>JAEEGL015614142.1_pt1 | contig 34496 bp, 32 predicted proteins | sample 9134231 | NCBI WGS metagenome assembly JAEEGL01 (sample SAMN16246548, study PRJNA631951) | gut metagenome | biome: gut microbiome; feature: rumen; material: fiber-attached | host: Bos | place: Iran: Karaj | collected 2018-10
CGTTTGCCCGCACGATGGCAAAGGGCTTGGGTACGTCCTCCATCCCCGGCGGGTAGAAGGTGGCGTCGTATTCTTCGGCAAGCTCCTTTAGCCCCCGGAAGGGATAATAGGGTATCAGCAGCGTCAACCTCGTTTCGGGGTGGCGCTGTTTCGCTCCACGGACGGCATGGGCGGCGAGGGCATCGAAGCGTCCGTAATGTCCCACGACAAAATCATCCACGCCGTATTTGGTAATGTGCCGCTCCACAACCTCGGCCAGCAGCGGGGACAGCGTTTCGGGCGCGTCGCGGTGTCCGATGAAAAAGCAGGTTGCCATAGGCGCTGTTCTCCATACACAAATTACCCGAATATGGGTTATTCAAAAGTTTATGCCGCCCCCATGTAAAAGTCAACCCGTATTCGGGTTATTATGCCTCTCACAGCCTTTATGATAGTTTCAACCCGAAAATGGGTAATGCTATCAGGGAGGGCAGCAAAATGGAATATGCAGACATTTATGTGCAACGGATTCGCAAGCTCTGCAAAGAGCGCGGTATCGCAATCAATAAGCTGGCGACCATGAGTGATGTAAAGCAGTCCACCCTCGACAATATTGTGCAGGGGAACACGAAGAATCCGAGGGTCAAAACGCTGCACAAGATCGCGCTGGCGTTTAATATGACATTGTCTGAGTTTCTGGACTTCAACGAATTGAACGAGTATTCCTTTGAGGACAATTCAGATGATTAAAAATGCGTCTCACGGTGAGACACATTTCTCTGCCATTGGCTCATTGTAGCATATCATTTACTTTAGGTAAATGTTTATTTCCTTGCATTAAATTCTAATTGACGTGGAGAATTGGTAGCATAATAGCAAAAGCGAGGTAAGGCTATATGCAAACCGATTATCCCGAAAAGTATAAAACGCTCGGCTTGAAAATCGCGTATTTCCGCAAGAAGGCAGGATATACGCAAGAGGTCTTTGCCGAAAAGATCAACAAAAGCGTCAATTTCTTGGCGCAGGTCGAGGGAACAGGCACGACGCGGGGCGTATCGCTGGAAACGCTCTTTAAGATGGCCGACGTGCTGGGTGTTCCCGCTTCAAAGCTCTTGGAGGATGATTAGGCAGTCAGCAGAAAAAGACGCTCCCACGGTGCATGAAACATCGTGGGAGCGTTGCTTGTTATTCTGTGTAGTACATAGGTCTGCCGATGGCGGTAAAGCCGCTTGCGCCGGTTATCACAACGCAGTTGTAGCTGCTCGCGCAATGGATAATGAGCAGATTGCCGTCCGCGTCCCGGCCTCCGACGATCCCGACGTGACTATCTTCGGGATAGAAAACGAGGTCGCCGGGGATGGCGTCGGCCCATGAGATCGGCGCACAGTAGGTATGCTGCATGGTCGCGCCGCCGCCGTGGCCGGGGTAGCACGCGCCGTTTGAGGCGTTGTAGAATACCCAGTCCACAAAGCCGCTGCAATCCAGCCCATAGGGGCGATAGGTGCCTGTGGTGCTGTTGCCGTCCGCCCACACCTTTTGTATCGTTCCCCATCGGCTGTCCCATCCGAGGACAAGAGACTTGCCGCCCCAAAAATACGAAACTTTGCCGACAAGCTGACAGGCCGTTTCCACGACGGCGCGGCGCTCCGGGGCGAGGTCGTCGGGCAGGTTCTTCAAAAGGTCCCGTGCTTTCTCCGTCTGCGCCGCGAGGTCGGTCAAAAGCAGCTCCATCGTCGAAAGCTCGGCAAGCAGCTCGTCAAGGGCGCTGTTCTGCCGCGCGGTCAGCGTGTAGGCCGCGCGCATATCGTCGGCGCTCTTGGGCGTGATCGTGATGTGCAAGATGCGCTCCGTCCAACTGTCATCCGTGTTGTCGTCGGGATCGCTGTCCGGGTGGGCTATTGTTTCAACCTCGGATGTAATGGCGCACATATCCCAAAATACAGCCTTGAGCCGATCCACGCGGTCGGGGGTAAGCGCGGCAACGTCCACGCCGTCGTTCGCGCCTGCCGTTTTTGCCGCGAACACGGCGACGACCTCGCGCCAGTCGGGGGCGCTGCCTTGCAGGTCGATGCTGTCATAGTCGCCGGTCTGCATGGCCTCCAGCCTGTCCGCAAGCTCTATGTTGAGCTGTCCCACGGCGACGTTGAGGGGCATCGCTCCGGGCGTCGGCTCATTGGAAAAGAGGATACCGAACGGCGAGGCGGCAATGGCTCCCACAAGCGCGATGACAAGAATGATTGGGAGAAGCATCGCGCCGCCCGCAAGTCCCGCAATCGCGCCGACAGCCGAGGCGACGCCCTTGACGACCGCCGCGGACGTGCGGCGCGCCAGAATTGCCGCGCGCTTTGTCGCCCGCTGGTTTGTCTGTTGGAGCAGCTTTTTCTGCGCGTTCTGCCGGAAACGCTGCTTTGCCCGCGCCGCCGCCTGCTTTGCGTCTTTGCCTCGCGCCGTCGCGGGCGCTGTCTTTGCGCCGGTCGCTTTCGCGCTCCCGCGCGTTTTGGGCGTAAAAGCGCCGCCTGCCGGTTTCTCCTTTGGCTTGGCGGCGTGTCGGGGGCGTTCGCGGATAGATTGATTGATAGATTGATTTTTGAGAGAAACGTCCTTTTTCTCCGGGAGAGGCGCGGGGATCGTTCTCGCCGGGGACGCGGGGCGCTCTGCGCGCGGCGCGGCAAGCTCGCGCCGCGCTTCTATGCTCCTTGCCCGCACGTCGGCAACCGCCTTTTGCCGTCCGCGCTCCCGCGGCGTTGCCGGGATCGCGGACGTTTCGGAGATCGTTCTCTCTTTCGGCGGCGCGATCTGCCGGCGCTCTCGCGTGGCGAGGGGCTTTTCCCTCGTTTCCGCGCGTTTGTCCTTGATCGCAGTCTGGCGCATACGCTCCTTTGGCGCGCTCGGCGCTGCCGTGCCGCGCTCCTTGATCGGGGCGCTCGGCCTTTCGCGCGCGATCTCCGGCGAGAGGCGCTCTTTGGGCGCTGACGGCGTCTGTTCGGCCTCGACGCGGCGCGCCCGTGTTTCATCGGCGGCCTTGCGCTTCATGCGCTCGCGGGGCGTGGGCTGGTCGGCGCTCTCTGCCGTGGGCGCGGCGTCCGCGGCTGGTGCGCTTTGCCGTTCCCGCCTCGCTTGTCCCGCGTAACGCGCGGTCTTTGAAATACCGTCGCCCGTGCGCTCCTTGACGCCTCCAGCGAGGTCAACGGCGCTTTCCTCGACCTGCTCCACAGCCTGCGCTTCGGGCGGGGTCTCGTCTGTGCCGCCGTCACTCCGGCTGCGTGTTTGTTCCATAAGCTCCCGCTGGAACTTGACGGTCATAGCGCGCCGCGTGTCCTTGCCGGTGTGCTTGCCGCCCTCGCGCTTGCCTTTGATTCTGCTGTCGCTTTTGCGTTCTCTTATGTCTCGCATAGTGTTCGCCTCCTTAAATATGAAAAATGCGTCTCACCGTGAGACGCATTTTTCAAAAAAATGTGTAGTATTCGTTTTCATTCAATGATTTATCGGAGATATTCCCAGTGTTTCAATCGTTTTATTTCTATTATATCTGAGGGAGGTATCTGCACATTGTTTTGAATTAGAAGTATCTTTTCCGAAGTGTCACCAAATGCAGTAGTGTAAGCCATTGTTAAAAATGCCAACACCTTTTCTCTATCGCTTGTTCTTTCGTCACCATCATAAACGATGTCTTTTCCGTTTACCTTTGCAATAACCTCATAAGGGCTATGTGTTAGTGTCCATTCTTTTGATAATGAAAGGCCAAGCAAATCATCAATATCCATCAATATTTCAGGGCGAAGGTGGACCCGTCCAAGATAAGCACTTCGTTCCCAAACAGATAAAAAACCGCATGTTGTGTAGTCATAGAAAAATTTTCTTCCCACTTTCCAACGGTAATATGCCTCAGTTTTGTCTTGCGGTTTCCTTCCAAATGTAATGTCATATTCTTGCCCTGCATGCGAAAGAATTTTATTGTCTATATCAACGAAGATATTATGCTTGTCCAAAAACTGACGTAACTCAGATTCCTCACATAAGTATGCACGTTTAAGATCCAATATTCCAAACTTATGATATGATAAACAATCATTGCTACTGGTTGTTACATGAAAATATACAAATTCAAAATCCTGATAACTTTCTGGCAGATGACCATTTGATACTATTACATCCTCTACGAGATCATCTGTGTATTTATAATCGCGCTCACGCCCTATATACCTTTCCCAAACAACAAATGGAACATTTGTAAGTCGCGTTAATGTTTGTAGAGCATTTTCTGATGTCCGAATATCATATACATTGTCCATATTTCTATAAAATCGCCATTTCCTTTCTTATCGCTTAATCAACTAATTCACTTGAAATGAATACCACACTATATTGTATATCGGACATTATACCTAAAAAATAACAGGAAATGCGTCTCACCGCGAGACGCATTTCCCATAGGGTCAATTTTCACCGGGGGTGGTGGACATGAGCTTGTATAGCTCCGTTTCGCGGGGTATGGTGTTGGAGAATGGGACGAGGGAGCCTCCGAAACGCAGCAGCCCGTGTCCGGGGTCTGCGTTGGTAACGTAGTCCATCTGCGTATCGGAAATGTGGAGCAGATTGGAAAGCTCCGCGCGGTCTGTCGCGGATTGGTTGAACAGCAGCAGAAATTCGCTGTTGGCGAGCATGAGCCGCGCCGTATCGGATTTCAGACATTCCTCGATGTTCTGCGTCGCCGCCGTCATAATGCCCGCGTACTTGCGAAAGCGTTTCCACGCGCGGTAGAGAAATTCGCCGGAGTAGCGAAACTTGAAGTATAAATAGCACTCGTCGATGAAAACCCATGTGTACTTGCCGCGCTTGCGGTTTTCCATGACGCGGTTTTGGATCGCCTCCAGCGTCACGACAAGCGCCGTGGGCCGTAGCTGCTCGCCCATTTCGTAAAGGTCGAGGACGACGATCCGGTTATCCATGTTCACGTTGGTCGGGTGTGCAAATACATCAAGACTGCCTTCCGTGATAAGCTCCGCCGCCAGCGCGACCTCGCGCGCTTCGGGATCGACCTGCCGCAATACCTCGTCGCGCCAGTCGGTCAGCAGCGGCATAGGCGCTTTCCCCTTGCTTTGGAAGTACGTCCGATAGACGTTTGCGGTGCATCGGTCAATGATGGACTTATGGCTTGCCGTCAAGCGCCCGACGCCCATCTGCTGTTCCAAAATCGACGTGATGATCTCGGATTTCATGGCGACGGGATTCTCGTCATCGGCGTAGCCGCTGGCAAGGTCAAGCGGAGAAATGTGGTGCTGGCTGTTCGGGGAAATTTCGATGATCTCGCCGCCCAGCGCCTTTGCGACGGGGCCGTACTCGCGTTCGGCGTCAATGATAATTACATCGTCCTCCGTGCCGAGTACCACTTCCACGATAGCGTCTTTCATGCCCATTGATTTGCCGGAGCCGGAAACGCCGAGGTAAAACCCGTGCGGGGAAATAAGCCGCTTGCGGTCACAAATCAACAGGTTTTTGGAGATCGCATTGACGCCGTAGGACAGGCCGCCGGGGTCTTGTATCTCCTGCACCCGAAACGGCATGAGGACGGCGACGCTCTCGGTGGTCAGCGTCCGCAGCGCCTTGACGCGCCGGAGGCCATAGGGCAGCACCGTGTTCAGCCCGTCCTCCTGCTGGTAGTAGAGCGTGGAGAATTGGCAGAGGTGTTCGCGCCCGATGGCAAGCAGCGTTTCCGTGTCGGCGTCAAGCTGCTCCAGCGTGTCCGCGATGTGTACGAGGGTCACAACGGCGAAGATCATGCGCTGGTCGCGCTCGGTGAGGTCGGTCAAAAACTCCTTTGTCTCGCCGCGCAACTGCTCCAGCTCGTAGGGAATGGACGCGGTAAAATTGTTGCGGTCATTCTGGCGCTGCTGCCAGCGGGCGATGTCGCTCTCCACGCCGAGTATCTGACTTTGTATCTCCTTTACGGCCTCGTCGGTGGGAACAGGCAGAATGTCGATGGACAGCATAAGGCTTCGGTCGAAGTCGGACAGGTCGGAGATCAAGTCGTCCTCGATGTAGCTGGCGTAAGAGCGCAGAAACAGGACGCGCCCAAACTTGCCGCCCATCTCAAAGTGTCCGGCCTTGAAAGAGATACCGTCCGGGCAAATGAGGTCTTTGAAGTCAAGCCCCTGCCGGATCGCCGCCGTTTGGTCGAAGGCAAAATACTGTTCCTCGCCGGGACGGAAAAAGTCGTGCAGGATGCGGAGCCGGTCGTGGGTGCTGACCTCCCGCGCCGTGCTGTCCAGCTTGCCGAGGCTTTTCGTGAGGTTGGTATCGACGCGCCGGAAGTAGGATCGCGTTTCGTCGATCTTCTTCTGCGGGATCGACAATGTGACGTACTTTTCTTGCACAAGGTTGTTGCTCTCGGCGGCGCGGCGCTTGAGGATGCCGTTTGCCTCCTCGCGGTAGTTGTCGAGGCCGTCCCAGCGTTCCTCCATCAAAATGCCGCGCTCAAAGTCCACGGGATTCAAGCGCCGGTTGATGATCGTGATCTTGGTCGCGGCGTCGGTGGGCAGCGCGTTCAAAACGCCGCCGTAGGCCAGAAAGACGTTGCGCTGTTCCTCGTCGGACGCGGCGGCGTAGTTCACATCGGTCAAACGCCAGCTTTTGCTGTGCTTGTTTCCGACAAGGAAAATACCGTCGCCGTAGATGCGCTTGATGGGGATCGTTTCTTGGACGCTGCGCGGGATCGTGAACGGCTCGCGCTCGCTCTTGTTGGCTGCGGCAAGGGATTTAATCAAAGTCCTGCGCCCCTTTCCGCTTCAGCAGCTCATAGTAGAAGTTCTTGGAGACAAAGCGGCGCTCCCCGGCGCATAGTATCTCGCTTTTGAGGAACGCCCACGCAAATTGCTCCAGCGTCATGCCGTTGTAGTTAAAAAAGCCCGCGAGCGCCACGGGCGCGGCGGCGAGGATGCACACCCAGCTTGCCGTGTCCTTGCCGAGAACGGGGCCGAGGCCAAGGTAAACGCCCACGGCAAGCCCCACGGCGACGACGGAGCAGAAAAACTGCCGCGCCGACAAGCCGAAAAAGATGGTTTCCTTGTGCTGGCGTACTTCTTTGGGTATCTTGATTTCCATGCAAAACTCCTTTCGGAAAAATCAGAGGAACGGCGATTGCTCAACCGTTCCCCATAGGGTCATATTCTCCGTGCGCTTTCGCTCCACGGTAACAATAGTGTCGTTGTGATGCCCGCCGTGGGCGACAAGCCGGATATGCACCTTTTCAAAACCGTACTTTGCGCCGATGCCGCCGCTGTTCCAGCCAAACGATATGACGATGCCTCCCGGCTTGACAATCCGGCTTATCTGTTCCTTTTGCTTTCGCCAGTAGCTGTTCTGCGTCGTTTCCATGTTGACGGTCATTCCCAGCTTGCGGTAGCTCTCGCTGACCTGCCGCGAGGAATACGGCGGATCGTAAAGCACCATATCCACGCTTGCCGTGTCAAAGAGCTTTAGAAACGCCTCGGCGTCCATGTGATAGTCCGTATCGTACTGCGGATCAATGTCGTTTGTGACGGTTGCGATCCGCGAACGGTTGGCAAACGGGTCAACCGTCAAGCCGCCGCGATAGTATTGCCGGATCAATTCCGTTATCGGCTTGATGGCAAAGGTGTTTTTGCTCGGCATCGCCCAAAAGCGGTCAACAATCATTTGCTGCTCCGTGGTTGGTTTCACTTCCTTTCTCGTCCCGCGAAAAATGCGTCTCACGGTGAGACGCATTTTCCACGATCCATGTAATATTGTTCTGCACTTCGTTGCCCCACACATCCCAGCCGGGGGATGCCTGCCGCGCGAACAACTCCACGCGCGGCACGTCGCCCATGAGCGCCACAATACGCCGCCGCGCCTCGTCCGGCTTTTTGCTGTGTTCCTCGACGTGGGAAATGATGACTTGATGCACGTTCTTCGCCCGTCGCCGGGGCTGGCCTCTTGTGGCGAGCAGACAGATCTCGGCGTTGGAGCGCGTCCAGTAGCCCATGCCCCAGTAAATGCTGGTTGATTTCGGCGCGAGCTTGATCCATGTAAACGCGACGGTTTTGAACGTAAAGCCCCACGCGCGGATCGTGTCCAGCGCCTCGCGGAGCATGGGGAACGTCGCCCACAGGAACAAAACGCAATCCTTGTCCGCAAGCTCCGCGACGGGCAGCGCCTTGATCTGCTCAATGCTCATGGTCGGGTAATGCCGCTCCGCGACGCCTTGCCCTTTCCAGTTTTGGTAACGCCACGGGGGATCGGCGTAGATCACGGTGTACTTTTCGCTTATAGGCCGAACATCTCCTTTACAATGCGGCTCGCTCCCCGAACAAGACCGGTCAAGATCAACATATTGAAAATGAGCTGTCCGATGTACTCCCACGCCATCGTGACGGCGGGCAAAGTGGCGTCCACGGCGGGCGCGCTGCTGGATAGAAACGCCGAGTAGATCAAGCAGGCCAGCACAATGACCGCGCCCTCCATGCAAACGCCGATGTAGCTCTTGATAAATGCCTTGCCGCTGGCGCTCGTACCCTCGCCCGCGAAGGACGCGAGCGGCAGCGGGGCCAGCGCCGTGAACATATAAAGCCGGAAAAAGCGCCCGTACACGGTCAAAAGCAAGATGAACGACATCACCGTGATAAACAGCGTCCCCAGCAGCGAAACAAGCCATAGGGGGATGCTGTCTAACAAGCCGCAGTCCTCGATGGCGTCCACGATCTCCGTTGGCAGCGTCGCCGCCGTTGTGATGCTGCCGCCTAAAGAGTTCATCACGGTCTGCACGATGCCGCCGCATATCTCAAAAATCTTTGTCATGATCTCCATGCACCGGCCCACGGCGGTCTTGGCGAGGATAAAGCGAATCAAGTGGCGCAGCACATATTCCGGCCTTTGGAAGTCGCGAAAACTGGCGGCGCTGCGGAAGATACCCATAGCGAAAAACAGCATCAAAAGCCCGTAGCCGATTCCCACAAGTGCGTTGTTGATATTGAGGATCAAACTCCAGATCGTGCCGCCCTTGAATGTTTCCGGCGTCTGCGTGAGCAGCGTCCACATTTCGCCCAGCTTGCTGTTCCACGTTGACAGTGCGCTTTCCAGATTTGCTATGATCCAGTTATCTGACAAATAATCACCTCCGGGACGCCGGAAAAATGCGTCTCACGGTGAGACGCATTTCCCCGGCATAGATTTTCCTGCGGCTTACACCGCGCCGATGGCCTGCAAAATCTCTTTGGCAAACGCGATCATAAGCCCTCCGAACAAACACAGAAAGCCCTGCGTCCTTTGGCTGGCATCGTGGGACTGGATCGACATACCCACCTGCACAATGCCCCAGCCGAGGATAATGACGCCGAGCGCCTTGATGATGGAAAAGATAAAATCGGAAAGGTTGTTCACGATGTCGAGGGGATCGCCGCCCGCGGCGTATGCGGGAACGGCGAACAGGCCGAGGCACAGCATCAGCGCCGTCCATGCCGCCATAAGGCGGCGCGCGTTTTTGCGGTTGTTGATACGGTTGTTTTTCATGTTGCAGATTCCTCCATAAAATCAATGATTTCTACGTCGTCCAGCGACGTAAAGGAAAAGTCCAGATCGCCCGTATCAAACAGGCAAGCCGGACTGTGGATGTACGGGGCTGCGCCGCCGTCCGCTGTGTACTTAATGTTGGGGTGCTTCATTAGGTCGTACTTGTCGTCGATGACCGGGCTTTCTCCGCGAATGAGGACGATTGCCTTTTTGTTGTCCAGCATCCGTACCTCGTCCGGCGTCAAAAGCTCACGCCCGGCCTGCTGGTAGTTTTGGCTGTATGATCCGTTCCGTCCCTTGCTCCTGCTGCTCGTCCGCGTCTGGATCGTCTGCTTGCCCAGCAGTTCCGAAACGTATTTATGGGTGCTTTGTTCGTTCCCGCCGAGATAAATAAAGGCGTCGGCGTTGCCGAGGATTCCCTCCCATGAGTCTTTGAAAAGCGCCTTGAGCTGGGAAATGTTTTGCAGGATGATGGTCGCCATCACGTTTCGGGATCGCATGGTCGCCTGCAAACGCTCGTAGCCGTCCGGCAGGCTGATGTTGGCGAACTCATCAAACATGAGCCGCACGGGGACGGGCAACGGGCCGCCGTGTACCTTGTCCGCGCTGTGGTACAGCACTTGGAAGGCTTGGGTGTATAACATCCCCACCAGAAAATTCAACGACACGTCGTTGCTGTCCGGGATGATACAGAAAATGGCTTGCTTCCGTTCGCCCAGTTTTTCAAGCTCCATGCTGTCGGTCGCCGTCATACGCCGGATCTCCGGCAGCGCGAACGGTGCAAGCCGCACGGCGGCGCTGATCAGAATAGACATTGCCGTTTCGCTGGGCGCTTGCTTGAACACCTTATACTGTCGCACGGCGATGTGGTCGGGGTTTTCTTCCTCCAGCGCCTGAAACAACAGGTCAAGCGCGGAAACGTGATCGGCGTCGCCCTCCTTCGCCGCGCCGTTTTCCAGCATATAGAGCATCATTTCCATTGTCTGATCCTCCGGCGGGGCCTCATGGAGCAGATAGAGCATGAGCGCGCTGTCCAGCGCCGTTTCGCTCTTTTCCCAAAAGGGGTCGTTAGAATGGGCGTTCTTCGGCGTGGTATTCTTGATGAAGTTTGCTATCAGCTTCAGCACGTCGGCGTCGTTTCGGATATAGTGAAACGGGTTGTAGCAGTCCGAGCGTTCGGGGTCAACAAGGTCGAACACCTTGACGACGTAGCCCTCGCGGAGCAGCAGCGGGATAGCGGACGCCGCCAGCTCGCCTTTGGGATCGGTAACGATGTAGCTGGCGTTCGCCTCGTACACGTTCGGCTTGACGACGTTCCGGCTCTTGCCCGCGCCGCTGCCGCCGACGATGACCTGCAAGAGATTTCGCAAATGCTGACGGCTGTTGAGCGACATTCGCAAGTGCTGGGTCAAAATGGCGTTGCGCTTTGGGTTTTTGTCGCGGTACTTCCGATCAAGCTGCTTGACGCTGCCCCAGCGGGCGCTGCCGTGTTCCTCGCCGGGTCTGCGGTTTTCCCGCGAGGACAGGTACAGCACGACGGCGAACAGGTAGAGCATGAGCGCGATCCCCATGAATTTAAGGGTGTAAGGCGTCCAGCGCGTGAAAATGGGGTGATCCGCCCATTCGGAGAACGCGCCCAGCGCCTCAAAGAGCGTCATACCGTCCTCGTAGCCCGACGCCATCCCCGCGCCCAGCCATAGGACGGGCAAGGCCAGCGCGATCCACGCGCCGTAGCCGCGCGGCTGGTTGTTCATCGCGCGCCTCTTGCCTTATGCGGCGCGATCTGGCGCTCCCTGCTCTCCGGGCGCAGCGCGGCATAGACCTCCATGCGGAGGCGATTCACTTCCTCATGCGTCGCGCCGCCCTGCGTGATCGTCGCGGTGTGCAGGTTGCGGATGTCGTAGGCGTCCACTCTGGCAAAACCGCCGCCGTCGATGGTCGTGTTGAGGAAGTTGGCGCTGCCCATCGTGCTGTCAAAGAAATTGCACGATTTCAGCCGCGCGTCGTGGAACGAAACATTTTGCAGCCCGCAATCGTGAAAGTGCGTATGCGCGAGCGTTGCCTTGTAAAAGCTGACGGATTCCAGCGGGCAGCTATGGAACATGGAACTGTAAATGCGCGCTTCCTCAAACATCGCTTCTTTGACGCGGCAGACGGCAAACGTGCAGCCGGAAAGGTTGGAATGTCTGAAAACCGTATGATCCGGCAAACAGTAAAACGTCACATCGTTAAAAAACGTATCGCGGAAAAAATCGGGTGGAAAGCCGTCCCTTGCCGCTTGGTCGTAAATCTGCTGATCGACCACTTTCAGCGGATGCTCCGTGTCGAGGGCAAACGAATGATAAGGATATTGCTTGTCGCCGCGCTTGGCATAGGGGACGGCCAGCATACGTCGCTGCGTCAGAAAAGCGTTGACGCTCTCCGTGATCTCGGCGTTTGCGCTCGCGCCGTCCTCGCCCAGCGTCCGCTTTACCTCGTCAAGAAGGCTGGAGATTGCGCGCTCGGAGCGTCCCTGCAAAATGTCGTTGAACGTCCGCACCATCTGCACTCGCTCGCTGTGCGGGTAGGTCTGCGGCGCGTAGTCCTCCAGACGATCCGCTATCCGCTTGCTGATCTCCCATGTGCTTTTTACGGGTTTGTAGTCGTCTATAAAAACACCTCCTAAAAATAGGCGTCGGAAATGCGTCTCACGGTGAGACGCATTTCCGACATTGGCTTATGTGTCTAATGCGCCCTTGATGCCAGCCATAATGTAGTCGGCGCAGGGCAGGGCGATGGAGTTTCCCAGCGCCTTGTACCGCTGCGCGGGCGAGATCGGCTCCCCGTCCTCGCTATACTTCGTCCAGCCCTCCGGCAAGCCCATCAGGCGTTCGCTTTCGCGCTCCGTGGGGAAACGGACGCAGCCGCCCGCGGGATCGTCCTCGTACCAAAACGAGAACGGGGACACGTCGCCCGCTAAAAGGGTGGGAAAAGGGTCGTCTGGAAATCCAAAGCTGTCTCGGAATTGGAGTTGATACCCGTCCTTTGCTGCTCCCCGCATCCGATACATTTGAAAGGGTCTGACGACGGGTACACGCCGCCCTGCTTCAATAAAAGCGCCTCGATCTCCGGCGGCGGCGGGCATCCAGCCCGTGCCGCGAGGTACAGCAGGCGTGAACATTGGACGGGGCGTAAACAGTATCTCGGCAGCACGCCGCCCTCCAAAATCCGCCACGAGGAAGATGCGCTGCCGTCGTGCCAGCCGGGGCGCTGCCCAGTATTGGGCGTCCATAAGCCGCCAGGCCAGATCGGGGCTTCGCCCTCGCACCATTCCGGCGCTCGCCCAGGAGCCAGAATAAGGCATTGGAATTTCGGCGTCGAGGAAGGCTCTGAGCACGGCCAGAAAATCCAGCCGGTCATTTGATGAAAAAGCTCCCATGACGTTTTCCCAAACAGCGATAATTGGAAATTGACCGTTTGTTGCATCCCTCATTTCTTTGATGATTCTGATAGCATGGTGGAAAAGGCTTGATTTGACGCCTGCAAGCCCTGTCCTGTCTCCACAGAGAGAAAGATTTTGGCACGGTGAGCCGAACGTCAGCACATGGACGGCGGGTATCTTCCCGCCGTCCATGCGTGTAATGTCGCCTAAATGCATCATGTTCGGGAACTGACGCTTTGTGATGGATATAGGCGCTTTTTCAATTTCACTCGCCCATACGGGCAAAATGCCGTTTCGCTCTGCCGCGAGGGGAAAGACGCCGATGCCGTCGAACAGGCTGCCTAATTTAAGCAAGCTGTACCGCCTTTCTACGGACGCGAGAAATGCGTCTCACGGTGAGACGCATTTCTCAATACCCGGTCTTGGGCAGGGGCGTGGTCTTTGCGTAGACCTTTGTGAGCCAGCGGGAAACGCCTTGTATCCACTGCCCGTTGTAAAGACCGCCCACGTCCACGACGTTGACGATGCTGCTGCCATTGGAAAGGCCGCTGTTGACCCTGCCGTAGATATAGGCTGTTTCCACTTCCGCAAAGCCGGCCTTGACCGTGCCGAACACAAACATGATTTCGGTGACGCGCTCATTGGCGGCAAGGCCGAGCGCCGCGGGGCGCGCCTCCAGCACATAGTTTTTCGCGGTCGAGAGGTTGTCCGCAAGCGTTCTGTACTGGTCGCCGGAAAGGTTGGTCTTGTAGACGATCTTGTAAGCGAGCTTCTGGTTGTACGTTCCCGTCACGACCTTTTCCAGCGCGATCTGTCCCGGCAGGCTGTCTCGCCAGTAGAACGAGCCGAGAGGTACGGTGCTTGTGTTGGCAATGTCCGTAATGGTGTAGCGGATCGGCTGCCCCGGCATGACCTCCGCGTAGCCGGTTTTCTTGATGGATACGCCGGTGGACAGGCTTTCGTCCAGCACCTCAAAGCTCACGATCTGCCCCTCATGTTCGAGGTATGCGTTCATCACGGTGGGGTTGATCGCGTAGTAATTCGGCGCTTGTACCTCCTTGACCGTGTAGCGGGACAGCGGCAGCAGCTTCGACGCCGCGCGCCCGTTGCGGTCTGTACGGATGGTGTCAACGAGGCGATTTGATTTGTCGTACACCTCAAAAACCGCGCCCTCCAGCGGCGTCCCCGCGGGCAGGCCGTTGATAGGGTTATCGTCCGCGGACTTCTTGAGAATTTGGATTTGTCCGCGGATCGCCGTGTTCTTCCATGTGATCTCGCTGGTCGCGCCGTACTGCACATAGATGGTTTTCAGCTCGTTATCGAGAATGTACCCGTCCGCCGCCTTGATTTCGCGCACATAATAGCGCCCGTCCGCGAGGCCGTCGTCCATGTAAACGTAGCCGTCTTGGTCGCTGACATACTCCCCGATGGGATTGTGGTCGCCGTCATAGAGCAGGAAAACGACGCCATAGATGCCCTTGCCCGTGTCGGCGTCGATCTTGTGGATCAGCACGCGCGAGGTCTTGCGGTTGGCCAGCTCCAGCGTCGCCGTCTGCCCGTCCTTGACTTCGACCTGCTGGGGCGTCGGGTCGAGCAGATAGCCGGACGCCGCCTTCAGCTCGGTCACGGCATACCAGCCGCTATCAAGCCCCGGCAAGCGGATGACGCCGTTGCGGTCTGTGGTGTACTGCCCGACGATCTCGCCGTTCAGCTTGCGGACTTCAAACTGGACGCCAGAAATGCGCTCGCCCGTTTCCTCGTCGCTCTTGGTGATGATAAGGCCGCCCACGGCGGTATTGTAGAAAACGAGCGTCTGTGTGTCGTCGGGATTGACGGTCACGGTCTGCGTCCGGCTGTTGGGATCGAGGATATACCCGTCCGGGGCTTTTTCCTCGGTAACGACGACCGTACCCGTGAGGCCGGATATGACGACCTCGCCCTGCGCGTTCGTGGTGTAAAGGCCGTTGCTGGAAAGATGCCCGTCCGCGTTATCCACATATCGCCCATCGGCATAGACGACGGAAAACTCCGCGCCCGCCAGCGGCGCTTTTGTTGCGCTGTCCAGCTTGCGGATGACGAGCGCGCCCGCGCGCCTGTTCCAAAAGGTGAGCCGCTGGACGGCTCCCGCCTCGATCACGATGTCCTGCGGCGTCCCATCCAAAACGTAGCCGTCGAGCGTCTTGATCTCGCGGGCGATGACGGTCTTTCCCGGCTCCAGCCCGGACAGGGTGATCTCTCCGGCCTTGTCGGTGTAATAAACGCCGTCGTCGGGGCCGACAGCCGCGCCGTCGCCGTACTCCACCTTGAACGCCACGCCGGAAAGCGGCTCATTCTGCGTCCCCTCAATGAATTTGCGGATAATGAGCGTCGTAGACGGCTCGTTGTCAAAGGTAAGGCTGTTCGCCGCGCCGCTGCGGACAACGATGGTCTTGGGCGTCGCGTCCTTGATATAGCCCGTGGGCGCGGTTTCCTCGGTCACGATGTAGGTGCCGGGGGCGAGCTTCGACAGGACGATCTGCCCCTGCGCGTCGGTGGTATAGAGGCCGTTGCTGGAAGTCAAGCCCTCGTTGTCGGGGACAAGCTCGCCGTTTGCTGCGGTGATCTTGAACTTCGCGCCGGAAAGCGGGGCTTTCGTGATGCTGTCGTACTTCTGGACGATCAAAGCGCCTTTTGGAGCGTTCCGAAATTCCAGCGTCACGGTTTCGCCGGACAGCACCTTTGCCGTCTGCGGGGTGTCGTCCAAAACATAGCCCGACTTTGCCGCCGTTTCCTTTGCGATCACGGTGAGGCCGGGGTCGAGGTTTTCAATGAGGATCGTCCCCGCGCTGTCGGTGGTGTAATACCCGTTGCCGTTCCCGATGACCGCGCCGGAGGAGTCGGTAACGAAAAAGCGCACGTCCGAAAGCGGCGCGCGGGTCACGCTGTCGATCTTCTTGATCAGCACGCTGCCTTTCGGGGCGTTACCAAAATAGAGCTGCACGACTGCCTGCGGCTCGCCGCTGATGTAGGCCGTCTGCGGCGCGGTGTCGATAACGTGTCCGCTGTCGCTGGCCAGTTCCTCCACGATGTAAGTACCGGCCTGCAAATTCGTCACGGTAAAGCTGCCGTTTGCCGAGGTCTTGTAAGTGCCGATGACCGTGCCGCCCGTGCCGCTGGTGCCGGAGAGGTACTTGACTTGGAAAACGGCGTTTTTGACCGCCTCGCCCGTCACGCTGTCATACTTGAACACGCAAAGCGCGGAAAGCGGCGTATTCTCAAACGTAACGGTCTTGCCCGTTCCCGCGAGGATGTAAAACTCCTGCGCGGCGGGGTCTGCGATGGCGTAGCCCGTGGGCGCGGCAAGCTCCGTTACCTTGTACCAGCCGTCGCGGAGCGCGTCGATGACGATCTTGCCGTCCTCGTCGGTGTAGAAGTCTCCGAGACTGTTCGTTTCGCCCGTGAAGGTCTGATTGCTGGCATAGTCCACGCGGAATTTGACCGAGGGGATCGGGTCGCGGGTCACGCTGTCGATCTTGTTGATCGTGAGCGTCGGCTTGGCGTGGTTTTCAAATACCGCCGTTCCCAGCTTGTTCGGCTCAAGCGTGATAAGCTGCGTGGGCTGCTCGGCGGGAAGATAGCCCGTCGGGGGCGTTACCTCGGTGATCTGATAAACGCCGGGGTCAAGCTCCTTTAGGAAAACCTCGCCGTTTGCGTCCGTCTGCTCCGTGGTCAGCGTGGAGCCGTCCGCGCGGTTGACCTTAAACGTCGCGCCCGCGAGAAACGCGCCGGTGTCCGCGTCCTTCTTCACGATTTTCAGATCCGGCTTTTTCTCGTCGCACACGATAAGCTGCGCGGTCTGTCCGGGGTAAAGCTGGACGTGGTACTCGGTATCGTTGACGATATACCCGCGCGGGGCTTCGATCTCCTGCACGGAATAAACGCCGGGGGTGAGGTTTTCAATGGTAAAGCTGCCGTCCGTGCCGGTGATGCGGTCAAGATAATGCGAGCCGTCCTCGATCCGCGCGACGCGGAAGGTCGCGCCGGAGAGCAGCTTTTCACGCTGGGCGTCGTATTTCAGCACCTTGAGCGTGGGCTTGCGCGTGTCCGTGAACACGAAAACGGCGTTCTCTCCGGCATTGATCTTGATGATACGCTGGGCGTCGTCGATCAGATAGCCGTCCGGCGCGGCCAGTTCCTCCACGGTGTAGCTGCCGGGAGTGAGGCCGGTGAGGTCGATCTCGCCGTTCGGGTCGGTCATATACTCCTGCGAGAACGTGCCGCCGATCTCCGTGATGCGGAAACGCGCATTGGCAAGCGGCCTCATGGTCTGGCTGTCCAGCTTCGTCAAGTGAATACCGGGCTTGACATAGTTCAGAAAAACAAGCGTGTAGTTCTGCGTTCCGGCCTCCAGCTCGATCTGCTGCGGGGTGGAGTTCACAACATGGGTGCCGGGGGCGGCGATCTCCTGCACAAGATAGGTGCCGGGTGTGAGGTCGTAAAGCAGAATTTCGCCGTTGGCATCGGTGGTATATTCCCCGACAAGCTCCGTGTCGCGGTAGACGGCAAAGGTGGTATCGGGCAGGGGCTTCATGGTCTGCGCGTCGTACTTCACGATGCGGAGCATGGGCATGGCGCTGTTGTGGACGGTAACGCGGGGATCGTCGGTGGTGGCGGGGTTGTAGTTATCGACGTAAACGCTATGCTCCGTGCTGTCCAGCACATATCCAGCCGGGGCGACGATCTCCTTGACGGTGTAATAGCCCGTCGTGACGTTCGGGACGTAGGCGAGGCCGTTGTCGTTTGTGGCAACGGTGGTAACGAGCTGCCCGCTTTTGTAGACCTCAAAGGTCGCGTTGGGCAGGCTGTAAGTGTTGTCGCCGTCGCACTTGTAGATGATAAGCGTCGGCGTGCGGACGTTGTTAAAGGTCAGCGTCACGTCGTTCCGGCCCGTCCAGTTGACCGTCTGCGCGGTGCTGTCCAGCTCGTAGCCCACGGGCGGCGTGATCTCGTAGACCTTGTAGCTGCCGACGGGGAGTTGGTCGGCGTCCATCTGGATCACGCCCGCCTGGTCTGTCGTGCCGGTGGTGTAAAAGTCGCCGTCGATCTGCTCAAAGGCGATGACCGCGCCCATAAGCGAGTACCCGGTCTGCTTGTCGATCTTCTTGACGGTGAGGCGCTTCTGCGTGGAGTCCTGCACCGTGACATAGTTCACGCGCGCCGCCTCAACGCGGACGTTGATCGGATCGACAATGGCGTACCCGGCGGGGGCGGTGGTTTCCGTCAGCGTATAGGTAACAGTCGGGTCGAGCAGCTTCCATTCGATAATACCCTCGTCGTTGGTCGTGCCTGTTCTGCTGCTGCCGTCCGAGCCGGTCAGCGTGAACACCGCGCCCGCGAGGGGCTGACCGCCTCCGTTTACCTTGATGACCTGCAAATCGCCTTTCTCGGTTTCCTCGCTGCCCCAGTTCAATACGCCGTTCGCCGTCAGCGTCCCCTTGCTGGGGTCTGCGATGATATAGCTCTGTTCGGAATTGATCTCGTTCTTGGCAAGATAGATGTCGTACTGCATCACGAAAGCGCCGCACTTTACCGTGATTTTGCCCTTGTTGGGCGTGGTTTCAACGGGGAGGCAGAGCTTGGCCTTGCCGGAATACTCAAAACCGTTTTCGTTGAGCGTGGTGCTTTTCTGCTCCGTGGGCAGCGTCCACGTCGTCACGCCTTGAAACGTGCCGCGCGGCAGTTCATTGTTGCTCGTGTCCGTGAAGATCGCGCCGCTGGGCGCGTTCTCCGCCCATACCTCGATGTTATAATCGGAGTAGTAGGTCGAGGTCGCGGAGCAGAACGTGTATTCGCGGGTGTAGTACGAAACGCCGCCGATCACTTCGCGGCGAAAACCGTAGCGTCCGCTGTTCGCCGCAAAGTCCAGCGTCATATCGCCGGGGATGCTGACGTTCGCGCCGAGCTTGCCGTCCTCGGCGCAGATATACATTCCCGGCTGGTAAATGCGCTCCCAGCTATTCGCTACGTTGAGGATCAACTGGATCACATGGAAAACGCGCATCTGCTGCGTGTCGCCCGTGGGCTGGTTGATCTTCTCCCTGCCGCTGGTAAAGGCCGTGCCGTCAACGGCAAGCTGTCCGAGGGTCGCCCAAACCGCGAGCTGGGTCGCGTAGGCATATTCGTCCTCGGTCAAGCCGTTGAGCAGCGAGTCGCCGGGATAACGGCCTAAAAAGGTGGCGAGGCTGTGCTGAGGATAGCCCGTCGCAAACGCCGCCGCAGTCGCCACGCTTGCCGTGTACTTGCCCGTAATGGGAAGTGTGCGGGACGTGAAGTTGAGGCCGTGGTTGATGCAGTAGGCGGGGCCGGTGATGCCGTCGTTGGTCGTGTACTGATACGCCGACGCGCCGAGCGACGTTCCCGCCGTGGTCTTGAGGTAATACTGACGGTTGCCGAGGGAAACGGTCACGCTTGTGCTCCCGTCCGCGATGCTCGCGGCAAAGGCCGAGGTCGGGAAAAGCCCGATCAGCATGAGCGCCGCGAGGATCAACGCGAGGTATCTTGTTTTGCTTTTCGTATGCGTCATAAAAGCTCCTTTCGGTAATTGGGGGATAGAAAAAGCGCCGCATTTCTGCGACGCTCTTTCGGGATGCAAAAATGCGTCTCACGGTGAGACGCATTTTCGGCTTGGGATATTCACTTGGTCGATCCGGGGACTAATACTTCCTTTGCGATCATGGTCAGCATCGGTTGGGCTTGCTGATAACTCGCGCCCTGCATATCCTGTTTGGTAAAAAATACCGTTGCCCGTTCTGGCTTGGCGCTGTCATAGCCCACGTCCGTACCCGTCAGATCGACGCTTCGCCATTCGCCGCCCACATAGACCTCGTTCCATTGGTGGTCGGCGCTGTGGACGAAAACGCAGGGGATGTCGGCCATATTGCAAAGGAACATGAAATTGTGGGCGTAGCTCATACAGTTGCCGCGGCTCACGGCGTCCGAGGTCAGTACCTCGCGCGGCGAGGAAAGTGTGCTGGATTGGTATTCAAGATGATCGCAGACATAAAGGGCGATTGCCCGTACCTTGTCCGCGTCGCTCTTTCCGGCGAGGCCGTCGATAAAGGGCTTGCAGTAGTCCGCCGCCGCTTGGTAGCTGTCGGAATACCGCGCCGTGAAATACGCCTTGCCGTCTTTCGCCTTGAGGTGGTAGGCGGGCCATTCCCCGATGGCGGCGATCACTTCCTGCATGGCGTCCCACGTCGCGTCCGACATGGCGACGGGCGCGGAGTCCGCGCGGGTAGCAACGGTCTGCCGCAGGGCGTTGTACGCCTCGCGGGTGTAGCTGCCCGTGAAGATCGCGGGGTTGGCGCTGGCGCTCGCGTCCGGCGCGGACTGCTCCTGCGGGGCCGGGGCGCTTGCCGGGGCTTCGCCGGTATAGGGCGCGCTTGTGTCGATCTGCACCGCGCCGTTCCAGTAGACGTTAAAGCCCACGGCCTGTCCCACATCGCGGAGCTTGACATAGTTACTGCCGAAAATGTTGTATGCCTCCATTTCTACGCGCTGCCCGTCGATATAGACGGCTTGCGCGCTGCGCTCCGCGCTCACACCCTCGGCATAGGCCGCGCCGCCCGCAAACAGCGCCGCGCCGAGTACAAAACCGACTGCCCCCGCCACAAACGATTTGCTTTTCATTTTCGCGTACCTCCTATACTTTGGTACTATTATTATACCAAATTACAGGAAATACGTCAAAAAATCAAACCTTTTCGACGGCCTTGACGCACCATCTGTACGCCGGTTGATCCATGACGCAAGTGACGAGCGTGATCGTGTTCCCGCTGCCGTTGTCAAGTATCGACGTGTCATTCACGGAGATTTTGGAAACGGAGAACACTTCATAAGTGCGCGTGCCGAGGCGCGTGGTAAAGGTGATCGTGTCCCCGGCTGTCAAGGTATGGATTTTTCCAAAATGATTGTTGACGCCGCGGTTGTGTCCGGCGACGGCGACGTTGCCCGCCCAGATGCTCGTGTTCGTGAAATGCCCCGCGCCCTTCATCAGCGCCGCGCTGTCTGTGCCTTGATAGACCTTGACAGACAAGCCGATAGCGGGGATGCTCAAAGTACCCAGCTCGCCGCCGCTGTAATAGAGATCGGCGGTCACGTCGGTATAGCCCGCGCCCGTCCAGCCCTGCGCCGTGCTGCCCGTGAAAACGGTAAACGGTTCGTCCGTCGGCGTCAAGCTGGACGGCGGCAGAACGGTAACGCCGGTGGAGCCGTTGCCCGCCGTGCCTGTGGTCTGTCCGTTCTGATTGACGAGGTTGGGCGTCAAGTATTCGCCCGCGTCCAGCGTGTACGATGTGGGCGAGCCGAACGCGGGCGGGATGACCGCCGCCGTCTTGCTCCTGTCGATGTTCGTATCGTCACGGACGGCGACATAGATCGTGTTGTCCGAGGTCGGGCCTGCAAACGTGCCGCCGTCCCCGCCGTCAAAGGTGTATTCCTCCGCGGAGGCGGGCATGGAAAAGGCCGTCAGCATCATGCAGACGGCCAGCAGCATAGTCAAATAACGCTTCATTTATAACCTCTTTTCTTGTCACGGATGTATTGATAGCCGCGCCAGCCGCCGTAACCGACGATGGCGAGGACGAGAACAAGGCCAATGACGAGCGCGGCAACCTTGCCGCCCGTGCTTTGCTGCTCCGGCGTTTCGGGCGTCGTGGTAAGCTCCCGCTGGTTTTCCTCGGCTGTGCCGGTGGTTTCCGGCTGCGGCTCAAAATGCGTCTCACCGTGAGACGTATTTTCGGCGGAGAAGATTGCGGTGTAGACAACGGTATCTACGCTCGTTTTCGTGACTTCGCCCATATAGTCCACGGTAACGGTATAGCCGGTGACGCTGCGCCCGCTTGCCGTGCCGGTGTAGCTGGCGACGGCGGTATAATGGACGGCCAGCGCCTCGCCGTCCACATAGTCGGTGTTTGCCTCCTGCCATTGAACGTCCGCGAGCGTCAGCGTGCGCCCGCTGTCCTCGATGGTCTTGGGAATGAGGGAGATGTCGGCGTCGGACAGGCTGGGATAAGTGCGCGTCGCGCTTACCGTCCAGCTATTCGTCCGATAGCCCGCCGCCTCCACGGTGATGTTGGCATAGTCGGGCTTGAGGACGCCAGTGTACCCGTCCTCGGTGACGATCTCGCGCTCCGGCTCCAGCGCCTTGATGATCTCGCCCATGTCCTTTGTGGCGCTCTCCAGCGTGACGGTTTCGATGTAGTCCTTCGTGTCCGTCTCGCTCAGATCGTTTTTGAGAACGTCCAAAAGGACAAAGTGCTTGCCCTCGCGGTCAAAGTCCTCGGTGGGGATGGCGCTGGGATCGTCGCGTGTGGAAAGGTAATAGACGCGCTCCAGACGGATCGTGCCGTTTTCCTCGCTCATCCGTACCTCGGCGGGGTAGAGCGTGACGGGCGGCGTTTCCGGCGTCGGCTCGGCGCTCCCCGTACCAGCCGCCAGCGCCGCGCCGGGAAAGACGCCGAGGGCGAGCAGCAGCGCGGCGGCAAAAGTGAATAGCCTGCGTTTGTGCTTCATAAAGGTAAAGCCTCCTGTTGATAGAATGGTTTTTTCCGTACATGGTCGGCAAAGCGTTTTTCTTCCGCTTCATAATAGTCGCCGTCGATCTCGTAGCCGACAAAATCAAGCCCCATGTCATAGGCGGCGATCCGGCTGGAGCCACTGCCGAGGTGGGTATCGAGTATCTTGTCGCCGGGTTTGGCGAAATGCTCAAATATCCACGCATAGAGTGCAACCGGCTTTTGCGTCGGATGGATGCGTCCGGGCTGGAACGACGATATGGCGACGCGCTTGCAGGGCAGGTCAAAGTTCGTCCATGCCAGCTCAAAGGACGCATAGCTGACTTCCGGGGAATACTTCTTGTCCCAGCACAGCCAGCAATGGGTATCGGCGGCGGGGAGCATACTGATAAAGTGGTTTGCGCCCCAAATGATCTGATGGCGGGAGACGCGGCGCAGCTCCCGAAAATACTCCGGGGGCGGCGGCTGCGCGTCCCACAATACCCGCTTGTACTTGCGGGGCTTGCCCTTGCGCCGTCCCATGTCGCCGTGGATGCCTATGCCATACGGGGGATCGACGACGGCAAGATCAAAAGCGTTTTCGGGCATTTCCCATAGCGGGATCATGCAGTCCATGTTGTAGGCTTCGTTCATGCCGTTTTTCCTCCGTTCTATGAAAAAATGCGTCTCACGGTGAGACGCATTTTCCAAAAAGAAACGCCGCCCGCTTTTGAAAAAGGAAAGAAAAGCCGGGGATCACAACGGGCGACGGGCTTGGAACGGAAAGGCCGACCAGTCCGCAGACTGGTCGCCTGCTTTAGCCTTTCCGTTCCGAGCACGGCGGCCCCCGCGCCCCGCAAGGGGCGCGCAAGGCTGCTCGCGCTAACGCCGGGGTAACGCTTCAACGGCGCGCAAACGTCCGTTTGGCGTTGTTCTGCTGGCGCTTCTGCTGCTTCGGCTGGATGGCTTTTTCGATCTTGTTGCTCATGTTTTCCACCGTGTTGCGCAGCGAGCCCAGCGCCGCCGCGCGCTCCGAAGGCTCGTAGTCCTCATAGAGCTTGCCGACGTTCTTGGAGTTCGGCAGCGGGCAGTCCACGCCGAAATGACGGCATACCATCCAGCCGACGCTCTCCGCGTCGAGCCGGTAGGCCGCGCGGTCAAAGTCGCGGTTGCTCCCGCCGTCGTGCATGATGGAGTAGCTTACCTCGGTAGAAAGCGCGGTAAATACCTGCATCCGGCTGTACTGCACGGGATTGATTTCAAGGACGCAGTTTTCCTCGTTGTAGCGCGCGGGCGCGTCCAGCGCCTCGTTGACCGTCCAGCCCGCGCGCGTCGTGTCCAGTATCGCGGAAATGGCCGCTTGCAAACGCTCCGTGTCCTCGGCCAGCGGCGCGATCTCCTTGAGAGGATCGCCCGTGGTCTGCGAAATGTCGTAATACTCGCCCATGAAATAGCCGGGGCGCTTGGGGTCTTTGCTGGGGACAAACACCTTTGCGCCGTTCGGCATTTCCTCATCGCGGATACGGCGGCCTTGATTGTGCCAGAAGGCCGCGGAGCCGATCTTGCTGGCGTTTTCCATCTGCCGCAGCGTGAGCGCCACGTTGCCCGCGCTGCATTGGGGGTTGTCCGCCTGCAAAATGAGATACCTGTCGTAGAGCTTCGGCTTCGACGTTACCGCCGTTAGCGCCTCGTCGCGCTGCTGTGACAGATCCTCGCGCGCCGCGCGGCGCTCCTCGATGCGCGCCTGATCGCTGGCGCTCTTGCTTTTGAGCATATCAAGCAAACTTTCCATGTTCTTTACCTTACCTTTCCTTTGATTTTGTCCTGTGCGGCGTTCGTCTGCCGCGCGAGAGTATTGAGATATGCGAGGCGTTTCTTCGTGGGCGACGACTCAATACCCGCATCCTTCGTCGGGGACGGATTCAAGCCATTCCCGCGCTCGCTGGAGAATTTCTCTTGTGGAGCGCGGGGGGTCGCTTTTTTTGCGGCGGCGTCGTCCTCCTGCTGCGCCTTTTGCGGGATGGGATAGCCCATCTGCTCCATCACGGCGTTGAGCTGCGCGGCGTAGTTCTGATTGGAAACGACGTTGAGGATGCCGGAGTCGTTGCCTTTCTTCTGCGCGATGAAGTAGAGGACGCCAAATTCCTTTGCGAGCTTTTGAAACTTCGCCTTGTCCTCGGTCTTGAGGCGGATCACGACGGCGGGGGCGCTGGTATCGCGCGCCAGCCGCTGTGCCGACGTTTCGCCCACCACCTTTAAGTCCTGTTTGGCAAGGGCAATCAACAGGGCGGCGACGTTCTTCAGCGCGTCGCCCGTGAGCTTTGCCGCCGCCTCGGTCGCCTGTATGCCCTCGCGGACGACCAGATCGGCAGCTTCGGCGCTTACATCCATTTGCCTTTGTTCTCCTTTCTCGGATTCTCGTTTGCCCGTTCTTGGGCGATGGTTTTGTGCTGCTTCTCCTGATCCCGCATGAGCTGTTCTTGATCTCTGATCCTCGGAATGTCCTCCGTAACGTGTCGGCAGATCGTCAGCTCGCGGCGGGCGGCGCGCAGCTTGCGGTTGAGGTCGGCAAGCTCGGCCTCCACGTTCCAGCCGTCCCGTTGCCTTTGATAAAGCTCTTTTCGGCGGTCAACAAGCATATCGATCTTGCCTTGCAGAGCGTCGTCCAGCATGGATAACTGCTTGTCCGTGTCGATGCGGTACTGCATGAGAAAGTGGAATTGCTCATTATATCGCTGGAGCTTTGCCACTTCCTTGCGGACGGCGAAAGGCGGCGGACGGCGCCGCGGCCTGCGATAGCCCCGGAGCAGATACACATAGCGCAGATAGAGCGCGCGAAAACCGCGTATCTTCCGGCGTGGGGCGGCGGGGATCGCACCGTGCCGGACAGCGTAGCGTTTGCCCGCTTTCGGCATGATCGGCTTGGGCGGCGTTGGCGCTGACGGCGGCATTTCATAGGCTTCGCCGTTCCGCGCCGCCGTAAGGCGCTCGCGGATGTCCGCTTCGGTATAACCCGCGCCCATGCCGTCCAGACGCAAAAACCGCGCTCCACCGGGCGGGCGGATCGCGGTGTGCTTGATTTTTGCGCCATATTTGACCGTATATCCCTGCCGCCGCATGGCGGCAAGGAACGAGTCAAAGGTAAAGCTCTCCGCGATGGCGGCGTCGATGTCCTGCCGCACAAGGCCGCGGATCGTGCCTCTCCCGGACTGCTCCGCGTTCCACTCCGCATAGTGCTGTCCGTGTCCGGCTGGCTCAATGACCGACAGGCCGCGCGCCCTGCTCACGTCGTTGGAAATGCCGCGCAAGTCCTCAAAATAGCTTTTGAAGTCGTCGCGGTATTTCCTCCCGTCTACAAAGGAAACGGAATTAAAAACGATATGACAATGCAGGTGTTCACGGTCAAGGTGTGTTGATACAACAGCCTCGTACCTGTCGCCCAACAGACGTTCGGCAAGCTCCACGCCAGCGGCGTGGGCTTCTTCCGGCGTGACCTCACCGGGGGCGTAGGAATGAATGATGTGATAGCCGAGGACGCCGCCTTTTTTATCCCAGCGGCGCTTGGTGGCGTTCATTTCCTCCAGCGCGGTATCGGGGTCGCAGTTGATCCCCGTGACAAGCCGCTGCGTTTTCACGGGGTTTTCACTGTAATAGAGCGCGTTGGCAAGGTCGGTCTTGTCCTCGTCCAGCACATAGTCGATGCACCGTACCATTCTGCGGCGGATCGGGATGATCTTATCGTAGGCCATTACAGCGTTTCCTTTACCAGTCGCCACGCCTCGCGGACGAGCGCGGCGGCGTTTTTGATCTCGGCCTCGGTTACGCCTTTCCGTGCGTTCGCCCAGTATGCGAGCTGATTGACGTTGTTGCCGATGGCGGACAGCTCGCGGAGTAGGGCGGCGTAGGTGTCGGGTGGGCGCGGCTTGATCTCCATGCCGGAAATTGCGTGTCGGATCAACGCGCTGGTGCTGAGGCCGGAAAGCTCGCATTGTTTCAGCAGACGCTTATACTCGGCATCGTTCAGCCATAGACCGATGAAGTGTTCGCGTTTCCGCAAGGCATCTCCTTTCCAAATGCGTCTCACCGTGAGACGTATTTTATAATGTAGGCCCGCGCGGAAATGCGTCTCACGGTGAGACGCATTTCCGGCGGCGTGGGGTTTTAGGGGGCTGCTGCCCCCTAACAAGTGGCGTTTGTGTTTAACAAATGCCATACTTGCTGTTACAGCGACGCCTACGGCGTCGCTGGCGGGGGTTAGTGCCGCCTTGCAGGGGTTTTCCGGCGGTGGGGCTGCGTGATCGGGCAGTCTTGAAAACGATGTTCCCATGTAATGAGGTTGGATAGCTCCAGCTCGCTTTCCGGCTCGTTGCGCCGTTCGCGGATGCCCCTATGCCGCAGCATCTCATCGGCGTCGTACACTCCGGGTTGAGCGGTAAAAGGCGTCCCGTCCTCATATACGCCGGTTACATGATGGATCGGCAGGGCTGAGCGTTTCACACGCTGTACCTGCTCGGCGTAGTCAAAGGGTTGGATTTCCCCGGTCAGCTTTCCATCCTCCATACCCGTGATAAGGACGCGAAAAGCGCGGATGCCGGATTCGCCCTCATAATACTGCCATGTGATGTTCTGCTCGCTGTCGCGCAGGAAAACATCGCGTTCCCGAAAGCACCATGTTCCACAGTCCCGGCTCATCCAGTAGAATGTCCGATCTGTTGCGTCCGGCTTGCTTGCCGCTTCAAGCAGCAGCTTTTTGTCGGATTCAAAATCGGACTGATAGTGCGCGGTGTTCTGCTGGACAATCACGCCGAGGTATGCCAGAACGTCAGCAGTCCTCTCCATACCAACCACTTTCGTTAAAGTGCGGATTAAAATACTTGTCCGCAAACTCGTCCGGCGTCAGCGTCTCGCCCTCGGCGTCGAGCTTGAGATCGTCGTCGTACACGTCACGCCCGCCCTCGTCGGGGATTTCGACGGGCAGCAGCGTCAGCACCGTTCCCAGCAGCGTCTCGCCGTCCTCGGCGCTGACCAGTTCGTAGTAGTGCATATCGGGGATCTGCTCGTCGGGCGGGATGACCTGCTCGGTGAACAGGGCGGGAATACCGAAAATCTCGATCTCCCGCAGGGGTGTCTGCGCGGTGATGGTTTCCATTTCCATATTGAACAACTCCTTATCTTCTTGATTTTTGGGTTTGCCGCCGCATGGTTGCGCGGCGCGGGCGTTTCTCGCGCTCGTACTCGCGCTTGGGCGGCGGCGGGGTGATGGCGTCGATGATCTCGCCCGCCGTGCGGTGGATCGTGTCCAGCGAGGCTTTCAGCTCCGCAAGCTCCGTGCCTTTGCTCCATCCAGCGACATAGCCGAGGGAGTAGTCCGAGGTGTCGATGCCGAAATACTGGCACACGACGTAGGCGATGCTCTCGGCCTCGACCTCTTTCTGGCGCGTTTTGCGTTTCTCCGTTTCGTCCAGAATGTCCTTCGGGTTGTGGAGCTTCGCGTGGGCGATCTCGTGCACCAGCGTCTTGATCGTCTGTACTTGGCTCATGCCGGAACGGACGACCACGCGATTTTCGGAAAAGCTGGTATAGCCCTTTGCGTCGCCGGGAAAGTCCTTTTGCTCCACGGGCAGGGGCGACAGCGCCGCCAGCCGCTCATAGATGCCTGAGAAGTCCTCGACATCGCCGGTCAGCTCGGAAACGGCGATTTGCGGCAGTTCCTTGCCCTCGGTCTGGCTCATGTCAAAGACGTGGGCAATCTTAAAGCGGTTGGGGGATATGGGCTTCTTTACGGTTTCCGGCTGTCCGTCCTCACCGATCACGGTCTGCCCGGTTTTGGGGTCTTTCTTCTCAAGCTCCAGATACGCCCGAAAACCGCAGGGCGCTAAAATCTGGATGCTCTGTTCGCCGCGCTTGACCTGTCGGCCTAAACTTTTCCATGTGTTGTACCCGGCGACATAGGACGCATCGGGCTTTTGAAAGAGGATCAATAGGGCGTTGGAAAAGCTGTAATGGTGGAATTTTGCCATAGCGGAGATGTACTGCGCATACTGGTCGCTGGCGTACAAGTCCACGATGCCGGATTCCAGCTTTTCCGTCAGCTCGGCAACGCGCTCGTCGGTTTCATAGGCCATCGCGTTACCTCGTTGGGTGCTTCGGCGGCTGCTTGGGCTTGTCAGGCGGGCGCTTCGGGATCGCGTCAATTCTTGCGACAAGCGGATTCCCTCTGTTCACAGCAAGGATCGTTTCTGCCTTGTGAAAACGCTTTTTATAGGTTTTCATCTGTTCCGGCGTAAGGGAAGCAAAGTTCTCACCGTCGATGCCGCAGATAAAGAATGTGCCGAAAATCCCGCCATACTGCCGCTCCGGGATCATGCGGTTAAACTCCAACTGAAGGCCGATGCCGTCCTCGTTGCAGACGAGGGCGACATGATCCTCAAAGGGATAGATTGCTTGGATATGCCCTCCAACGATAGCCTGCAATTCTTTCAGCTCGTCCTGCACTTCTTTTTCATAGGGAAGATACCCAGGCTCAACTACCAATACATTCATAGGCAAAGCTCCTTATCGTGTTGGGCCGGATTTCTTCTGGTTCTTCGGCTGAATGCTGATGGGATCGCTGCCGTCCGTGGGCTTGATGGCTTCGATGCGGCTTGCGGCATAAATGGCGTTGGTGGTGAGCTGGCGCTGCCACGCGCCGACGCTCCGTGCCCACTTAAAGCCCCAGCTCTTGAGGTCGCGGCGCACGCTCTCGTCCGGGATGGCGTCGAAAAAGACCTGCAAGCGGTTGGCCTCTTGGTTTGCGACGACCTTTCCACCGTCGAACTCCCAGCCGGTATAGCCGCCCTCGCGTGCCTCCTTCAAGCGCCGCAGCCGGTTTTCAAGCCGGTGGATTTCTTGGTTGTTGTTGGACAGCGCATAGGACGGGAACGGCATCCCCCACGACAAACCGCTTTTTACGTCAGCGTCATACTGGTCGGCCTGCTCGTCGGTAATGCCGTCCATACCCCGGCAGGTGCCGTACTTGCGGTAATAGGCGTTGACGTTCTTCATGTAGGTTTGCAGGGTGCGCCTCTGCTCCAGCTTTTCCGTCAGCTTCTCGACGGCCTCCGGGTCATCGGAGGAAATGGCGGTATTGTTCTCGGCGGCTTTCGCCTTGCGCTCGTAGTACGCCGCTTTTTCATCAGCGGCGATGGCCTGCCGCATTTTGTTTCCGGCTTTTTCCCGGTAACGCGCATCTGCCGCGCTCATGATCGGCTGTCCCATCGGGATAGCGTGGATCATGTCGTGGGATTGCTTGGACAGCGAATCACTCTGAGCGTGGGCGGCGTCCGCGCGTGCGCGGTAGCGGTCTATGCGGTTTTGCTTTTTCTGCTTGTACTCGTTCAAAAAATCATCCTTTCCGTCAGTTGTGGCGCTTCAAAAAATGCGTCTCACGGTGAGACGTATTTCCAAAACGCGGCTTTACCGGGATTTTCCGCGCTTTTTCGGGCGCTTCTTTTCCTGCGCTTTCTGCCGTTCCACGTGCTGTGCCAGCGTCTTGGGCGGCAGATCGTCCACTTGGATGATGACGTTCTGCGGCGGTACGCCCTTGAACAGATCGCGGATTTTCTCGGATTTTTCCTTGCTCATCGCGTCCTCCTTTCGCTCGGTTTCTTTGGCGGCGTCCTCGGCGGCAAAACGCTGTTCCAACTGCTCCACCGTCCAGTTGTCCTTGAATCTGCCCAGCGCGGTGCTTCCAAACTGACCGATTGCGCGTTCGTCCAGCTCACGCAGCTTCACCCATAGCTCCGGGTGATGGCGGCGCAGCTTTCGCAATTCGTCGATCCGCTGGAACGGGCAGCACCAACAGGAGCAGCGGTGGTAGATTTCATATAGACCGTTCCAGTCAAAACCGCGGTCATAGCAGATTTTCAGCGCCTCGGCCTCGGTGATGCCCCATTCCACAAGGGGATATACTTCGTTTCTGATCCGCTGCGGCTCGTCGGCGGCGATGCCGACATAGTGCAGGGCGTTGTACGCTCCCTTGATGCGATTGACTTCCTTTTGGATCAGGTGGGTCTTGAGCTGCCCCGTACACCAGCGCACACGGATTCCCGGCCAGCCGTTGCCGTAGGGCGTGACGCCCAGCGCCTCGCGGGTGGCGAGGGTACGCGGCTTCTCTTTCGGCTGGTCGAACATGAGCCATTCAAAACCTTTCGGATGGCGCAGAATCGTGAGGTGTATGCCGCGCTCTTGATACAAGAGCTGGTCGATCATGTCCCAATGGCGGTACATTTCGGGAAATTCCATACCCGTATCCGCCGTGATAACGCAGTCGATCGGCATACCGGCCTCCAACATGAGCAGGAGCATCGCCGTCGAGTCCTTGCCGCCGGAGTAGGAAACGGCGTGATAATATCTGTCGCTGATACGCCGTCACCTGCTCATGGGCATAAAAAAAGCGCCCGCTTGGGCGCACGATGCCGGGAATATGCGGCGATTCATCGGGACGGGCCGGACTTCTTGAAGATTGCGGCCTTTTGCTGCTCCTTGATCTGACGCTGGCGGCGTTCCTCCAGCGCGGCATAAACGCTGTCCTCAATCTCGCGGGGCGTCATATTCACATCGGGGAAATATTTGCGGAGGCGGTCGCCTCTCAGCACGACCTTTGTTTCCTCCGGGCGCTCCTGCGATCCCTTGAAAGGATCATCTTCCTCCGGCTTGGACGCTTCGCTCGTGCCGACAGCGGGTGCTTCGGGTTTCTGCTCTGCGGCGGGCTGCTCCGTGCTGATGGGAGCGGCTTCTGTGCCGGGAGTCTGCGCCACCACATCGGGAGAGGCGGGGATCGTCTCCGGCGCGGGGGCGCTGGCGGGCTGGGGAGCGCCGGGGGCGGTCTGCGCCGCCGGCGTGCCGGGCTGCTGCGGAGCCGGTGCCTGCGTCTGCAGGGGCTGCTTGGGGGCGATGTCCTTATCGTCCAAAATGCTCCGCAGCGTCATATCGTCCAGTTTCTTGCCGCTGTTCTCCGCTTTCTTGATGCGGGTGATGCGCTCGTTGGTCGGCTTATAGCCGAGATCCATCAAGTGCAGAACGGACTCCTGCGTGCCTTTCTTCAGATAGGCGATCTCCGAGGCGACGGAGATCGTGAGCTTGTTCTCGTCCACAAGCTCGCACACGCCCTTGACCGCTTCGGACAGGTGGATGATGCGGTTGAGCTTGGGAACGCTCATACCCATTTCGCGCGCCAGCTTTTCGTCGCTTTGGAGTTCGGAAGCGGCAAAACCTTTCTTGCGGCGTCCGGCTTTCTGCTTTAGCCCCTCCATCTTCATGCGGAGCGCGCGGGAAAGGTCATAGCTGGAAATCTTGTCGCGGTGCAGGTTTCCGTCCGCAACGAGGATTTTTGCGTCGGCGTCGTCGATCTTCTGGATGATGGTCGGGACGGCGCGGTTGAGCATGGTCGCCGCGAGGTGGCGGCGCTGGCCGGACAGGATTTCAAGCTCACCCGCGTCGTTGAAGCGCGCCAGCACGGGGTCTTTGATGCCGACAAGCTCAATGGACTTGCACAGTTCCTTGAAGTTCTCGCTCTCCGTATCGACGGAAAAGGTGTTGAGCGGGGACTTTTCCAGATAGGCCGGGTGCAGGGTGACAAAAATGGATTCGCCGTCGCCGGGGGCGGGGATGGACTTTAGCGTTTCCTCAGTCGGGGGATCGAGACGATCCTCCAGCACCTGCTTGATCGCGGTGGACGCGCCGCCCTTGATCGCGGTTTCCAGCGCTGGGGCGTCCGCCTCCTTTGCCGCCGCGCCCTTTTTCAACTTTTCGGCCTCGGTGTCGGTAGGACGGAGCGAGCCTTTCAGCTTATCCTTGCCCTCATCCTGTTTCTTGCCATTGTCGGCGGCGTTCTGCTTCTCCTCGCGCTCCCGCTTCTGTGCGTCCGCAAGATCGGAGAGATTGATCGGCTCGCCAGCCTTTGCTTTCGCCTCAAGCTCCGCAACGGTGGGCTTGTGTTCCGCTTCGCCCTTGTCCTCGGTGGGCTTTTCGGCATCCTTGCCCTTGTCGGCGGGGGCGGGCTGCTCGGGCTTGTCCTTACCGTCAGCGCCAGCCTGCGGCTTGTCGCCGGGGACGGCGGGTGCGGCGTCCTTTGCCTTGCCGTCCTTGTCAGCGGAGGGCTTGACAGCCTCGGCGGGTTTCTCGGCGTCCTTGCCCTTGTCGGCGGGGGCGGGCTGTTCGGGCTTGTCCTTACCGTCAGCGGCAGTCTGCGCCTTGTCAGCGGGGGCGGCAGGCGAGGCATCCTTTGCCTTGCCGTCCTTGTCAGCGGAGGGCTTGACAGCCTCGGCAGGCTTTTCGGTGTCCTTGCCCTTATCTGCGGGGGCGGGCTGTTCGGGCTTGCCCTTGCCGTCAGCGGCAGTCTGCGGCTTGTCGCCGGGAACGGCGGGCGCGGCGTCCTTTGCCTTACCGTCCTTATCAGCGGAGGGCTTGACAGTCTCGATGGGCTTCTCAGCGTCCTTGCTCTTGGCGGGTTCGACGAGCTTGCCGGGGATAGGAGCCTTGGGATTGTTCTTGACGGCCTTAAAGTAAGCGATGGCTTCCTGCATGGTCATCTCGTAGACGAAGGCGGGAATGTCTGCTTTCTTCGCCTGCTCGCTTGCCTTGCGGCGGCGATAGCCAGACAAAAGCTGATACTCGCCGTCGCCGCGGTCACGCAGAATGACCGGCTCCATGACGCCGTTGTTCTGGATGCTGAGGATCATACTGCCGAGCTTGCTCTCCACGGGCTTCGGGTTGAATACACCGGGAAGATCGTGGATTTTGGACAGCGGGATCGTCTGCGGCTGCTGTCCGGGGGTGGGGGTGTTGCTGTGTTCGTTTGCCATTTGGTTTCCTCCTGTTGAATATATTTGCTAAAAAATGCGTCTCACGGTGAGACGCATTTCCTAACACAAAGTTATGGTTTCCCGCTGGTTTTATCGCTCCAGTGATCCGCACCGGGAAGTTCGACGCAATAGGCAATCAGCGCGTCCATGCTGTCCTCATACCTGCGGGATGGGTACTTTACCCAGCCGCGTTCGTAGGCGGCAATTTCACGGTCACTATCAGCGGCGAACAGATAGAGCTTGATGACTCGGCCTCCGTCGATGCCGTATTCGGATTTTTCGTCGCACACTTTGACCGCATAGGGCAATCCGTCTACCGTTCCGGCCAGCCAGTTGTTTAACACTGCATTAACCGTGATTGTATGTCCGGCCATAGCGAGATCCTCCGTCTAAAATGCGTCTCACCGTGAGACGCATTTTCAGAAAGGTGTTGACAAATAGATAATCGTGAATATAATACTACATAGATAATTTTCTATCTGAGGTGATCCTGTGGAGCTGACGGATAAACAGATCGCCATAATTTTCAAGGCGTTCTGCGATGAAAACAGAATCAAAATCATCCGCGCGCTGCAACACGGCGAAAAGTGCGCCTGTCACCTGCTGGAAGAAATTAATGTGACGCAGCCCACGCTGTCTCATCACATGAAAGTCCTTTGCGACTCCGGCATTGTTGTGGGACGGAAAGAGGGCAAGTGGATGCACTACCGCATTTCGCCCGATGGAGCGAATACGGCTGTTCAAACGCTACTTGCGCTGACAAACGCCACGGAAACGGGGGCAGACAGTTGTTGTAACAAAGGATAAACCGTGCAATCCCGCACGGTTTATTTCAAGACATACAAATAGACGAATTTCGATATTTCGATTTTATGAGAGGAGTTTGTTATGTGGGCTTTTATCCAAAATGAGGTGCTTGGCATGGCATGGCTGAACCGCTTGATAAACGCGGGATTGTCCGCGCTCGGCTTGGATACCAAAAGCAGGATTGGCGGCAGTATCCTGTTCTTTCTCTATGATTGTATCAAAATCATGGTGCTGCTCGGGGTGCTGATCCTCATGATCTCATACATTCAGAGTTTCTTCCCGCCGGAGCGAAGCAAAAAGATACTGGGGCATTTCCGCGGCATCGGCGCAAACTGTATCGCGGCGCTGCTCGGCACCGTGACGCCGTTTTGCTCCTGCTCGTCCATC
>JAEEGL013682991.1_pt1 | contig 34489 bp, 49 predicted proteins | sample 9134231 | NCBI WGS metagenome assembly JAEEGL01 (sample SAMN16246548, study PRJNA631951) | gut metagenome | biome: gut microbiome; feature: rumen; material: fiber-attached | host: Bos | place: Iran: Karaj | collected 2018-10
TATGATGACAAATTGGATGTTGTGTTGTTGGACACAGGCGATTATGAAATCTGTCAAATGAGTTTGGATCAGAAAAAAGCACTGGTTCATGCGAAAATTGACGATATTAAAAAAGATTTGGCGGAAAACTGGGATTACAAACAGTTCAAATACCTGCGCGGCGAAATTACCGCGGAGGAATGGGAGGTTGTAAAAGCCGAAATCCAATCGCTAACTGTGGAAATAAACCATTTAGAACAAATCATAGAACACATGGGGGAATAAAATGTCACGCACTTTGAAAATACGCCGCGGGACAACCGCACAAAATGACACATTTACAGGTGCCATTGGTGAAATCACTATGGACACGGACAAAAAAGAGGTTCGCGTTCATGACGGATCAAAGGTCGGTGGGTATAAGGTCGGTGAAAAAACCGAACACGGCCCGGACAGATTTTTGGTCGCAGCAAGCGCAACAACATTGACAATCAAGGCCGGTGTTCGTATTGCGGTTGGCACAACACATTATGAAACAGAAAGCACACAAACAATCACACCTGCGTCTTGTTTGGATTCTGGATCAAGTTTAACAGCCGGAAAAGATTATTATGTCTATGTGGCCACAAATGACAATTCAACAGTATCTGTTGTTTGTTCATTGTCATCCAGTGCGCCAAGCGGTTATACATCATACCGCCGCATTGGTGGTTTCCACACATTATGTGTCAATGTTGGCACGATTTCTGGCCACACATTGAGCGGTTATACAGCCGGCAACATATTGCCACAATCTGTATGGTGTCTTAACCATTACCCACGCTGCATGCCAATCAACCATGCTGCGGGTATGGTTTATATTCAAGAAACAGATTCGTGGGTTGATATTTATAACATGGGCACATCTGGACAATCTGCGTATGGTGCAACCCGTGCAAACAATTTGCAGCATTATCAGTTGATGGAATTGCTGCGTTTGCAAGGTAAGGACGCAATCGGGGATCAAGAATTTTTCATTGCGTCACAGGGTTCAAATCAACAAACAGCCGTTGCCGGTAGCGCGCAACCAAATCCGGACACAACCGGTGGCCGCAGCGATACAGCAAGCCGCCGTATGGTTTCCAATTATGGATGTGAGGAAATGTGCGGTTTGCAATGGCAACATTTGGCAGGTTGGTCAGCCGCTGGTGGTTCTGGATGGAATGCACAAAATGGCGGTCAAGGTCAATTCTATGGTTCTGCTATGATCCTGCGGGCGGGGGGCGCTTGGGGCGATTCCTCGTATTGTGGTTCTCGGTCGCGGCATGCGACTGTTTCGCTGTCGTTTGCGTATGCGGCTAGCGGCGCGCGCGGTCGGAGCCCTGCGGTTCATACATGGTATATGTAATACGGATGCTTGTGTTCGGGCGGATGCCCGAACACCGAAATCTGTAAAACAGTTTTGGGTGTGCGGTTATCGTTGGCGAGCGTTGGTTTGCTGCGGGCAGGAGGCAATTGGGACGATTCCTCGTATTGTGGTTCTCGGTCGCGGAATGCGAATAATTCGCTGTCGAATGCGAATGCGAATAACGGCGCGCGCGGTCGGATACGGGTCAAGATAATACACGGAGTCCATGTGTGGAAACCCGGCTGAGCCGAACATCCATGTTGGGTGACCAGCAAAACACAAAAACGGAGTAATGTTTGGGTTAGTAGGCGCGGCCGAAAATCCGAATAATGGACGCTTTGATATGAAAAGACACGGGAATCTTTGGAATCAAGTTATTGACATGGACAATTTGCGATATGCCTATGTCTTGGCCAGAAAAGGCAAAGGTCGCAAGGAGGGAGTTCGAAAATTTGCCAGAAACCTTGAAAAGAATCTGGCGATCATACGCGACATGTTGGTGACGAAAACTTTTCGCACCAGTATGTATTCAATGCGCACAATATACGAGCCAAAGAAACGGGAAATATTCATATTACCGTTTTACCCAGACCGGATTGTGCAGCATGCGGTTATGAATGTGTTGGAGCCGATTTGGGACAATATGTTCATTGCGGAATCATACGCATGTCGTGTCGGCAAGGGCATGCACAAAGGTTCTATCAAGACGATGCAGTTTATACGGAAAAACCGATATTGCTTGAAATGCGATATTCGTAAGTTTTACCCGTCAATAAATCATGCAATCTTGAAACAGATTATACGGCGCAAGATCAAAGACCAAAATGTATTGTGGTTGCTGGACGATATTATAGATTCATACCCGGGTGAAACAAATACACCAATCGGGAATTACACAAGCCAGTGGTTCGGCAATGTGTATATGAATGAATTGGACAAGTTTGTTAAACAGGATTTGCGCATAAAAGCGTATTTGCGGTATTGTGACGATTTTCTGTTCTTTGCTAACAGCAAAGAGGAATTGCACGATATTGCGGCCAAGGTTAAAGCGTTCTGTGCGGAAAGATTGCACTTGACTTTGAGTAAGTGTGATGTATTTCCGGTATCGCGCGGCGTTGATTTTTTGGGTTATCGCCATTTTCCAAAGTATATTTTGCTGCGGAAATCAACAGCCAAACGGGCAAAACGCAGAATCAAAAGCATTATGAAACGCGCTTATGCGCACAAAATAACATTAGGTCAGTTTCGTAGCACGATCGCAAGTTATATTGGTTGGATGCGCTGGGCGAAAACATATAATTTGCGGCGGGCTTTGGATGTGGATCGTATTATGGAGGTGTGCAAAAATGTCAGAAACATTGACGAATTGTGCAGCCGCCTGTGATGTGCCGTCTTTTGCGGACGATACGGAAACATTTGCGGCCGCAAATCAGTATCTGGGATTGGAGGGTGATAAGATCAGCATTGAAAAACTGGTTGATAAACCCGTGAAATTCTTGGATTTCACTATTCGTGAAAGCCGGTATCAAAGATACGGCAACGAGGTTTTGATGGTTCAAGTGGAATTGGATGGGGTGAAACGCGTATTTTTTACGCAGTCCGGCCGTATTCGCCGCACACTTGAATTATTCAAGGACAAATTGCCGCGCATGGGAACAATTAAACGCGAAAATCGCGCGTGGCGCATTGTATAAAAAGGAGCAGAGAAAATGTCAGACGCAGTAATTGTTGCGATTATATCGTCCGTGGTTGCACCCACGGTTTTGTTTGTTTTGCAGTTGATAAAAGAACATAGGGACGGCATGCATATGCGGCTGCGGCGCGTAGAGATTATGCAAAACATTCAACAAAACCCAGATGATGATCAAACAATTATGAATCTGTATGACGAATATCGTAAGCGCGGCGGCAATTCATATATTACAGAACGCGTTTCGGAATGGCAAAAATCAAGAGGTAAAAAGCATGCAGTGGTTAAAAGACGCAAATAACGAATATTCGTATGCCCGCGTGGTTGGTTTTTTGGCAATCGCTGTGAATCTTGTCTGGCGTTTGTATATGGGTGTTGGTGATATAAATTCATGGCCGGCAGCATTAGCCGGTTGTTGCGGGTGTATAACAGGCGTTGTTTTATGGGGGTTTGAGGTTTGGCGCGAGAACAAAAAGGTTTCAATTAAGGTTGGTGATAAAGAATATGGAGCGGAATTAGGAAAATAAGGAGGCGCAGCATGGAGGCAAAAAGCAAAAAAGAGTTCAAAAAAATCTGCGAATACGCAGTGCATTATGAATTTTGTTATTGCTATCTGTGTGGGCTGCCGATACTGGACGGCCAAAAATGGAATTTGGATCATGTAAAGCCGGCAAGCAAAGGTGGCAAAACCACACCGGAAAATCTGCGTCCGGTGCATTACAATTGCAATCAAGCCAAAGCGGATTTGAGTTTGACGCAATTTAGGGCAATTCAAGAATTAAAGGAGCGACACAAATGAAAAAATACATTGTTTTGATTGCTGCGCTGGCATGTTTCGGCTGCGCTGGTAAATCTGCGACAGATTCAATTTCGGAATCCGTCAGCCAACAAATCGTTGCATTAAAAGAATCATTGCCACCAGAATGCCAGACCAAAGCAATATACAGTCAGATTGAGGCAATTGAATCCGGAAAAGACAGTATGCTGCAATCATGCAAATCTGATGTGGCCAAAGTAGAGGCACAGCGCGATAAATGGATGCTTGCGTTTTTTGCAATTTGCCTGATTTTAGGGGTTTTAACTATAAAAAAGTTGAAAATAATATAATTAAACAACGCAATAAAGGTGTAAATCATGTATGATTTAATTAAAAAATATGAGGGGTGTCGGTTGGTGGCGTATAAATGTCCGGCTGGTATATGGACTATTGGTTGGGGTTCAACAACCTATGAAGATGGTCGCCCGGTAAAACAAGGTGATAAAATCACACAACAACGCGCGGATGAATTATTGGATTGGTATTGCCGGAACAAAATCAAGTTGCCAGCCGGTTTAACCAATGCGCAACAGGCAGCATTACAATCTTTGATATACAACATCGGGCAAGGTGCATTTGACAGGTCGTCATTAAAAAAAGCGATTATTGCGAAAGATTGGAAAACTGTTTGGAAAAATTGGGATTGGGTCACAGGCGGCGGTCAATTCTTAAAAGGTCTGGCAAAACGCCGCGCAGATGAATTATTGTTGTTTTTCTCATAATACAATGTAAGCAAAACCGTTTGTGTATAATAAAATACAATCTGTTAAACACAAAACACCTTTCCGATTTTATCGGAAAGGTATTTTTTTATGCCGCCAACAAGGTATTAAAATCCCAATTGGCCGCTTGATAACGCCGAATTTCCGCTGCTTTGGAGGTTCGAATATTGCACAGTAAGGTGCCCCATCTATTCAAATCGGTCAGATTTTGCATTTCTGAAAATGGAAAATTTAAGTAATAACCGATATTTACACCATCAAATTCAAGAGTTCGAATCACGAGTTTCAAAATATCAGACCGTGACCGAACATTCGAACTTTTGCGGAACAAATCACCGGCCGAATTGGCCAGATTTAATAAATTCACCACTGTTTGATTAAATGTATCGTCCGCGGTTTTGTGGGCATTCAGCATATTTTTTATTTCATTTGCACGAGCAGTCAGTTGTTCGTATTTTGTATTGTAAGCGTCTTGTGTGATTTTTTGATCTATGAGCAGATCCAACAAACCATTTATTCGTTTTTGGGTCATGTCTTGTTCGTCCCGCAGCCGCAGTATTTCAGATTTGTGCCAGTCGCGTTCGCTGTGCGCAGTTGTTTTTAATGTTTCCATTGCATAGGCCAAACATTCGGGTGTTGGTTTTATTGTATCAAGTATTTGAGCAATCTGTTCATCTATGTCGTCCATTTGTGTATATTTGCGTTTTCCGTCCGTTGTATATGACACAAGGTATAATCTGCCCTTGTGGGTTTCAATTTGGCACAGGCGGCCAGAATTGACGCATTTAATAAGTCCGCGATATGGTGAATCTATTTTTTGTTTCTTTGGACGGATTGCGGCACGGCCAAGCCGGATGCGTTCGCATTGTTCCCACAGATCACGAGAGATAATCGGTTGATAGCGCAGCGGGTATATTTTGCCATTGCGTTCATATTCACCATAGTAAAAGCGATTTGATAATACATATTGGACTTTGTTGCCGTCAAGGCGTTTGCCAAATCGTGCAGTGCGTAATCCCCAGACGGTATTTGCCAAATGTGCGATGGATTTATATGATTGACCGCCGCGAGCGTAGGTTTCAAACATTTTCACAACATAGGGTGCGGTTGTTTCATCCGGCACAATGTCAGATGTATTGCTAACACGAACATTTTTATAGCCGAGTGGCGCATGTCCAGAGATTTCACCATTTGCATATTTATGGCCAATTGACCGTTTTACATTTTCAGATAATGACAGCACATACGAGTGCGCAGCCAAAACAGCAAATTCCCACCGCATAATGTCCTGTGAGGACGCAGTATTATTTATTACAAGGTTTTCACGGTAAAAATGCAATTCAATGTTTTTCTTTTTGCGCAATTCATCCAACATACCGATTTCGGAAAATGTGCGCTGGACACGATCCACAGCGTCAGCGATTAAACATGTTGGTGCGCTGGTATGTTTGAGATATTTGATACAATCATGAAAGCCGCGGCGGTTGCCACGGCATGAACTTTCAGTTAAAACAAATGTTTTGACGATGTTAAATCCGCGCCTTGTCGCATATTCTGTAAGGCGTGCCGATTGAGCGTCCAGTGATAACCCGTCCTCTTGTTCTTTGGATGATACCCGCGCCAGAATCACAGCGTCCATTGTCGTCAATTTCCTTTTGCATTTTCACAAGACAATCATTGAATGCCACGATCCGGCGGCATGCATCCACCAATTCCCAGTCAGAGAGTGGTCGTCCCGCCAGTTTTTCAAAATATTGTCTGTGTTTGTATTCCATTTTTACACCATAATTTAAGAAAAATCAAGGTTATTCCGTGAGCAATCCGCAGCGTTTTGCAGCCGCGCGATATGTTGCGACAGATGATGCAGAAATATGACATTGTTCTATGATTTCAGCATCGGATTTGCCGGTATTAAATAGTTTGGCCAGTTGTTCAAGGCGTTCGCGCGAACATGGTAATTTTTGGGATTGTTTTGCCGCGTTTGCAGCCGCGGCCAATTTAACATACGGATCAAGCGTTGCGCGCAATTCGTCCAGTGTTGCAAATTCAACATCGCACACAGATAAATTGCCGGTGCGTTTATTACGCAACCATAATTCGGTTTGCACACATTTACCACCACAATTGCCGTGCAGAGTGCTGCAAGGATTTGAATACTGTTGTAAATAGTTTTTGCCAAAATCAACATCGGCAGCAGTCCATAATGGATTAAACGGTGGCAACGCGTTTTGTGCATCGGTTGTTTCTGCCGGGGGTGGCGTGGTTTCTTTAATTCCATAGTGTTTTTTTAATGTGTCAAAGTATTCTTTTGATATTTTGCCGCGGATTTTTAGTTCTGTGCCAGTCGGAACAGGTTTTGGTTTTGGCGGCACATCGTCCGTGACAATTGCGCCGGTCATTGGTAATGGTTCGCCGTCATGTTCAGATAAGTATTTGTCCATTTCGGCCGATATAGGCGCACAATGTTTCATAGATACACCAGTGTCAATTAAACTGGCCATTTGAAACAATTCTTTGGCAATTTCAACATCCTCGGTCGTGGCTGTGAATTTTTCATGTTCTATTGTGATTTTCATGTGTTATTCCCCTCTCTTTCATTTTTTGTTCTATTTCTGCGTTCAGTTCAGCCGTGCGTGGATCACCCATACCATTGTGATTATGTGCATGACAACCAAAGCGGCCGTCACACAATGGTATTGTGCGCATAACATCGTCACCATTTGCGCGGCCGTCCATGTGATGCACAACAAGGCGCGTTTGGTGTTCGTTGCGGCCACATAAGAAACAGCATTTTCCCCAGTAATTAAATGCAGCGTCACGATAAGTCATGATGCGTTGGTGCATTTTGTTTGATACTTGTCTGATTGGTTTGCGCGGTTTTGGTTTCCATGTGCCATTTGCGATGGCCTCTGCCCGTTTTTTTGATATTGGGCGGAAAGTGGAATTAAAAGCGCGGCGATTTGGATCAAATTGCATAGTGGCCACCGTTATATGTTATACAGTTGAACAGATTGACCAACAGCACAGTGACCATTGGCCGACAATTTGTTGCAGCATTCAACACGGTGAAATGTTGGATCCGGAACACACATTGTATGTTTCTCTCCCCAGAAACCAGCACCGATAATAATACCGATAAACAGTCCGAAAATTACGGAAAAGATAATTGTTTTGTTCATAGTTTCCTCCTGTGGTTATACCTGTATTGTAAAATATATTCTACACAATGTCAAGGGTTTATGTAAAATATGTTCTACAAGGAAAAAGGAGGCAAATGATGTAAAATAAAAACAAAGGATTAACAAAATGTTAAACAACAAACAGATACAAGAACGCATACGATTTTTTGCTAAACAGGCCGGATTGGATTCTGATTTGGCGATATGTGAAAAATGCAAGTTTGAAAACCGTGCTGTGCTGGGTAAGTTTGAAACATTAAAAACAGCACCACGATTGGATACATTAGCAAAGTTTGCCGATGGATTAAATGTCAGTATTGAGGATTTGATACACAACCGGACAGATGCAGATCGTGAAATCAGCCGGTTATTATCAACAATGACAGAATATGAAAAAACCGAGGTTGTGGTTTATATCAAGATGATGCAAAAAGAAAAAAACCAAGAACAACGCAAAGTCGCATAAAAGCGGTTTGCGATGGTTTTATATATGTAGATATGAGGTTTTGAAATGAAAAAAGTTTTATTATTATTGTTATTAACAGGATGTGCAACACCAGTGGGACATACGAATATACCATTGTCAACCTATGATAAAAACACAGAATATGGAATACAAGATAATACAGACGGGTTTGCAATAACTGTTTATTATTCAAGGTATCAGTTTGTTCCAGAATCAGACGCGGTTGCGCTGGCGTGTAAAAGCCAATTAACCGCAATTGCTTATGAATATGCCGACAGTATTGGCCACAATATAGAGCCAATTAACGAACAGCGTCTGCGTATTTCATTGGGCAGAAACGCGTTGTCTGGTATAACATCATGCCAAGCATATGGTGTTGCAAAGTTTGTAAAATAAAAGCAAAAATATTTTAACAGATCCGATTCGTTGCGCTGGTTATTATACCGGCGCAATTTTATTTATTTTGCGGTGTAGAAACAATTTTACATAAAACATTTGACTTTTTGTAGAATATATTTTACAATGCGATCATAACCACAGGGAAAGGAATGAGAAAGAATAAATCAGATTTCAGTGTTCAAGCCAATTTGCCGTTGATCACGGACAAACCTATTTTGGAATATTTGATGCCGGTTCGTATTGAAAACTGGCGTATGGAGGGCTTGTTCAAGCGTTCAAGATATAGTGTCGGCCAGAAAATGCGTTTTGTTATGCATATACGCGCGTCTGCATTTGATTTCAGTCCGAAAAACTGGATTGAATTACACAATGCCGGATGTGGCGCAAGTCGCCAAGAGGTCGCAGCCGACAAAAAATTTCAAGCATTACGCAAGTTTAATGCCGTGCGCGATCCATTTATGCGCGAGGTTATGCAGCACATGATTGTTGCCGAAAAGTTATTAGGCGCACGATACATTGCCAAAAGATTAAAAAAACCATGGCCGCAATTCGTTATGGATTTCAATCAAGGATTGGACGAAATGCTGGATGCGGCCGAATTAAACCGCGATCAGTCGCAAAAATAAAGGAACGGAACATGGGGAAAGTGAGAGATATAAAAGAAATTGAGGCACAGTTGCGCGATTTTGAGCAGCAATATGATTTGATTGCCAGTTCATGCAGCGATAAACGAAAGCCGGAACAAGAGGTGTTATTGGCCAAGATTGGTGTGTTGAGGTGGGTTTTGAACAACGATAAATCATTTTCAGCACAAAGGATCTGGGGATGAAAATACGCGTCACAGTTTCACATTTGTCCGGGCCGAGTCATCAGATCGTGAAAGCCGGCAAAAAATGTGACGAATATGTGGCGACAGTGTGGTTTAAGGATGGTTGGAACATGGAATTGCGCGGCGCAACCGAACAAGAGGTTGAATTAAAAATGGCGCGATTCTTGATAGGTGAAAGTTTTGTGATAAGCGAGCGCAGATTAAATGGCAAAGGCAAAGAAATATAAGTTGGAGTTTTGGATTAAATCGCCACAGCGTGCCATTGGAATCATTGATCGGTTGTGGGCGGTCGGTGAATTGAGCAGAGAACAAAGACAACAGATGATAAGCAAGATTGACAGTAAATACATACAGGTTGAAAAAGAAAAAAATGAAAAAATAAAAAAATTATTCGCGCAAATCGGGCAAAAAATAAACGATTCCGCAGCGGATTGAAACAACAAGGTGACGACATGTTGAGTAAAGATAAAACATCATTTGTGTTATACACATCATTTTATGAGGCATTATCAGATTTGCCGTTGGATCGTAAAGGTATGTTGCTGGATTTGATATTTAAGTATGAAATTCATGGTGATACAGACGAATTTGAAAAGCATTTTGCGGATTTGCCAAACGATGTAAAAATGGCGTTTCGTTTTATCAAAGGCCAGTTAGACAAGGATCAAGAACGCTGGCGCGAGGTTTGTTCAAAACGCGCAGAGGCCGGTCGCAAAGGCGCAGATGCCAAGTGGGGAAAGCAAGATATAACAAACGATAACAAAGATAACAATTGTCAGCAACCAATGGCAAAAATAGCAAATGTTAATTTTGCTATAAAGCCGATGGCAAAAATGGCTGATAATGATAATGAATATGAATATGAAAATGATGATGTTGTTGTTAATAATAACAACACGCGCGCATGCGCAACAACAGCAACACCAACAGATAAAAAAATTGAAAGTTATCGTAAGGCATTAAAAAACAAATTTTATATCAAAGGCGAGGATGATTCATTCTGTCGCATGGTATTAAAGCAAGCCCGTGAATTTGATCAGAAAAAAATACAAGAAATGGCCAATGGCAACCCGCGTGGATTCACCATAGACGGAAAAGAGATATGGGAATGGTCGCAACGCGTTGATGTTGCGGTTGGGTATCGGGTATGGATTGAACGCGTTGTTGCTGCGTGGGACGCAGGAAAATACAAAGGAGCAGCACATGGCGAATAAATGGGTGCGTATAGTCGGGTTTTATGAAAACGAATTTATCAACCAACAGGCGTTGATTACAGATGCCGAGGATGATATAGCCATGTCGCTGTTAAAAGAAAAGTTTCATGGCGCAATTGTCACGATTGTAAAACAAGTTAAAGCAGCAAAGAGAGAGGTGAAAAATGTTAAATATAATTAAAGCAATTTATTGCGGCACAAAAGCGTATGTGCGCGATTGTCGTCACGATAAAGAATTAAAACAAAAACAATGGGCATGGCGATTGTTTCGTGTCCGTGATAAAAAATTTGATTATCGTAAATGGAAACGCGGTAATTTGTGGCAATACATACAAAAACAAAGGAGTAAATAAATGCAAAGAGAAAGCACATTTAGATTGGAACCATTACCATTGACAGACAAAGCAAAAAAACATATTGAAAAGATACGAAAACTGGCTATTGACCTGTTTGACGCCGTTCATGATATCGAATATGCGGCAAAAACTGAAAACAACAATGTTTTAGACGATATTGTTGGTTGTGTCAGTATGGCAAAAACAAAAATCCAAGAAGCGACATTTTGGGCAAATCGTGGCGCGTCATATCTTGGGCATGAATTTAAGGAGGTGTAAAATGTTGCATTTAATTTTATGGCCAACATTTGTATTATTTAGATTGGTTGTTTTAACAATGTATTTGCCGGTGTGGTTGTTGGTTGCGATCACAGGGTTTGGTGACGCAACAATGAATTTGAAATCATATTTGGTTTTTTATACGGATTTTATGCGGAGGTGCGGCAAATGACGAAATATCAGCAATATTTATGTTGTGTGAATGAGCAGCCGGTCGGCAAAATGTGGAGCGCAATTGAATATGATTTACACAACATAGGGTTTAAGTGGTGGCAGATCCGGTTGTATGGTTTGATTTATCATAGACGGTTTTATTACAACCGGATTAAAAGTATTATTAAACGCGTTTTGAAATATTTGTATTGGTTGGTTATTTTGTTTGGATGTGTGATTTTTTGGGCACATGTTTGCGGTTTAATGAAAGCCGTAAAAGTCCGCAATGAGATGCAAGCAATAGAATCAACAGTCCATGCATGTCAGATGATGCCAAAATCTTGTAAAAACATTGCAGATATTTATAAAAACTTGGAGGATTTTTAATATGAAAAAAAGATATATTTATCATCCAAATGATACAATGAGCGATTGGTATGCAGTAAAAGAATTTGTGGGTATGATGGAAATGCTTGAAAAAGCACATGGGTGTAAAGTTCGCATGGTTAAAACATGCGGTTTGATTTTACATAAGGTTTTGTATGAATTGGTTGATGATCCAGCAGTTAAAAAGGTTAAAAAATGAAAGCGTTAGAAAAGATTTTGAATTATGTATTTATGTTTGTGCGCGGCGCAATATTCGGTATCGGTATTGTGGCCGGTGCAGCATTTATCATGATATGTATGATGGCAATTAAATATTGGATCTGGGGGTAAATATGAAAGAAAACATAAAAACGATCATTGAATGGCACGAGCAAACATTTCCGGACGCAACATTGGACGGTCAAAAAGCCAAGTTTGAGGAGGAAATAGCCGAATACAACGAATCTGTGTGTATGGAGGAATTGGCCGATATGTTCATTGTGGCGTGTGGGATTGCACGATTTGATAGTGTTGCGGCAATAGAATACTTTGTGGCGGTTTTTCAAGGTTTGTTATCGTGGAAAACGGTCGGTGCATATATGTTATTCAAGATAACAATAGACGAAAAGATGGCAAAAAATCGCAAACGCAAATGGAATAAAGCAAACAATGGATCATACCACCATATTGCTGATGTCAGCAAAAAGGATTAAACAATGGAATTGGTTGCGGTGCTGTTATATCTGTGGTTGCGGCAGGTGACAGATTTATTATTTGATTATCTGCGCAATAAATTAAAAGAACCGCCACCGCCAGTAAATACACAAGCAATTGGATTTGAATTACCGTCAGCAGTGGAGGATGATGATGTATGAGCCAAAGTCAAGATTCGCAAAAAGAATAAAGAAACCGTTGAATTGGGTCGGCGTATATTGTAAGCGCGGAATATTTCCAACAAACGAACGCGGGTTTATATTTGTGCCGGATGCATTAAAGGCGTTTGGCAATCCGCGCAAGCGTGGCCGGCCGCGCAAAGAGAGTTCAGAGCGTATTATACCGGTGCGCGTATTTGTTCGCAGACGGCAGCGAAAAGTGATTATTGAGGTTGCCAAAGAATTAAGAAATAATTAAAAACGAATCTGCAAATTAAATCATTTAACAAAATTAAACCGCCACAACAGGCGGTTTTTTAAGGTTTTTCGTTTTATAATTTAATTCAATTTAATAAATTTAACCGATAAATCAACAATTAAATTGCCACCAAAAATGTTGATTGAAATTTAAGCCGAAAGCCGCAGGAATCCGCCAAAGCGTATTTGGGGTGTAAAATAGTTCTTGAAATCATGTAAAAAATTTGTATGATATGGGTATAATTACGCGAGCGGTGTATAAATAAAAAGCCGCCACGAGCAATACCCGGTTTCCCCGGGTTTTCTTTTCTCTTGTGGTTAAGATGAAAAGAATCGCAAAACCCCGCAAATGCGGGGTTTTTGCATAAAACAAAAAGGACGACACAATGAAATTAGAATTAGGACAAAAGGTTTTCGGTGTAAATCTTAAAGCAGCGAACGCCAAATTGGCAATTGTCAGTGGCGTTTTAATGCAGAAAACAATCACCGCTGCCGGCCGCGTCAGTTATATCTTGCGCATAAAGACAGATCAGCCGGTTATGAGTTATGACAGTTCGCTGTGCTTTGATACTGAAAATGCAGCAAAAGATTTTTATGTAAAGAACAACCAAGAATACAAAAGTATTGACACGGATGTTCTGAAACCCGCCTATGCCAAGGCAGATTCAATTCGCGAGTTGATTTTGGGCACACCGTTGTTTCCAGAATTGGCCGATAAACAATAAGGAGATCACATCATGGAAAAATCATATAATATCGTTGCAGCAGAATTGTTGGATTTAATCAAACAAGGTTATGGCATTACACAGGCCATGCGCAAAATTGAAATCACAAATGCCGAATTGGTTATTTGTTTGAATAAAAACGCCGAATTAGCAAGGTTTTGTAAAGACCGTTTCAATATTGAGGCAGATGGTTTGGCAGTAAAAACCGAACAAGGCGAGGACGAAAAAGCACAATTGCGTGCGCGCTGCGAACAATTGGGATTAAAACCGCATACACAAGCCGGTGTTGCTAAATTAAAAAAGATGATTGAGGAAAAAGAGGCAGAATTGGCAGCCGCAGCAGATGCCAATACCGGAAATCCGGACAATCAACCATCTGATCCGGCACAGACCGATAAGACAGACGATGAAAGCGCACAAAATACCGACAATTCGGAAAATGCGAATAGTCAAGAACCGTCCGCTGAACCAACAACAACAGGTGACAAATAAGGCGGTGTGATATGGCATTAGACGAAAGGCAGGAAAAGTTTTGTGCCGGCATCGTCAAAGGTCAAACAAAAAAGCAGGCGTATTTAGAGGCGTTTCCGGGGTGCAGCGAATCAAGCGCAGCCGTTATGGCAAGTAAATTATCAAAAAACCCCGAGATTATGGCGCGAATTGCAGACCTTAAAACAGAGGTGCGCGGCGAAACCAACATGGACATCCACAAGGTTGTTGATGAATTGGAGGATGCGCGGCAAGAGGCCAAGAAATGCGGGTCGCCAAATCTGATGATGAAAGCCAGCATGTTAAAGGCACAATTGCTGGGATTTATTGGTGATGATGCAGTTGGTTTGGGCCCGGGGTTATCGGTTGGGTCGTTAAAGGTTGAGGTTGGCGAATTAAAAAACTTAAAGGACGCTTTGGATGAATGACGACAAGATCCGGTTGCTGTTGAAAAACAAGGATGCAGCCCGTGAATTGTTGCGGTTATCGTTCAAAATGTTCATAAAAGTATTTTATTGGCACATAAGACGGCAGCAATTCATATTCAAAGATTTTCATTTGAAAATCATTGAAAAGTTAGAATCGTTGGTATTTACCGATGGATCGGTTAGAAATGTTGTGCTGGCAATGCCGCCACGACACGGCAAGTCGGAAATTGTCAAAATGTTTTTGGCATGGACATACGCAGTCAATCCGAATTGCAATAACATATACACATCATATTCAAATGATTTGGTGTTAAAGTTTTCGGCCGAAACGCGAGCAATTATTGAAAGTGAATTGTTTCAAGTGCTGTTCGGGATCACGACAGATAAGTCCATGAAAGCGAAAGCCAATTGGAAAATCAAGGGTGGCGGTGAATTGCGCGCTGCGTCTTTGGGCGGGTCAATCACAGGATTTGGTGCCGGAACCAATTCAAATGAATATGGCGGCGCAATTGTATGTGACGATTTGTTAAAACCTGTGGCCGGCGCGAGCAAGGTAAAGCGCGAACAATGTATATCGTATTATGTTGATACATTGAAAAGCCGCCGCAATAACATGGTTAAAGTGCCATTTATTTTAATCATGCAGCGCGTGCATGTGGCCGACATTGTAGGTTGGATTAAAGAAAACGAACCGGATTCATGGGATTTTTTGGAATTTCCGGCATTACAGGACGATGGCACGGCATTATGGGACAAGGTTATGCCGGCAAATGAATTGGTTATGCTGCGTGATTCAGAGGCAAATCGGCAGATGTTTTGGGCACAATACCAACAAAAGCCGGTTATTGACGGTGGTAATCTGATAAAAACAGAATGGTTTAAGACATACGAGGCACCGCCAGAAAGATTTGATCGGTTATTTGTTGTGGCCGATACCGCATTGACAATTAAAAAGTCGGGTGATTATTCGGCTTTTTTATTATGCGGGATTGTAGGAACAAGAATATATTTGTTGGACGGGTATTGCAAACGGGTTGAATTTCCGGATTTGTGCCGCGATATGAAACAGTTTGTATTAAAGGCGCAGGATGAACGCCGCGCCCGCGTCAGCACAATATACATTGAAAACAAGGGCAGCGGAATATCGTTGATCCAACAATTGAGGCGCGAGGGATTGCCAATATCGGAATTATACCCGACACACATGGACAAGAAAACGCGCACAGAATTGGTCGGCGATAAATATACGCGATTTCAAGAAATCGCAGCCGATTTGGAATCGGGTTATTGTTATGTGCCGGCTGTTGCTGGGTGGATGATTGAATTTCGCACACAGTGCGAGGCATTTACGGGCGGCGAACAAGACGAACATGACGATTATTGTGATTGTTTGATATATGCCATGAAAGAACGCGCAAAGGGTTTAACCCGTGCGCCAAAAGAAACAGTATTAAACGCTATGAGGTGGTAAATATGAAACCTGTGACACACGACGACATTGTCAAATGGGTTGAAAAAATAAATAACAAATACGGCCGCGGCAGTGACGGGTGGTCGGTTTATTGGGTTGAAACACTGATTGCGCGCGGCGCAACAGCGGAATTGTATGATGATTGGTATTTGGTTTGGATTTTAACACCGGACGCATGGGGTGATAAGCAAATGGCGGTATTGTCATGCGGATGTGATAATGCTGTGGCATTTCGTAAAATGCAACGCCGGATTGAACAGATCGCCAAGGACAATGATTGTAAATACATTGAACAAGGCAGCGAGATTGACGACAAATATAACCAATGGCTTGTGCGCCAAGGATACAAAGCGCACATATTTAGAAAAGAGGTATAAAAATGGGAGTTGAAACGGTCGCAGTTGCTGCGTTGATTACATCTATGGCCGCCACTGGTGCGTCAATGTATTCACAACATCAAGCGCAAAAAGCGCAAGAACACCAAGCCCGCGAAGCAAATCGTTTGGCCGAGGAGGCAGAAAACGAACGCAAGAAAGAGGCAGCCGCAGTTAAAGAGGAACAACGCAAAGAGCGTATTAAACTGGTGGATGATCAGCGTGCGCAATTGGGTGCTGGTTTGTCTTTGGACACAATGAGCACAAAATATAAAAGGACGACAACCACAACAAACGAAACCGGAACATTGGGGTAGTCACATGATGAAAGTTGAACAATTATATGCAAAATATCAAGCGGCATTGCCAGAAAAAGAACGCTTTAAGTTGTTGTATGACGATGTATATCGTTATGGTATGCCGGACAGATATGCCGAATTGAAAGAATATAAGGACGCAGCCGGCACAAAACACCGCGTCAATATCGTTGATTCAACATTGGAGATTGCTTGTGATGATTTTGTAAATCGTGTGCAGAGTTTGATTGCACCGGTGAATACAGATTGGATTGACATTGAGGCCGGTTTTATGTTTGAAAATGCACAAGGTGCCGGTTTGGATGAGGCAAATCGCAGATTGGGCACATTGGCGCGCTTGTTAAACATATACAAAGCAACATCCAATTTTGATATGACAATGACCGAGGGTATTTATGATTTGATACCGGGTCAAATGACATTGCTTTGTATTGAGGGTGATGACCGCCATCCATTATTATTTGCTGCGGTGCCATTTCGTGAAATTACATATAGTTTGGGGCCGGATGGCAGCGTTTGGTATTATTTCCGCAAGATTGTTAAAAAGAATTGGGAGGTCAAACAACAATGGCATGATGCCAAGTTTGAATTTGACGCAGGATCAGAGGACAAAGAGGCACCATTATTGGAGGCCACTTTCTATGATCCAAAAACCCGCCGTTGGAATTATTGGGTTATTTCAGAAAGAGATAAATCCAAGATTGTTGAACGCGAATACAGAACATCACCATTTATAGATTTGGGATGGACGCGCACATCTGGTGAAACATACAGCCGTGGTCAAGGGTTAAAAGTTATTGCGGATTTCAAGACATTAAACAAAATCAAAGAATATGCGCTGCGTGCGTTGGCATTTATTGTGCCATTTTTCACAGCGGTATCAGACGAGGATTATAAGAATTGGCAAATTGAACCGGGCGCAATTATACCGGTCAATTCAAACATGAACGACAACCCGTCAATTCGTGGGGTTGAGGTAAAGCAACAAGCCGATTTGCAGCAATGGAATATACAGCAATTGACCATGGCAATCAAACGCGGCATGTTTTCAACAACATTGTCTGATATACCGGATCAGACCGCAACCGCAGTATCGTTGGAACATACACAACAAAACCGCATTATTTCAAATTCATTGGGTCGTTTGAATGTATTTTTGGAAAATCTGGTCAAGCGCATGATAGATGTGTTGCAGCGTCAAGGATTATTTCCATTGGATTTTGATTTGGAAATGTTAAACGGTTATGGCGCAAAGTTGCGCGTTCGCACAGAATTAGGCAATTTGGCCGCTGCCGAAAAAATCCAAAAGAAATTACAGGGCGCAGCCGCAATATCACAATTGGATCCAACAGGTCAAGCGTTGGCACGATATATCAAAATGGACAAAGCCGTGCCGGCAGCATTGCGTGCGTTGGGCTTTGATGCAGAGGACATCCGCACCGAAAGCGAATTGGCCGAATATGACCAAAAGGCAGCAGAATTGGCCGCTGCACAACAGCAGCAGAATATCAACACTGAAATTGCGATAAGCAATGCAAAAGAGGACGGTAAAGCCGCCGCAAAAGCAAGGTATGCAAATGGACAATGAGGAAATCAAACAGTTGTTTGCCCGCGTATTTGACAACGAGTTAGGTCGGCAGGTGCTGGAATATCTTGATAAAAAATACGACGTGGGGACAACACCAATGACGGCCGACAAGGAATATGTGAAAACTTGTCAGCGTAGCGTCATTAAATATATTCGTTCAATGTTAAACAAATAAAGGAGCAAAGCATGAATCCGGACGACAAAAACCTTAATAATCCGCCAGTAGATGAAAATAACAATGGTAATCCACCGGCCGATAATAACAATGGCGGTGATTGGACGCCACCAGAGGGCTTTGATGCCGACATGTTTGATGAAAATCATGCATTAAAACCAGATGCTGTTAAAGCGCGTTTTGACGCGGACGCTGCAAAACAGGCCAGTTTGGAAAAACAAGTCGGTGATATGCGCCGCAAGGTTTCCAACAAAGACGCATTGGGCAGCGAGGAGGAATACAGCAAGGGTTATACCAATGAGGATTTCAAGAAAATTGCCGGCGAGGAAAGTGATCGCGGCAAGTTTTTGACCGAAACATTGGGTAATCTGGACAAGATTGCCAAAGAAAACGGTTTATCGTTGGCACAAGCCAATGCAATCAAAGAGGGATTGTATGGTTTAATGCAAGATTTGCGCGTCATTGACAATAGAACAGCCGAGGAAAAAGCAACCGCAATTGCAGATTTGCAGAAATCTGTATTGGGTGACAAGGCCGCAGAAATTGTCAAGGCAAATACAGAATGGATTAAAGATTATGGGCTGTTTTCAGATTCAGAAAAAGAAATGTTGGATCTGGCCTGTCGCGAGGGCAACCCGTTGATCAACAGTGTAATCCACAAAATGCACGGTTTGTTTGGTAAATCGTCAAGTGCAGATATACCAATCAAAGAGGGTGTAAATAATGATGGTTTGCCATCAGATACACAATTGGCAGCAGAATATCAAACGGCCAGTCCGGAACGCCGCGTTGAAATAATCCAACAACGCGCAGCAGCCGGCCGCACCGGAACATTGCCAATCAGTGCAAAATAAGTTGCATGCAGGAATCCGTCTGACGCTTTCGGACGGATTTATGGATGCAATCAGTTGTAAAGGAAATCTTTACAAGTATCGCACCATATATGACCCGTTTGGGCGGCCTTATTTCCGCAAGGAAACCCGCAAAAACCAATTCGGCTTTATCGTATATTGCAAACCCCCGCAAGCAATTGTGGGTTTTTTAACGCCAAATTAAACAAAAGGTGAATAAAATGGCAATACAAATGGATCAGGTCAAACAGACCTATTACGATGCCGAGGTCAAAAAATATTATGTGACCAGCGGCATTTTGAACGGTAAAACCCGTGAAAAAGTTGCGACACCGGGCTCAAAAGTCCAGTTCCGCAAATCCGGTTATGGTTTAGCACGCGAACATGTGCCATACGCAGATGTCGTTGCAATGGGTGCGTCTATCACACCAGTTGAATGCCCAATCAAAGCATGGGATGCATTTGATTATGTGGATGAATTTGAACCAACAACGGTCAATTTTGACACAATATCAGAAATTGCACAAATTGCAGCAGGTGCATTGGGTCGCCGCAAAGACCAAATCAAGATTGACGCAATGGCAGCCGGTTATGACGAAACCAACATGAAAGTTGGTGACGGCACAGGCAATTGCACATTGGCATTGTTGAAAGATGCGAAATTCAAATTGGATCAAAACGATGTTCCATTTGAAGATCGTATATTCATTTATGACCCTGTCATGTTGCGCACTTTGTTGGATGATACACAATTCACATCATCTGATTTTGTGGAAAAACGCCAATTACAAGAAATCAACGCTGGCACAGGCAAATGTGCATTGGGCTTTGAATTTGTAATGATGTCCCGCAAACCAGAGGGCGGATTGCCAATCGCAAGCAGCAAGGTCACAGGATTTGCATACCACAAAGATGCAGTCGGCTTTGCGTCCAACAAGGAAATCAGCACATCCATTGACTGGATTCCTGAAAAGCGTTCATGGTTGGTTGGTGGAACATTTAATGGTGGTGCAGTTGTTATTGACAACCGCGGCATCGTTGGTGTTTGTGTATCAGCAACTGTGGTTTCTGAATAATGAAAACCCCGAATTTTCGGGGTTTTTAAGTTTAACCAATTAAACCAAAGGTGATTAAAATGGCTTTCAAAAATGATAACTTGAAAGTGTTGTTTAATGCAGCAGGTAATGGGCCAAAAATTTGGTGCTATTACAACGAAGGTGCCGACACGGTCACATCCGCTGGCTATTTCCCAAAAACAGCAGGTATCAAAGACAAAGATATTATGTTGGTTTTGATAAAAGATGCAGGTGGCGTGCCAGCATTCCACAAATTGGCAGTAAATGCATCAACAGGTGTTGTCACAGCAACAGCGTTGGCATATTACACACCAGCACAATAAAGATTGCAGAATCTTTAATCTGTGGGGCATGTCCCCACGGATTAAATATTTGGAGGTAAGCGCATGGTTTATACACAGCAAAAAATCGCAACGATGACTTTTCAAAAGGCCACTGGCCGCGCAAGTGAAATTGACCTTGGTCAATTAAACGATAATGTCGTGCAGATTTTTAATACACAATACCCAATGTTATTGGGCACAGCAATGCAAATGCATACATGGCGTTGGACAGATCGTATTGAGGAAATTGACACAACAAGATTGGTTGATAGTGATGATCCGCGTTATCAAAAGAAAATTAGAATACCAGAACATTTGAAAACATTTGACGGGGTTTATTCTGATGATAAATGCACAAACAAATTAAAATCGCGCATACATGACAAGTATATTTATATCAGTTTCATGAATCCAGACGATCCGGCAGGGTTTATACATTACATTGCCGAACCGGCCGAGGCAATCATGCCGGATTATTTTGTGGCATGGTTGGTGCATTTCTTGGGTTTGAATATGTGCATGGAGGTTTCCGGTGACACAACAAGGTTTGAAATGTTAAGAAATGCCGAAAAAGAATATATGAAAATTGCCAAAGCAGCCGACAACAAAGAACACGGCCGCCAAACAATACCAACAAATGTATTCGTAAGTGTGAGGGACTAAATGCCAAGAACATTACAAAAAAAGAACAATTTTAATCATGGGATGGTCGTTGCCGAATTGGTGGAACGGCAAGATTTGGAAATATTAAACAAATCGGCCGCATTGTTGGAAAACATAACACCAATTATTTACGGCGGGTTGCGTTCGCGCCGTGGCACAGTATTGTGTGATAGATTGTTTTTTAATGATTCAACCGCTTTATCGGGCACAGCAACAAGTGCAATTATAGGTTCGTCCGCGTTGGCGCAATTACAAGGTTATGGTGCGTCCGTGCAATCTGGCGCAGTTGGAACAAATCGTGAATTGTTTCGTATAGATTATACGGACAGTGTGGATGGTGCGACATTTCAGATCAAGAATATCAAGTTGGATTTTGAAATGCCAACAATCAAGATAACACCGGTTTATACAATTGTGCCAAATCCTGCGCGCACAGCGATAACAACAAATACAAGACGCTGGACATCAACGAATTTCAGCGTCAATAATCCGGGTCGTGGTTATCGTGCATCAGATTGGCAGCCGGGGATCATAACATCAGTCACGGTCAATGAATTAGGTCAATTGACATCTGTGTCACCAACATCTGTAAATGCTGCGGTGTCTGGTGGTATAACAGTGCAGCGTTTGGGCGCGCCGCGTATAGAAAACATAATTGTTCAAGTATCAGCGGACGGCATCACATGGACGGACATCGGCGGTTTAGCGGTGACAGAAAGTCCGCAGGATTTTACAGTCAGCACAATAGAAACATTCAGATATGTTCGTTTGTGGCGCGAAAATTCGGTTGCGCTGGCCACATCGTTTTCAATTGACATGTTTAACGCCAGTGGATCCGGAACAGCACTTGAAATAAATACTGTGCGCACATTTCCGTATATTTACAACAATGAAATCAAGTATTTGTTGGTATTTGGAAACAAAAACATATTTATTTATCGTGATGGCCGTTTGGTGCAGCAGATATTTGTTTCAATTTTGACAGAGGATTTGTTGCCAAAGTTAAAGTTTGCGGCCAAGGATGACACGATTATTATTACACATCCAAATATACCGCCACAGCGTTTGATGCGAGTGGGCAATAATCAGTTTTCGTTTGCCGAATACCCGTTGAAAAACATACCTTATGATTTGTTTGGCACAACAACAGTGACGCACAAATCAACATCTATTACACCAAGTGCGACAGATGGTGTTGTCACATTGACCGGTAGCGGATTTACAGAGGACATGGTCGGACAATATATTGACAATGCCGGTGGCGCGTATGTAAAAATCACAGAATATATTTCTGCAACAAAGATTCGTGTCCGCACGATTGTGCCATTTTATACCACAGACGCAATCACATCATGGGATTACATATCTGGTTATGAGAAAGTGTGGTCGGCAGCGCGTGGTTGGCCGCGCACATGTTTGTTTGTGCAGCAAAGATTGGCATTTGGTGGTTCGCGTGACATGCCGAATACAGTATGGTTGTCCCGTATTGGTGATTATAACAATTTCTTGAACATGGGCAATCATGATAATGATGCGATCACATGGCCATTGACAACTAATTCAGCGATTGTGAATATGGCAATTCAGCGTAATATGCACATATTTACATCTGCGGAGGAATGGACGGTGCCAGAAAACAGTTTTACACCGAACAAATTCGTCACATCCAAGATGAACGAAAACGGGTGCTGGGATCGTATTATGCCGGCGGTTTATGATAACAGTATTTTGACCATTGAAAAGAAAGGCCGCAACCTGTATTTCTATGGTTATGACGAATCCGCAGGCGGTTTCCGCAGTCAGAATATATCTTTGTATTTACAATATGATGGTAATCCGGTGGATTTGGCATTAGAAAAGAACAGTGTCAAGGACAAAGGTGATTTCTTGTATGTGTTGGTTGATACAGGTGTCATGTATGTGCAGGCGTTGGGGTTGAGTGAAAACATAAATGCACCATGTATATTTAAGACCAACGGCAAGATTATATCTGTTTGTGTTGTGGATGACGAGGTTTATTTGATTGTTGCCCGTGCAGAGGGTGTATTTGTTGAACGCGTGGCCGACAACAGATTGGATTTTGAAAGTAATGTGCAGGTTGTGGATGGTTGGTTGAGCAACCTTGATTATTACATTGGCAAGCGGGTTTATATTGAACAAGGCGACAAGGTTTTGACAAGGGTTGTGCCGGAAAATGGTGAAATATCGGTGCCAACGCTGCAAAATACAACAGCACAGGTCGGTTTGCCGTTTGAATACAAGTTGGTATCAAATCCAATTGCGATAAACGGCAGGACAACATCTATTCGCAAAAGAATAAACCGTGCGACAGTTGAAACATTGGACACAAAATTGGTGCAATTAAACGATCAGATTCAAAGAAACAAGACGACATACGACTTTTTCGCGGTAAGCGCGTTTGAGCAGGATTGCCGATATGAAATCAAAGGCGAATATACGCCAATGAGAATATTATCGGTTCAGTTGGACATTGCATACGAGGGGTAAAAACATGAACGAATACACAACACCATCAGGATTGCAGCGTTGGTTGGGCAACGGCTATAACATGGCCGGTTTATCATACAGTGGCGCAGCATTTGCGGATTTGGCAGCCGCCAGTTCGGAATATAACCAAGGACAAATTGCCGGACAGAATTACAGAATACACGCCGCCAATTTGCGCGGTGGTGCAGATGATGTTGAAATTGCCGCAGCGGATGCAGCAAACGCATTGCGTAAAAAATATCTGGCTGCAATTGGTAGTGCGACATATTCAGCAGCAGCGCGTGGTGCAGATGTCAATGCAGCCGGCGGGGTTTTACAATCTGATCTGGAAAAGTCCAGTATGGAATTGGGTGACGATATGGCCACAATTGAACGCAATGCAAATCGCCGCGCAAAGACCATGCGCACACAGGCCGATATTTATGAAAAGATGAGCAAAGCATACGGCAAATCGTCAAAGTGGATGATGTATAGTAAAATGTTTTCTGGAATTAGCAATTTGGGCATGGGGTTGGCAATGTTCGGTGCCGGCAGCGGTGCAAAAGGTATGGCCACACCATACGGGGACGCAATTGACCCGGGACAAGTAGCAAGTGCAAACAACATGTTATCATAAGGGGTGAAATATGCCAAATACATACGAAAGACAAGTGATGCATTCGGGCGGCGAACAATTACAAGGTGTTCAGCCGGACAATCGTGCGCGTCAAATGTTGGACGCACAAGGTGCAAAATTACAAGCAAAGGCCAAAAAGATTTATGCCCAAGAAGTCCGCAACACAATGGTGCGTGAAATGAATGATGCCGCAGCAAAGTATGGTGACGATCCGGCAGCATTAGGAAAAGCATTTGAGGGTATTCGCAACGGCACAATGTCAGAGATTGCAGATCCGGATGTGTTGGCAGATTTTGCCACAAACTTTGATTTGAAATCATCATCCATGTTGGCAACATCCAAAATCGCATTTACCCGCAAACAACGCGCAGAACACAAAAGCGCATTAAATGATTCATTGGCCGACAATTTAGACGATTTAACACAAAACGCAATCGGTATGTTTGAAAGCGATGATGACGATATTAAAGTTGGTTATATGCATGCCAAGGCCGGTGCAGCAAACGCATTAAAAGCGGTTGGTGACAACGGATTAAATGTATTTACAGACGCAGAACGCAACCGCGGCACCAAACAAATCAGCCGTGGTGCGTTGGTTGGATTACAAACATTTTTGGCAGATCCAACAGGCGATCCGGTGCGTAAAGCAGAAATCGTCAATAGATTCAATAGCGGGCAATACAAAGAAATGTTTTCGGCCGAGGATTACCCAAAGGCATTGCGCTTGATTAAAGCGGCCGGAAAACAATATGGCGTTGGTGGTTCGGGTTCATCGTCAAGCAAAGCGGACGAAAGCACGGTTGCCGGTGAAATGTATAAAATGACACTGGACGAATACAAAAAAGACAGCAAGGACAACAGTTATAGCAATGCGTCCATGGTTGATTTGTTGGATTTTCGTCAGCGTGCAGATGCCGATTATCAGTTGCAGAGAATCAGCGACAAAGAATTTAAGGACATTATGAGCAAGTCCGCACCGGCATTGGTTAAAAAGATTGACGAATATGTGAATAAAGATTTGTCCATGTGGCACGGTGATTCAGATTTGCAGCACGGTATTAAAAAGATACGCAATTTTGCCGATACGCAAGATTTATCACCGGATCAAAGATTGTTCTTGTATGAAAGTTTTATGCGTGAATATCGCGCAGATACGGGCGCAGAACAAGGCAAGGAACGGTTCGGTGACGAGCCGCGAGCAGAGGCAGCAAAATATGCAGATCGTATAACACAAAGATGGATTCAAGACCAGTTTCCGGGTTGGGATCCAAAAGTTGTGCCAGCAATTGTTATGGGTCGCACAGTATATCGTGCGCCAACAAGTGCAAGCGAAATGTATAAAAATAAAAACTATCAGTTGATGGAGTTAGATTAAATGGCGACAGTTTATAAGGTTTTTCTTGACGAAAACGGACAGATTTCTGCAAAATCGCGTATGTATGCGGTGTCAGAAAATGGCCGGCCGATAGAATCCATAAGTGTATCGGGTGACGACAGCAATTGGGGTGCGCCAGTCGGTGACAAGATTTTGAAAATGCGGCCAGTTCAAGAGGAACAATTCAAAGCATTTGACCCACAAACAGGCAACATTGTGGATGTTCGCAGTGGTGACCAAAGTGTGCGTATGGCGCGCATGCGTCATGCGTTAGACATGAATCCATATAAAGCATTGAGCAGTGGGTTATTTGCCGGTGAAATCAAAAAAGACGATCCAAATGACAATGTTGTTTTCAATTTGGTTCGTGAAATTGGTCGTGCGCCAACGGAAATGATTGCGACATTGCCACAACACACAGGTGCGTTGGGTTCATCACTGATAAATGGTGATAAGATTACAAAGAATCCAGAAACGGGTGAATGGGAAACACATGCCGACAGATTGTTAAAGTCCGCAAGCAGCACCAAGGCCAGCATAGATAAAGCATTTGGTGAAAATCGTGGCGGTATTGCAAGTGATTTGGGTGGTGGTATTGGAACGGCAGCAGCAGCAATTGGTGCGGCATGGCTAACCGGTGGAACAGCGGCACCCGCAGTTATGTTTGGAATTGACGCAGGTGGTAATGCGTTGGATGAGGGTCGCAAGGCAGGATTAGATCCAATTGAGGCGCGTAATCGTGCGTTGGGTGTTGGTGTGTCAAACGGTGTTTTGGAAAGTTTCGGGTTGGGTTTAATCTGGAAATCGGCCGGCAATACATTAGCAACCCGTGCAATCAAAGGTTTTTTGGTTGAGGGCAGCGAGGAAATATTACAAGGTGTTTCCGAGGATTTGATCATGCGCAAAGTGCGTGGCAAGAGCATAGCCGATATATTGGCCGATGGTTTATATCAAGGTGCGATTGGTGGTGTTGTCGGTGCTGGTATGGGTGCTGTGGCCGGTGGAAACATAGAGGGCATTAAAAAGGGCTTGATGGAACGCGGTTTAACAGAATCACAAGCAGATGCGTTGATTGCCAAGACGGTTGAAACCGCCAGCAACACACAAATCCGTAAGGCAGCATTAAAAGCCGCGGTTGAGGAACAGAAAGAAACAGCCGAATTTATTCGTGAAAACCAAGATCAGATTCAACCGGTGCTGCAATCTGTTATAAATGATGCGCTGGACGCAGGTCGCCGTGATGTTGATATTCGTGACGATATTAAAAGCCGCGCACAAGGTTTGGATGAAACCACACAAAATATTGTGGCCGACAGCGTTCAAAACTTTGCGGATGTTATGGCCGATGATTTTGGTATTACGCAGCGCGAATTTATAGAATCAACCGGATTACAGGTTCAAACAGAAAACGGCACACAGATAAAGTTTGCAGATGGCACACAGATTGACGAAAACGGCAATTTGTTGGACAAGGACGGCAAGGTGTTGTTTCAGCGCGTGGGTAAAAAAGGCGCAAATGAAAGAGAGTTGGACGCTTTGTTGCAGGCGTTGGAAATGGAAAAAGCCGGTTATGACAATGACACAATCAAAAATTCAACAGGTTGGTCGCGTGGTTTAGATAATCAAATGTGGATGGAAACTAACGGCAAGTATTCAATAAATCTGGATGGTGTTGCAAAATTGGTCAAGTCAGAAAGTAAGAAAGCACCATTGCGCGATATTATAAATACTGATAATTTTGAAAGATACCCACAATTTCAAAACACAGAAATTCAATTTGTATATCAACCAAAGACAAAAGAACGCGCACATTGGGACAGAAAAAACAATCGCATACAGATAAATGTGCCAAATATATTAAATTCGGGCACCAAAGCCGAGGTTCAGATTGTGAAAACCATTGCGCATGAAATGGATCATGCAATCGCAGATATTGAGGGTTTTGAAAACGGCAGCAAGGTATCAGAAAAAGCGTTGGAAAAACAGGTTGCGCGTCACGAACAGCGTATGATTAACACATTGCGTGAATTGGGTTTGTATGAAAAATATGCTGCAAATCTGGAAAAGCAAGACAAAAAGAAAAGTCATTATGATGCCGTGCAGGACGCAATATTGGACACATATACGGCCGAGGATTTGATTGCGGATCCAGAATTAAATAAAAAACTGGATGTTTTGCGCGCAGATGCTATAATTGTTGATAGATATGGTAAAGAAACATTAAAGGCATTAAATGAAAAAGAACGCGAAGCCCGCATCAACGAGGCATATAAACAAACTATTGGTGAGCGTTATGCAAGGCGCGCAGGCGAGATCGCGGTGTCCGGTAGATCCGATGCCCAGTTGCGAGCAACCCCAGACGAAACAGAAACAGAAATGGGGTCTGCGTTATTGTCGCCAAATGGAACAACAATTGACGCAAGAATTGGCGAAATCGTTCGGGATGAATTAGCAGCAGATTTGAATCCGCAGCGTTTGTATCAAGGTGATGACGATGTTCGCGGGTATTTTGATTATACAAACAAGATGCAACAGATTATTCAAATCATGAAATCTGGTGATTTGGACACGGTGCTGCATGAATTGGGTCACTTTTTCAGCGTCAATTATATCAACATGGCTATTGAAACAGGCCACACAGAAAAGATTCAGCCGTTATTGGAATATTACAAGGTTGAGGATCCGGCGCGTTTGATTGCAGATGATTCAATTCAAGAGGATTTGGCGGTCAAGTTTTTATCATATTTGAAAACAGATCAAACGCCGCGCGGTTTCCGCAAGTATTTTGACATGGCCAAAAACTGGTTGATTCAAATGTGGGAATCATTAAAGAGCAAAGGGTTGGTTCAAGACAAAGAATTACCGGACGAAATTGTCCGGTTTTTTGATGATATAACAATCCGCCGTCCGCGCAATTTGAATATCAACAACGCCATGAATGAAAAGGTGCGTTTGAAAAAGATATTACATGCTGCGCGCACTGGTGCGCTGGATGGTGTATCGGACAGCGATATACACACCATAGAGGAATTGTTAAAAACGGCCACAGCCCGCATACCGCGCATGCCAAAATCGTTATATACAAAATTGTGGGGTCAATTGAATACACAATTTGCAGAAACACACGATTTGTTGCCGCTGATGGGTATTGACGAAAAAGCAAAGTATCTGGCCACAAGTAAAAATGGCGGTATTAAAAACGAACAGGATTTGTTGGATTGGCTGCAAGAGGAGGGATTTATATTTGGTGACGGTTGGGAAAACAATGCCACACAAGATATGATGCGTTGGGATGATGCGCTGCGCTTGTTAGGAAACGCCAAAAACACATATTCGGTTGATGATGCGGTTCGCGTTCAAGAAATAGATAATTTACGCCAAGCACAAGATGTTGCGCGCGATATTCTGGACGGTCGTGATTCATACGATGCGATGGCCGATATTGACAACGCCAAGTCGGCAATTCAACGCGTCAATGACGCAATTGACCGCAGCAATACAATGAATAAAGCATTGGCAAACGATTATAAGAAATTGCAAGCCGAGGTTCGTATGGCCAAAGCCGGAACATCCGAAATGCGCAAAGCGGTTAAAGCGGCGGTCAGTTTCTTGTATGCACAAGATATACCAACAGATATTAAAGCAAGATTCATGCGCACAATACCAATGGTTCATGACAGCCGCAGTTTGGCAAAATGGATTGGTGAGGTTCGTGAAAGAGCCGAAAAAGAATATTCTGATTTGGCATTTCGTGGGCAGCGTGACCGGTTGAAACATGAATTACAGGAGACATACAGTGCCAACAAACGCAATATCAAATACGATTACGAACACAACAAATTGTTCAATGATTTGCGTCAATATAATTTAATGTCGGCCGAAAAAGCGCAAGAGGAAATTAAAAAGTTCTATGACGGGGATCAAGAAAAAGACGGCTTGTCCCGTGAGGATGAATTGCGCAAAATGATGTTGGAATATCGTGCCAATTTGCCGCGCAAACAAATGTCCGGTGCGTTCATGGATGAGTTGATTAGCAGAATCCAAGAGGCAAAGTTGATTGGCCGTGACGCAATTGATGAGATCCAATTCACAAGAGGTATGGAACGCGTTGAATTGCGTGATGAAATACTGGACGCAATTGCCAAAAACAAAGCAACCAAGATTGGAAAACACTTTGCCGGCATTGCGGATTTCAAATCGTTATTGACCATGATAACCAACGGCAATATTGCAGACCGTTTCAATATGGTTGTGCGTGAGGTTCAAGCCGGTATCGCTGCGGCAGGCCGTCAAGGTGAAAGTATGCGCGAGGTTTTGCGTATAAATGGGTTGCCAGTGGCCAACAATACCCGCAAGGACAGTTATCAGTTCTTGAAATACAAAGCGGAATTGTGTCAGCCGATAGAGGAATTAAATGTATTTTACACAGATCACCACGGCCGCAAGGTTCAAGTTGGTATTGACAATGGTAAAAAGACATTTTCCAAGGCGCACATCATGGACATGTGGAATCAGTATAAAGATCCAAAATCCCGTGAGTTGATGGACAAGTTTTATGGTCAATGGCAAATGGATCAGTTGTTCAGTTATTTGACAGACCAAGATAAACAGACGGCCGATTATTTGATGGAACGGCTGCGCGACATTTATGATATGGTCAATCCGGTTTATGTGAGTTTGTATCAAAAAGACATGCCACATAAGAAAATATATTGGCCGCGTCAATCAAATCACGAGGTGGATCACGAATTGTTGGAACGCTTTGATGGTGAGGCGCGTGAGGCGAATTTTACAAAATCCCGTTCGCATGGCGCAATACCTGTATTCAAACGCGATGTGTTCAGCAATTATCAAGCACATGAAAAAGACGCACAATACATGGTTTATCAAGCCAAAGCGTTCAAGGATGCAGCAGATATATTTGACGAATCCACAGTTAAAGAGGCAATCGTCAATAAGTTTGGCAAGGATGTTGCAGCGGAATTGTCAGAACATTTGAAAGCGTTGTCAATTGGCGGGGTTCGCAAGGCGCGCAGCAGTGGTGATGCGGTTATAAACCAAGTATTCGGTCAGATTGTTGGTTCAAAAGTCAATTTATCACCATTTGTTATGATGAAACAATTGACATCATTCGGTGCGTTTTCAGCAAATATGCCAGTTGGTCGGTTTTATAAGGACTTTGCAGCCGGTATCGCACAACCGCGCAAGACATATAAATATATGATGGAACATGCCGGTGATTATTTGAAAAACAGATATGGCCGCGGAACAAACGAAACCATGGCCGCAATGATAGATCCGGCAAATCCGCACATCATGGACAGATTGTTGGGTGCAGAAAACCGTGCGTCCATGAATGAATTTTTATCAAGATTGGTTCGCACTGGTGATATTGGCGCAATTATCTATGGCGGGTATCCAAGGTTGAAATTCTTGATTGAGGAAACGGACGCAGCCGGCAAGCCGGTCAGAACACACGAACAGGCCGTGGAACAATTTATTAAAGAATCCGAGGAAACGCAGCAATCAGCAACAAATGCGTCACAATCAAATTGGCAGCGTGCCGGTAAGACAAAAGTATTTGCGATGTATAAAACATCACAGATTCAGTATTTCCGGAAAGTCGCCAATGCGTATAACATGATGAAACGCGGCGAAATAACCCGTGGCCAATTCAATAAAACTGTGGCGATTTTTTCGGCACAAATGGCCATTTGTTATAAGTTGATGGGTGATTTGTTGAGCGCAGCATTATACGGATGGGATGACGACAAAGACGCAGTTGATGAATTGGGTGAATTGGCTGGTGCGGTTATCACACAAGGGTTGGATGCATGGGGTGCGCTGGGTTATTTATCAAATCAAGCGTTCAGTGCATTTACAGGCCAAAAACGCCAAGCCGATTTGTCAATCGTTGGAATCAGTGATGTTTTACAAACAATAAACAACACAAATAAAATCGTTCACGGAAAGAGCGGCGACACTTATTTCTGGGTGCAAACGATTGCGCCGTTGATTGAGGGCACAACCGGTGCGCCAGTCAGCAGATACAATCGTGTATTAAAGAAAAATCAGTTCTTGAATTATCAAGATTTGGGAATCTAAACAAGGAGCAAAACAATGTTGTATATCACGCAAGGCAATACAGAACAATTTACATGCGGGCCGATTGAAACAGCGGATCGTGAGCCGGTGGATTTGTCGGCTGCAACGGTGAAAATGATCATTAAAAGTTCGCTGGATGATCCAGATACCGCAGCGGTGTTTGTGCAAGAAATAGAACACCCAGATTCAAACATTGTTTTATTCACTTTGACGGCCGCGCAAACCCGTGCAATAGAGGTTGGCCAGTATATCATGGGAATCAAAATTATATGGGATGGCGAGGATGGATTAAAACGCGAAATCAAAAGAGAAAATGTCACAGTAAGCAAGGGGGTGTTCAATGGATGATCAAAAAATTTTAATACCGCCATTGGAGCCGGCACAAGGGATTATGGCGGCTTTGGAAAAGTTATTTATATGGAATCCAGCGGTAGCACAAAACCTTATTACACAAATAAATAATGCGCTGGAAAGTGCAGAACAAGATGCTGCGGCCGCCCAGTCGTCAGCGGCCGCGGCTGCCCGTTGTGAAAGCAACATGGAGGCAGCAATACAGCAAATGCAGGACTATGTCGCAACACAAGCACAATCATTTGTGTTTGAAATGTCGGAGGAACGAGCCAATTGGACAATAGTTCATAATTTGGACAAATACCCGTCTGTGACCGTGGTTGATACAGCCGGCACAGAAATAGAGGTAGATGTCAAATACATAGATTCAAATACAGTTGAATTGCACGCGAACGCACCGTTTAAGGGCAAAGCGTATTTGAATTACGGCGGTATAACCGATGTTATGGGTCGTGAATACGACATGGGAACAATAAATTAAAAACAACAAAGGAGCACAAAATGGCAAAAAAACCGTTTCTTTCCGACATAGACATGAACGGAAATGAAGTCCAAAATGTGGTTATACATAAAGTAGCAACCACGCCGGCCGGGGTTAGATCCGGTCAAATCTGGTTTAACACATCAGATAATTACCTGTATTATTACAATGGCACTGTATCAAGGGCTATTGGGTATTTACCACCAGCAACCGTTTCAACATTGGGCGGCGTTATAGTCGGTTCAAATATCAGTGTTGATGGCGATGGTCAAATATCTGTTGCGTCCGCAAGCAATGCCACAGCCGGTGTTATCAGAATTGCGACAGATACAGAGGCAACAGCCGGAACAGCAACAAATCTGGTTATTACACCTGCACAATTGGCAAGCGCGATTGCCACAGCACATATTGGTGCGATGGTTTATAAAGGCACATGGGACATCACATCTGCAACCGATTTCAGCGGCATTACATTGCCAGTTAAAAAAGGTTATTTCTATCGTGTGTCCGGCACAGGCCCGAAAACAATCGGTGGTATTGAATGGAACGCAGGCGATCATATCGTTATTGAGGCGGATGTTGCGGCGGGTGGCACAATATCACAAGTTTCCAAAGTTGATAATACCGAGGGTAGCGACATTGTTCGTTTGGATGCAACACAAACATTGACAAACAAAACAATTGACGCAGACGATAACACAATTGCCGATTTGACAACATCCAATTTCAAGTCCGGAACAATCGTCACAACCGTTGGTTCAACCGGATCTGATAGCAAATTGCCAACAGAACAAGCAGTCCGTGAGGCAATTGACGGTAAAAAATTCACCGTTGCAAACCCAGCATTGACAGCAACCAGTGGTTTATGCACATGGTCAATATCAAACACATTAGCCACAGCCGATGTTGTTTGTTCTGTCCGTGAGGTCGCAACCGGAAACGAGGTAATGTGCGATATTACATATACAGCAAGCACAATCACCGTCAAAATCAACAGTTCGTCAAATATAGCCGCATCAGTTTATAAGGCAGTTGTTGTCGGTTAAAAAACACAAAAGGGTCGCAAATGACAAGGTTTCTTAATATCAGCACAGATCAAACGCTGGGCGGTTCGAACACAAGTGATGAAATTGTGCCGAGCCAAAAGGCGATTAAAGCGTATGTTGATAGCCAAACAGGAACAGCACCCGCATTTGCGAATATTACCGGTGATCCGACAGATAATGCAGCAATGGCCACGGCATTAAACGCCAAGCAAGACACATTGTCTGCGGGGTTTGGGATTGAAATTTCAAACAATACTGTTGCGCTGGTCACAGAATTTGATTGCGGGGGTGTTGATGAGGCATCAACAGACGAATATGACATGGGAACAATAAGTTAAACCAAGGAGCAAAAATATGATATACAACCAAGGTGATATTATACCGGCAAGCGAATATTATGACGCATGCCAATTTGTAAATGAACACAACGCCGCGTCAAATTATGATGACAAATTGGATGTTGTGTTGTTGGACACAGGCGATTATGAAATCTGTCAAATGAGTTTGGATCAGAAAAAAGCACTGGTTCATGCGAAAATTGACGATATTAAAAAAGATTTGGCGGAAAACTGGGATTACAAA
>JAEEGL013877463.1_pt1 | contig 34489 bp, 35 predicted proteins | sample 9134231 | NCBI WGS metagenome assembly JAEEGL01 (sample SAMN16246548, study PRJNA631951) | gut metagenome | biome: gut microbiome; feature: rumen; material: fiber-attached | host: Bos | place: Iran: Karaj | collected 2018-10
AGCGTGGCCAACCGCATTGGTATAATTTTTGGTACTATCCACAAAATGGAGTCCCTTTTGGGGCGCCATTTCTATTGAAATATAAGTTATAGAAGGATATAATTATTAAGGATAATGTCTTTACATAGAAGGAGTTATAAATGAAAAAAGTAGAAGATTACATAAGAACTATTCCGGATTTTCCAGAGCCAGGTATTATGTTTAGAGATGTTACAAGCATTCTTCAGGATGCAGAGGGTTTCAAGCTCGCTATCGACGAGATGATAAAGCTTCTTGATGGAGTTGATTGTGACGTAATAGCCGGTGCTGAGAGTAGAGGATTTATTTTTGGTGCACCTCTTGCTTACGCACTTGGAAAGCCATTCGTACTTATCCGCAAGAAGGGAAAGCTTCCTTGCGAGACAATAGAGAAGACATACGACCTTGAGTATGGTACAGCTACAATCGAGATGCACAAGGATGCTGTAAAGCCAGGACAAAAGGTAGTTGTAGTTGATGACCTTATCGCTACAGGCGGTACTATCGAGGCAGCTTGCGAGCTTATCGAAGAGCTTGGCGGCGAGGTAGTAAAAATTGTATTCCTTATGGAGCTTGCAGGACTTAATGGTCGCGAGAAATTAGCTAAATATGATGTAGCTTCTGTAGTTACATACGAAGGAAAGTAATTAAGGTTTGATAACTTTAAAAGCAGTACAGCAATGTACTGCTTTTTTTAGAATTTGGGGAGGTAGTTATGGTAACAACATGGAATGGGGAAATATTTACATTTGATGATGGACCAGAGTGGACTAGGGAGAAAATAGAAGATTTTTTCAAGGACCATGGCGGTGATGCAATTATTGAGCTTGTTTCGGACGGTGGGCTTAGACACATTACCTATGAATATTTGACAGGGGAGGCAAAGCCGGCTGATATTAGAATTCATTTGTCCGCAGACATGTTTAAAGAGGCTTTTTACAGGACAGAAAATGAAATGCGATGGATTGTATGTGATGATGACGGAAATTATCTTACCATTTTAAAGGCAATTCCTTCGTATTACCTTCACAGTTATGGCACGGGAGAAGTTGATGTATCATTTTTGAATAAGTATGATGCACTGGTTTTCTATGGACTAAACGAGTATGCCGTAGAAATTTATAGAAGGGCTCTCCCAAAATGGACTGGCAGGCGTGTTGTTTTGTGTGGAGAATGGCCGGTAGTTGGTGATGTTTTACCGGGACTTGCAGATAAAGAAATAATTTTGCAATCAAACTGGAATGAAAATAATAATGGAATGCTTTTAGCTGGAGTCAGTGATAACGTGCTTCATATAGGTGATCGTTTACCAAGAAATGAAGACCCAGCTAGATTGACTAGGGACAGAATAATAATGCTTGAAGAGTTAATGACTTATACGTTTTGCTTTTCAAATGTGCAGCATTTTGGAAATGAAAATCCAGATAAGAAATATTTTGTTATTGATGGAAACTTTACAATTGAAGGAATATTTGGTATTCAGGATAAAGCTTTTGCAATGGCCAAATATGCTAAGTCTATGGGGTACATCCCGCTGTTTTATATCGTGAATTCCACAGAGAATATCTATAGTGATTTCTTGGGAGATGATATTTGGGGCAAGTTTATGAATCAGGCAGATGGCCATAGCATAGATGAAATGCGTAATGCAAAAAATGTATGTATTGGGCCTAATTCCAATTGCCTTTCAATCATGCGATATATGATAAATGAAGCTACAGACCCTAATGTGACAATTGACTGGCCGGATGGCTTATACAATAAGGATGTTGAAAATTACATTGCTGAGCATGGAAAAATAATGACAGAGCCAAAGGAGACTCTAGGTGTTTTGATTCGTGGAACGGATTACCAAAAAACAAAGATGCCTGGCCATGCGATTCATGCAACTACAGCACAGATGATTGAAAAAATACATGAGGTTGAGAAGACTCATCCATATAAATATATTTATCTCGCCACCGAAGACGAGGAAGTTCTTGCTGAGATGAAGCGAGAATTTGGGGAGAGGCTCATTTATACTGATCAAGAAAGATTTACTATTGAAGAAGGCGAACTCCTTGTTAATCACCACAATAAACAGGCAAAAGAGCGTGGCAAAGGATTTAGACTTGGCGTGGAGTACTTATGTACACTTCGTTTGCTTTCTCAGTGCGAATCACTTGTGGCTTCAGGAGGCTGCGGTGGCGTCGGAGAAGCAATTAAAGAAAATAAAGGAAAATATAGAATGACCTACGTTTTTGATTTAGGAAAAAACGCAAGATAGGGTCGGATAGAAAGAATCATTAATGGAACTAAAAGAAATAGCGTTTATTAAAACAGGATTTTCACAAAAATTTGGTATACCAAGACAAAGTGGATTGGTAGACGAAGTTGGGCGAATAATATTTGAACCTGAATTTAGAAATCCCAATTTTATAGAGGGAATAACAGATTACGATTATTTATGGCTAATCTGGGGATTCTCAAAGAACAAGCCGCTAGAAGGTGCCACTGTTCGACCACCACGATTAGGTGGAGAAAAGCATATGGGGGTCTTTGCCACTAGAGCACCATTTAGACCAAATAATATAGGACTTTCTTCGGTGAAGCTTTTGTCAGTGGAGCAAGATGAGAAATGCGGTCCTGTGCTAGTAGTTAGTGGAGTTGATATGCTTGATGGCACTCCGATTTATGACATAAAGCCCTATATACCATATGCTGATTCGCATCCGAATGTGCGAGGTGGTTTTACAGATAGTTTGTCAAAAGGTGCTCAAATAGAAGTGGATTTTCCCGAAAATCTTTTGCAAAAATTACCAAAAGAATTGAGAGAGCCTGCAAATCAAGTCCTTTTGCAAGATCCGAGAGCAGGCTATGACCGTGGCAAACAGCGAGAATTCAGGCTTGCATACCATAATTATGATATAGTGTTTAGTGCAAATGAGGATAAACTTATTGTAATTGACGTTATTGAATTATAGTATGTGAAAGGTAAAATAGTTTTAGAATTATGAAACTGTTTTTAGTGCGAACTAAAACAAGGAGGAAGAAAAATGGGAACTATTTTTAACGAAAGAGTTATCGAAGACTTTATGCATATGTGCCACGATGGGGTTCGTCAGGGATGGCATGAAAGAAACGGTGGAAACCTTACATACCGCATGAGAGAAGAAGAGGTTCAGTACTGCTCTAGATTTTTTAAGGAGACTCCAGGTGAGTGGGTAAAGATGCCAGTCCAGGCAGACAACCTTAAGGGTGAGTATTTCATCACAACAGGATCTGGAAAGTTCCTTGAGAATGTTGAACTTGAGCCACAGAACAACATTGCCATCGTAGAGATTAATGATGCAGGAGATAGCTATAGAATCGTTTGGGGACTTGAGGATGGTGGAAAGCCAACAAGCGAATTCCCTACACACTTCATGAATCACTCTATTAGAAAGCGCGTTACAAATGGTGCAAACAGAGTCATTTATCATGCACATACACCATACATTATTGCACTTACTCAGGTGCTTCCACTAAAGGCAGAGGTATTCACACGTATGCTTTGGAAGTCAGCTACAGAGTGTTGTGTAGTATTCCCAGGTGGTGTTGGCGTAGTACCTTGGATGGTTCCAGGTGGTGCTGATATTGCAAAGGCTACATGCGCAGAGATGGAAAAGTACGATGCAGCTATTTGGGCATTCCACGGACTTTTTGTTTCTGGCCCAGATTGCGATACAGCATTTGGTCTTATGCACACAATTGAAAAAGCTGCTCAGATTGCTACATATGCACTTGCAGCAAATGGCGGTCGCAAACCAAACCAGGTAATCACAGATGAGAATCTTCGTGCAATCGGCAAGGAGTTTGGTGTTACTCTCAATGAGGATATCCTTAACTACACATGTGATGATGAATTATTCTTCGATTAATTAATAGTATCTATAGACTCGTTAGGCTAATAAGCTTAGCGGGTCTTTTTATTTTTCACAAAATCCCACGTGGTATTTTGTTGAGTTTTAACCAAAATGTGACGTTATATTGACACTCCACAACAATAAACATATACTCAAGATATGAAATGTGGGTTTATGTGGGATTTAATGTGGTTTTAATCCCGATTGTATTGGAGGGTGTTATGAGTTACGACAGTACTAGATGTAGCAAAACTGAAAGAATTAGTCGTTTGAAAGAGGATCTTTTTGCAAAGATGCCAGAGATAGAATCTGCCCGTGCAATTCTTATTACAGAATCTTATAAGCAAACAGAGGGACAGGCTATGGTGATTAGGCGAGCCCTTGCTTTTAAACATATCTTAGAGAATATCCCGATTATTATCAGAGATGATGAGCTAATTGTTGGCAGTACAACCCTTGCCCCAAGAGGATGTCAGACATATCCTGAATTTTCCTATGAATGGCTTGAGGCAGAGTTTGACACTGTTGAAACAAGAGAAGCAGACAAATTTCATATAGATAAAAAGACAGCGGCAGAGATTAAAGAGGCTGATAAATATTGGAAAGGCCGAACAACCTCAGAGCTTGCACTTAGTTATATGGCTCCTGAAACCATAAAGGCAATGGAACACAACATGTTTACAACTGGAAATTATTTCTACAACGGCGTCGGACATGTAACTGTAAAGTACTGGGAGGTTCTTGAAAAAGGCTATGAAGGAATAATGAAGGATGTTGCAGCGGAGCTTGCTTCAGTAAAGCCAGGAGATGCAAATTATTCCACAAAGAGTAGATTGTTACAGGCCATGCTTATTAGCTGTCAAGCAGTTATTGATTATGCAAATAGGTATGCAACTAGAGCCGATGAAATGGCAGCAAAGGAATCTAATCCTACACGTGCTGCAGAGCTTAGACTGATAGCAAGTAATTGCCGTAGAGTTCCAGCAAAAGGGGCTACAAGCTTTTACGAGGCTTGCCAGAGCTTTTGGTTTGTTCAGCAGCTACTTCAGCTAGAATCTAGCGGACATTCAATTTCACCAGGACGATTTGATCAGTATATGTACCCTTACTTTAAGGCAGATATGGAGAAGGGGACAATCAAAAGAGAATTTGCTCAGGAGCTTATCGATTGTATTTGGGTAAAGCTCAATGATTTGAATAAATGTCGAGATGGTGAGAGTGCAAAAGGATTTGCAGGGTACTCACTTTTTCAAAACTTGATAGTTGGCGGACAGACAAAAGAAGGTTTGGATGCAACAAACGATATTTCCTTTATGTGTTTGGATGCTTCGATTCATGTACATCTTCCAATGCCTTCTCTTTCTATTAGAGTTTGGAACGGAAGTCCTCATGAGCTTTTGGTCAGAGCAGCAGAGGTAACACGTACAGGTGTTGGTCTTCCTGCTTATTACAATGACGAAGTTATCATTCCATCCCTTATGAATATGGGGGTAAAGATGGAAGAGGCTAGAGAATACGGCATTATCGGGTGCGTTGAGCCACAGGTTCAGGGCAAGACATGGGGCTGGCATGATGCAGCATTCTTCAATATGTGCAGGCCGGTAGAGTTGGTATTTACGCAGGGAGTTGATGCCGGCGAACAGATTGGACCAAAGACGAAAGCAGTTGAAGAGATGACAAGCTTTGAAGAATTCTATGATGCATATAAGGCGCAGATGAATTACTTTATAGAGCTACTTGTTAATTCTGACAATGCAATAGATCAGGCTCACGCTGAAAGAGTTCCATTACCATTCCTTTCAACAATGATTGATGATTGCATCAAGAGAGGAAAGACCCCTGAGCAGGGCGGAGCAATTTACAATTTTACAGGTCCTCAGGGCTTTGGAATTGCAAATATGGCGGATGGACTATATGCCATAAAAGAACTTGTTTTCACAGAAAAGAAATTTACACTTTCAGAATTAAAGAAAGCAATTACCTTTAACTTTGGAGAAGAGCCTGAGAAAAATGTAATTTCTCAACTGGCTGGAAAAGTCACCATGAGCATGCTTGAAGCAGGACAAACTCCTGATGCTAAATCAGTGGAGGTGGCAGTTCAAACAATTCTTTCTTCGGTAACACCTGATGAAAAAGCAAGATTCAAAGAAATACGTCAGATGATTTTGGATGCACCAAAGTTTGGAAATGATGATGAAGTGGTAGATGCCTTTGCAAGAGATGTGGCATACACTTACACAAAGCCACTCCTAAAATATCACAATCCTAGAGGTGGTCAGTTCCAAGCAGGTCTTTATCCTGTATCAGCCAATGTACCACTTGGAGCACAGACTGGTGCTACACCAGATGGACGTCTTGCAGGGACGCCAGTTGCAGACGGTGTTTCACCATCCGCAGGTAGAGATACACATGGTCCTACTGCAGCAGCAAATTCTGTTGCAAAACTTGATCATGGAATAGCATCAAACGGAACGCTTTACAACATGAAGTTCCATCCAACAGCTCTTTCTGGAGATGAGGGACTTAACAATTTTGTCAGCTTGATTAGAAGCTATTTTGATCAAAAGGGTATGCATATGCAATTCAATGTTGTTTCACGGGAGACTCTTTTAGACGCTCAGGTACATCCTGAAAAATATAAGGGACTTGTGGTTCGAGTTGCAGGTTATTCTGCATTGTTTACAACCCTTTCAAAGAGTTTGCAGGATGACATCATAAAGAGAACTGAAATGGGGTTCTAAAAAATGGATGATTTACTAAAAACGAAGGGAAGAATATTTGATATTCAACGCTTTAGCATACATGATGGCCCAGGAATTCGCACAATAGTTTTTCTTAAAGGATGTGTGATGAGATGCCGTTGGTGTTGCAATCCGGAATCTCAAAACTACGACATCGAGACAATGATGGTGGAGGGCAGGCCCAAAACTATTGGTAAAGATGTGACAGTAGAAGAGGTAATGAAAACCGTTACAAGAGATTCCAATTATTATTGGCGCTCAGGTGGAGGATTGACCCTATCTGGAGGTGAAAGCCTATGCCAACCCGAGTTTGCATACGCATTACTTACCACAGCAAAGTCTCAGGGAATAAACACAGCAATGGAATCGATGGGATGCGCAAAATATGAAACTATTGAAAAAATTCTTCCGTCTCTTGATACATATCTTATGGATATAAAGCATACGGACCCAAACAAGCACAAAGAATTTTGTGGGAGGGACAACATATTGATGCTAGAGAATGCTAGAAAAATTGCAGAGAGCGGAATGACAAACCTGGTAATCAGGGTTCCAGTAATTCCAACATTTAACGATAAAGTGGAAGAAATTGTCAGCATAGCACAGTTTGCCGACAAGCTAAAGGGAGTTGAAAAAATCCATTTACTTCCATATCACAGACTTGGTCAGGATAAATATGAGGGGCTAGGAAGATCTTACCCAATGGGAGATATTCTCCCCCCAGAGAATGACCATATGGAAATGCTTAAGAAGGCAGTTGAGAATTCAACAAGTCTCAAATGTCAGATAGGAGGCTAGAGTGGAGTATTTAAATTTGGAGGATGAAAAGTACCAACGCATCATCCAAGAATATGTTCCAGGACGGCAGGTGACATTAGCGCACATTATCGCCAGTCCGGATGCAATTTTATATAAAAAGCTTGGACTTGATCCAAAGCTTGATTACGCCAAAGCTGCCATTGGGGTGACGACAGTTACACCATCAGAGACAGCAATAATTATGGCAGACATTGCTATGAAGGCCAGTGGAATTGAAATTGGCTTCGTAGATAGATTCTCAGGTTCGCTAATATTTACGGGGACTGTTAGTGAAGTTGAGGCAGCAATGGTAGCACAGCTTGAATATGTAAAAGCCAAGCTGGGCTACACAGTTTGTGAGGTAACAAAAACATGAGAAAGCTCATTCTCATGGGTCGAAGCCACGCTGGGAAGACAACACTTACCCAGGCACTTCGTGGTGAGGAGATTCACTATTACAAAACTCAAGATGTGCATTATTACGATTCGGTGATAGACACACCGGGGGAATATGCACAAAGTCATAGGTTAAGCAAAGCCCTTGCGCTTTATACCTATGAGGCAGATGTGGTTGGAATACTTGTTGCGGCAAATGAGCCCTACAGCTTGTTCCCGCCAGGAGTAAGCGCCCAGGCCAACCGAGAATGCATAGGCATTGTCACAAAAATAGATAGAGACGATGCCAACGTTGCACAAGCAGATAGGTGGCTGGAGCTTGCAGGAGTAAAAAAGATATTTCACGTTAACTCACTCAAGGGAGAGGGTGTTGCGGAAATAATAGATTATTTAATGGCTTAGTAAATAATGAAGGAGGATTTATACAATGCTAAACGAAATGGAAATCAAAAAGCAGATTTGTGAAATCGGTAAAAGAATCTACAACCGAAACATGGTTGCAGCAAACGATGGAAACATTTCTGTAAAGCTCAATGATCATGAGTTCCTTTGTACACCAACTGGTGTTTCAAAAGGTTTTATGACACCTGAGTTCATTTGTAAGGTTGATGAGAAAGGTAATGTAATTCAGGCAAATAAAGGATTTAAGCCATCATCAGAAATTAAAATGCACATGAGAGTATACGAGAAGAGACCTGATGTTGGTTCTGTAGTACATGCTCATCCAATGTATGGTACAGCATTTGCTATTGCAGGTATTCCACTTACTCAGCCAATTATGCCAGAGGCAGTTATCGCACTTGGTTGTGTTCCAATCGCTGAGTACGGCACACCTTCTACAATGGAGATTCCAGACAACCTCGAGAAGTACTTACCATACTTCGATGCAGTTCTTCTTGAGAATCATGGTGCACTTACATGGTCAACAGACCTTAATGCAGCATACATGAAGATGGAATCATTAGAGTTCTACGCAGAGCTTCTTTACAAGTCAAAGATGCTTGGTGGACCAAAGGAATTTGACGAGGCAAACATCAAGAAGCTTTATCAGATTCGTCAGAAGTTTGGCATGCCAGGAAAGCACCCAGCAAATGTTTGCTTAAACAAGGGTGGAGCTAATTGCCATAACTGTGGCGGTTCTTGCGGAGAAGTCGATAGAACAATGCCTGGTTATCAGTATGATTTCAGTGGTGATAGCTGTGCAAACAAAGGCGCAGGTGTTTCAGAGGAACAGGTAGCTGCAATTGTAAAGAGCATTTTGGCAAATATGTAAGCCAAGGAGAATTAAATGAATTTAACTGAAAGCCAAATTCAATCAATTGTGACTTCGGTAATGACAACAATTCAGGTACAGCAAAGCAAAAACGGTTGCCACGGAGTATTTGATGACATGAATGTTGCAATCGAAGAGGCAAAGAAGTCACAGAAAATCATCGCTCGAATGTCAATGGACCAGAGAGAAAAAATTATCTCAAAGATTCGAGAGAAGATTAAAGAGAATGCCGAGACACTTGCCCGCATGGGTGTTGAGGAAACTGGCATGGGTAATGTGGGAGACAAGATTTTAAAGCACGTTCTCGTTGCTGAAAAAACACCAGGTACAGAGGATATCAAGACTCTTGCTTGGTCAGGTGATAGAGGACTTACACTTGTTGAGATGGGACCATTTGGTGTAATCGGAGCAATCACTCCATGTACAAACCCATCAGAAACAGTTTTATGTAACACAATGGGAATGGTTGCAGGAGGAAATACAGTAGTATTTAATCCACATCCACAAGCGGTTAAGACAAGCCAATTTGCAATTAACATTTGCAATGAAGCATCCCTTGAGTGTGGTGGACCAGACAACATTGCAGTTACAGTGGCAAAGCCAACACTTGATAGCTCGGCTATCATGATGAAGCACAAGGACATTCCACTTCTTGTTGCAACTGGTGGCCCTGGAGTTGTTACAGCAGTTCTTTCAAGTGGAAAACGAGGCATCGGGGCAGGTGCAGGAAATCCACCAGCATTTGTAGATGAGACAGCAGACATTAGAAAGGCTGCAAAGGATATTGTTAATGGATGTACATTTGACAACAACCTTCCATGTATCGCAGAAAAAGAAGTAGTTGCAGTTTCTTCTATCTGCGATGAGCTTATGAAATATATGGTTGAGGAGAACGGATGCTATGTCGCATCAAAGGATGTCCAGGACAAACTCATTGCTACAGTAATGAACGAGAAGGGCGTTCTCAATAGAAAATGTGTTGGTAGAGATGCAAAGACTCTTCTTAAGATGGTAGGTGTTGATGCTCCAGAAGGAACACGTTGCATCATATTTGAGGGACCAAAGGAGCACAAGCTTATTTCGACAGAGCTTATGATGCCAATCCTTGGAGTGGTTAGAGTAAAAGATTTTGAAGAAGGTGTTGCTACATCAGTTTGGCTTGAGCATGGCAACAGACATTCAGCTCACATTCATTCAAAGAATGTGGATAGAATCACAGAATATGCAAGAGCTTTGGATACAGCAATTCTCGTAAAGAACGGACCTAGCTACGCAGCACTTGGCTTTGGTGGAGAGGGCTTCCCAACATTTACAATTGCTTCAAGAACTGGTGAGGGACTTACCTCAGCAGCAACATTTACAAAGAGACGTCGCTGTACAATGAGCGATTCTCTTTGCATCAGATAAATTAAGGAGGAAATGAAATGGAAATGAATGCAGCTCAGGTTGAAGCCATTGTTAAATCAGTACTTAACAATTTAAATGGCGACGGACCTAGTACAGGTGCAGCTGCAGGCCCAATTCCTAGCACAGTTAAAGTTGGATTTTTAACTCAGCTTGGCAAGATGGAAGTTAAGGAATATCCAATGCCAGAAGTTGGAGATGACGACTTACTTGTAAAGGTTGAAGGCTGTGGTATCTGCGGTACAGATGTGCATGAATATAAGCGTGATCCATTCTCACTTATCCCAGTTGCACTTGGTCATGAGGGAACAGGTGAAATCGTGAAAATGGGTAAGAACGTTAAGGTAGATTCAGCGGGAAAGCCAGTACATGTTGGTGACAAGATTGTAACATGTATGATTTTCAAGGATGACCCAGAGATAACAATGTTTGACTTGAATAAGAAAAATGTTGGCGGCGCTGATGTATATGGACTTCTTCCAGATGACGAGGTTCACGCAAATGGATGGTTCGCAAATTATATTCTTGTAAGAGGCGGACTTGGATCAACATTCTTCAATGTATCAGATCTTGATCTTGATTCGAGAATTTTGATTGAGCCATGCGCAGTTTTAGTTCATGCAGTTGAGAGAGCAAAGACAACAGGAATTCTTAGATTCAATTCAAGAGTAGTTGTACAGGGATGTGGACCTATCGGTCTTATCTGCGTAGCAGTACTCAAGACTATGGGTATTCAAAATATCGTAACAGTTGATGGCAATACACAGAGACTTGAGTTCTCAAAGAAACTAGGTGCTACAGGCACAGCAAACTTTAAGGATTTCGACGGAATTGAGGGACTTACAAAGGGAGTTTACGATGCCTTCGGTGGACATCTTGCGGACTTTGGATTCCAGTGTACTGGTTCTCCAGCAGGACATTCAAACATCTACAAGTTCATCAGAAACGGTGGTGGTCTTTGTGAATTAGGATTCTTTATCAACGGTGGCGATGCAACAATAAATCCTCACTTTGATATCTGTTCAAAGGAGCTTACAGAGGTAGGTTCATGGGTATACACACTTCGTGATTACGTTACAACCTTTGATTTCCTCAAGGGGGCAAAATCGATTGGACTTCCAATGAACGAGCTAATCACTGACAAGTACCCACTTAGCAGGATTGATGAGGCGTTCCAGAAGGCAGCTAGCATGACTGGACTTAAGATTGCAGTAATGGCTGAAGAATTAGCATAGGTATAAAACTATGGATGAAAGAGCAGTAGGGATTTTAGAGGTATACGGACTTGTGTGTGCTTTCATGGCAGCAGATGCCGGAGTAAAGGCAGCAAATGTAACTCTAGAACCATTTGACAAAAACAAACCAGCTAACGCAGATTCACTTCCAGTTCCACTACTTGTAACAATCAAGTTTAGAGGAAATGTAGAAGATGTAACTGCAGCAGTAGAAGCGGGACGAGCATTGGCAGAGTCAACAACCGGAGTTGTTGTAAGTCATGTTATCCCACGACCAACTCAGGATACGCTAAAGATGCTTGGTATCTGCGCATTTGATAAGAATTAAGTGGTGGCTGGTGCAAGGCAACTATTAGAGGAGTCTGTTATAGAAAAAAATGGGCAGGCGCGAGCAGGAAGGCTCCATGCCGAGCATGGGAAGGACCTACGCCGGCGGGAGGGTGCCCATGCGAGAGTATGGAAGGTGGCCTGCGGGAGCAAGAAAGAGTAAATGTAACAGACGGTGTATATTAATTAGAAAATTGGAGGTATTTAAAATGGCACAGGAAGCTTTAGGAATGGTAGAAACAAGAGGACTTACAGCAGCAATCGAAGCTGCAGATGCAATGACAAAGTCTGCAGAGGTAGTTCTCGTAGGTACAGAGAAGATTGGTTCAGGTCTTGTAACAGTTATGGTAAGAGGTGACGTAGGAGCAGTTAAGGCTTCAGTTGAAGCAGGTGCTACAAGCGCTTCTAGACTTGGAGAGCTTGTTGCTCAGCATGTAATCCCAAGACCACACACAGATGTAGAGAAGATTCTTCCAGGATTTTCTAAATAAGATGGCTTATGAGTAACAAAGGTTCATCATACGGATTAATTGAAGTATCAGGTGTTACCGCCGCTATCGATTCTCTCGATGCAATGTGCAAGGCTGCCGATGTGCAGCTTGTAACATGGGAGAGAAAGCTGGGAGGTAGACTTGTTACAGTTATAGTAGAGGGTTCAGTCAGCAGTGTCACGGCAGCAGTAGAGGCTGCATGTGCTGCATGCAAGCGCGAGGGGCTAATAATGGCAAATCATGGTGTGATTGCCGCTCCGGCAGATGAGACCAGAAGAATGGTTGAGTTGTCTGCAAGCCGCAAGCAGCAAAATGGTAAGACTATAGCAGATTGGGTTCCTTTAGATGTTTAATTATTTAGTGTAAATACGCAGGGGCGTTTTACAAATATTTAAGGAGGTAAAAATTATGGCACAGGAAGCATTAGGAATGGTTGAGACAAGAGGACTTACAGCAGCTATCGAGGCAGCTGATACAATGTGCAAGGCTGCAAATGTAACTCTTGTAGGTACAGAGAAAATCGGATCTGGTCTCGTAACAGTTATGGTACGTGGCGATGTAGGAGCAGTAAAGTCTTCTGTAGAAGCTGGCGCCGCAAATGCTGAGAGACTTGGAGAGCTTGTAGCTTCACACGTAATCCCAAGACCACACACAGATGTTGAGGCTATTTTGCCAGTAATCAAGAAGTAAGAGGTTTCGCATTTTAATCTTAAACTAGGAATATTTAGCTAAGTATTTAAGTACCTGGGCCCCTGGCGGGCCCAGTGATTACTGGAGAATGAGATGGATACAAAAGAGATTGAATTAATTACCCAGTCAGTAATTAAGGCTATGGGGGCAAGTACATATAAAGAAACAGGTTATATGGTTCCGGTTGGAATTTCAAATAGACATATTCATTTGACACAGGAGGCAGTGGAGACTTTATTTGGACCTGGACATCAGCTTACTAAGAAAAAGGAGTTAATGGGGGGACAATTCGCTTGCGAGGAATGTGTGACGATCGTCGGGTTGAAGCTTCGTGCAATCGAGAATGTGAGAGTCCTTGGGCCAACAAGGAAGGCAAATCAGGTTGAAATTAGTGTAACTGATGCAAGAAAACTTGGAATCACAGTTCCTGTAAGAGAATCTGGAGATACAGCAGGCTCTGCTCCAATTGCGATAGTTGGACCAAAGGGGGCTATTTATCTAAAAGAGGGCTGTATAGTTGCTGCTAGGCATATACATATGTCACCTAGTGATGCACAGGCAGCAGGAGTTAAAGATGGAGACTACGTCGGTGTAAAGGTAGATAATGAACGTGGAACTATTTTCAATAAAGTGAAAATTCGCGTCGATGATAGCTTTACACTTGAGATGCATATAGATACTGATGAAGCAAATGCTTCAGGAATTGGGCCAAACAATAAGGTCATGATTATTAAATAGGAGGTACGCCATGATAATTGCGCAGGTAACAGGTAGTGTTGTTTCAACTCGTAAAATGGATTCCTTGGTTGGAAATAAATTTATGGTTGTAGAGCCACTTACTGGAATGAGAAATGGCGGAGAAAAAATCGTTGCTGTAGATAATATTGGTGCTGGCGTGGGAGAATACGTTCTCGTTACAACTGGATCAAGCGCTAGAGTTGGGGCTCAAGGTCCTGATTCTCCAGTGGATGCAGCAATCGTTGGAATAATTGATGATGTAGGAAAACTAAAATAATGGAATTAGCTGAGCTTAAAGAAATATTTAGAGAAAATGGAATAGTTGGAGCTGGTGGAGCAGGATTTCCTACTTATGGCAAGCTAAGTGAAAAGATTGAGATTATTGTAGTAAACTGCGCAGAATGCGAGCCACTTTTGAAATTACACAGACAGCTTTTGGCTGACTGCGCAACGGAAATAGTAAAGGCTGTATCAGTTATTGCAGAAACTGTAGGGGCTAGAGAAATTGTATTTGCTATAAAAGGTGAATACAAAAGTACCGTTGAAGCAGTTGAGTACAATATATCTGAATATAAAAATAACGCATTTACGATAAGAGTTCATAAGCTTGCTAGCTCATATCCTATGGGAGATGAGGTTGTTACTATTTATGAGGCTACCGGTAGACAGGTTCGTCCGGGGGGACTTCCTATTGAGCAAGGTGTTGCGGTATTCAACGTAGAGACACTCTACAATGCATACAAGGCAATTTTTTTAGGCGAGCCTGTTGATAGCAAATGCGTTTCTGTTGTGGGAGAGGTTGAAAATCCTATGACAGTTAGAGTGCCAATTGGTGTTAGCATCAAGGATGTGGTTGCATATGCTGGTGGTGTTACTTGCAGCAATCCAGTTTATTTAATTGGTGGACCTATGATGGGAAATTTCCAATCAGAGCTTGCACCAATTACAAAGACTACTAACGCAATTATTGTTTTGCCAAGCAATCATAGCCTGGTTCTTAAAAAGAATCAGAATTTTAAAATAAGTTTGGCTCGTGCGGCTTCGGCTTGTTGTCAGTGTCAAACATGTACAGATTTGTGTCCGCGTCACAATTTAGGGCATCCTATTCAGCCACATTTATTTATGAGATTTGCGGCAAATAAGGATTTTCAGAGTGTTGAGCCGTTTCTTAATACAATGTTTTGTTCTTCATGCGGTGTATGTGAATTATATTCTTGCCCACAGGGACTACAACCACGGAGTATGATGGCAGAGTACAAGGCGGGACTTAGAAAGGCTGGAGTGAAGGCTCCAGAAGTTGAGGCGAAAGGGGTATTACCTTCTCGAGAATATCGAAAGGTACCTGAATATAGGTTGGAAATGAGGCTTGGAATTCATCAGTACAACAAGCCAGCACCTTTGGATAATACAGTACTGTACGCTCAATCAGTGAAAATTAAGCTTTCTCAGCATATAGGAGCTCCAGCAAAAGCAATTGTCTCAGTTGGACAATATGTTAAAGCGGGAGAGGTTGTTGCTAAAGCTGCAGAAGGATTGTCAGTAAACATTCATGCTTCTATTGAGGGTGAAATTACAGAAGTGACAGAGAATTTTATTACTATAAACAAGAGGTAATCAAATGGCTAAAGCTATAGGAATGATAGAATTTAAGACGGTATCAGCAGGTCTTACTGCGGCTGACCAGATGGCAAAGGCTGCCCAAGTGGAAATAATTGAAGCCCAGGTGGTTTGTCCAGGAAAGTATATAGCACTTATTTCTGGAGAGTTATCAGCGGTAAAAGCTGCAGTGGAGGCAGGTATCGCAACTAGATCTGACGAATATATTGATAGCTTTGTTTTAGGAAATCCTGATGAATCAATTTTTGCAGCTATTTATGGTAGTGCAGAAATCGAAGGCGTTCAAGCTCTTGGAGTGCTAGAAACCTATGATGCTTCTGCAATTATCGTCGCAGCAGATGTGGCTGCGAAAACCGCAGATGTTACCCTTATGGAGCTTCGAATCGCAAAAGGAATGTGTGGAAAATCATATATGTTGATTACAGGAGAGGTTGCCGCTTGCACTGCTGCTATAGAAAAGGCTACAATGAGTGTAGGTGATGGCGGCATGTTTCTTGATTCATCAGTAATTGCTAGACCAGATCCACAAATAGTGAGAACATTTATTTAGGAGATTCTAATGGCAGCTCTTGCGATAGAAAGAAAGAATTTAATATTAGAAAAACTTGAGAGAGATAAAAAGGTTGTGGTTTCTGAATTGGCGGCAGAGTTTTCTGTGTCTGAGGAAACCATTCGCCGTGACTTGGACAAGTTGGATAAAGAAGGCTTCGCCATAAAAAGTTATGGAGGAGCTATTTTAAATGAAAGCAATGAAAATGATATGCCTTTTCAGTTGCGCCAGCGAAGTAATATGGAGGGCAAAAAGAAGATTGCAAAGATAGTTAGTGAATACATAAATGACGGTGAGCATATTTTCATTGACCCTAGTTCTACTGGGGTTTCTGTAATAAAGGCCTGTGAGAACAAAAAGCATTTAACTATTCTCACCAATTCCATTGAGGTTTTGCTGGAGCTATCGGACAATGACGAGTGGAAGGTAATCTCTACAGGCGGTACTTTGGTAGCAAATTATTTGGCTTTAGTTGGACCAAAGTGCATTAGCTCGATAAATTCATTCCATGCAGATAAGGTGATTTTAAGCTGCAAGGGACTTGATATTGATAGAGGAATCACAGATGCAAACGAGCTTTTCTCTCAGGTAAAGCAGGAGATGATTGGAGCCGCTACGGAGAAGATTTTGGCTGTCGATCATACAAAGTTTAATAAGGTCGCTTTCTCGCAGATTTGCGGAATCACAGACATCGATATGGTTGTTACAGATGTAAAGCCGGATGATTCGTGGCTTAGATTTTTTGAAGCAAAGGGAATCCCTTGCTTGTATGCTGAGTAGTTTGGCTTGAAATTTAAGGGGAAGAATAATGGGGAAAACGACAATTATCGCATTTGCGAATAACAAAGGCGGTTCTGGCAAAACAACCAGCTGTGCCAATGTGGGCTATAGCTTGTGTTCGCTCGGTAAAAAGGTTTTGCTTATAGATGGGGATATGCAAATGAATCTTTCTTTATCATTTTTTGATGAGGACAGTGTTCTTGAATTTGCTACTAGCGGGCATAATCTTTACCAGGCAGTTTTAGAACGAGATGATTTATCTAACTATATCGTAAATACGGATTATGTAGGTCTGGATTTAATTCCATCATCAACTCTTATGAGTGGAATAGAGTATGAGCTTTTTTCTATGGAAAAGAGAGAAAATATTCTCAAGGAATGCTTAGCAAGAGTCAAGAGGATGGGAAAATATGATTACATTCTCATTGATGCACCACCTACTCTTGGAGGATGGGTTAATAATATTCTCACGGCAGCAGACAAGGTGGTAGTACCGGTAGAGGCATCTCCATGGGGATTGTTTGGACTTGCCAATATGCTGGAGTTTGTGGAGAGTGCAAAGTCGTTCAATCCAAAACTGGAACTAATGGGAATTGCCATCACAAAGGTTGATATTCGCAAGAATTATTTCAAGCAGACAGCAGAGACTCTAGCAGATGCAGAGGTGCCAGTCTTTAAAACGGTTATACGAATTGATCGAGAGGTTGAATGGGCGCAGGATAATTCAAAACCTATACTTGCTTATAAAAAGGGTGCGCGTTCGGCTGGTGAATATTTAGAAATGTCACGGGAGGTTTTAGAATTATGTCAGTAGGAAAAGGAAGTATAAAAAGAGCAGTAGGCGCAACACAGGCTAAAATTACGGAAGAGAAAAAGCCGGTAGCAAAAGTGGCAGAGCAAAAAAAGGTTGCTCCTAAAAAATCCGCGCCAACTAAGAAAGCTACACCAAAGAAGACTGCTGAGAAGAAAGCTGCTGAAAAGTCAGTAGAGAAGAAGCAGACATTGCCAGTAAGTAATAGCACTGCCGGCAAGAATTTTGGAGTTGGAGATGAGTTACCTATATTTTTGATGTAGGGATAATTAAATATAAGTATCAAAGTGGGTGCCTAGTCCTGGAATTTTAATTTCATGACTAGACGCCTTTTTGTTTTCTGCTTCTACTGATAAATCGCTAGATGCATTGATTTTGCTGTATTGATTTCTATTGGAAGAATCATCTGTATTCTTTGAAGATGCCTCTAAGCTACGTACTTTTGACTTATAGTAAGAGGGCATCATGCTTGCCATATACGAGGAACCTATTCCTGAAATCATTGTTGAATCCTTTCTTTTGTCTATGAATCGCCAGAAAGGATAGAATATTAGTCTGAATATCTATTGAATCTAATGTGATGAGAAGCTGAAAATATTCTTAACAATTACTGCTACTAGCTGGTTCTTGGTAAAGGTTGCATTGCCAGGAACAAAGAGGCTGGTGGCAGATTTCTTTATGTCATCTGGGAAGGCGGCGATATCGGAGTCGAAATTGATGCCAATGCCGATGACTATCCATTGAACTTCTCCGGTTTCAAATTCAGTGCCGGCCTCGGTGAGGATACCGCAAATCTTTTTATCATCTATAAATAAATCGTTGATTGGCTTTAATGTTGGACGCAGCCCAAGAAGCGATTCAATTGCTGAGCAAACAGCATTTCCAGTGTTGATTGTTATGGTATCAGGATCAAGTGTGTTTAAATGCTCAGGTTTTAGCAAAAGGCTCATGTAGAGACCGCCCTTTGGTGAATAGAAATTATGGTCACGGCGACCGCGGCCTTCAGTCTGTTCGCTGGCAATAAAGAGGGAACCATGGTCAGCGCCGGCAATGGCAGCTTCCTTGGCGACTCTGTTTGTGGAATTGACACTATCGTATATACGAATTGAATCAGCGGATTTGAACCAGGAGCGGATATTCTCATCCATATAAGAAATAATTCCAGCAGCAGAAAGAATATCATTGTTATTTCCAAGTTTGTATCCTTTATTACTAACTGCTTCGATTTCATAGCCGCTTTTTCTGAGCTCGTTAATAGCTTTCCAAATGGCATTTCGCGAAATTCCCAGTTCTTTTGCGAGGGATTCTCCAGAAATATAAGTATCTTTATTTGATTCTAAAAATGATAAAACCTTGTCTTTTGAAGCCATTTGGTACCTCGATTTTTATATTTGTTACTTTAAAGTGTGAAAGTTTACTAAACACTCTGTTACTATTTTAGAAGTATTTAGGCTATTTTGTCAAAGATAGTGAAATGAAGATTAATTTCATTGAATTTCACACTTTAGTGTACTAAAATATTAAAAATGGTTTTTATCTTAGGAAGGGCACGAATTATGAATTTTAATGTCGGTGTAATTAGGGGAGATGGAATTGGTCCAGAAATTGTTACCGAGGCAATCAAGGTTTTAGATGCCGTAGGTGAGAAATTTGGACACCAATTCAATTATACAGAGATTCTAATGGGTGGATGCTCTATTGATGCCACAGGAGAGCCACTTACTGATGCGGCTATTGAAGCAGCTCTTGCTTCTGATGCGGTTCTTATGGGTTCCATTGGTGGCAACACATCTACAAGTCCTTGGTACAAGCTTCCAGCTGACAAGCGCCCTGAGGCAGGACTTCTCAAGTTAAGAAAAAGTCTTAATCTTTTTGCAAATTTACGTCCAGCATATTTATATGAAGAATTGAAAGAGGCTTGTCCACTTCGTGATGACATTATTGGCGATGGCTTTGACATGATGATTATGCGCGAGCTTACTGGTGGTTTATATTTCGGAGAACGTTCTACAAAGGAAGAGAACGGTCAGCTTGTGGCAAGAGATAGCCTTACATATAGTGAGAATGAAATTCGCAGAATTGCAAAGCGCGGCTTTGATATTGCAATGAAGCGTCGCAAAAAGGTTACATCTGTAGATAAGGCCAACGTTTTAGATTCATCTAGATTATGGAGAAAGATTGTAGAAGAAGTTGCAAAGGATTATCCAGAAGTGGAATACGAGCACATGCTAGTTGATAACTGTGCAATGCAACTTGTAAAGAATCCTAGACAGTTTGATGTAATTCTTACAGAGAATATGTTTGGTGATATTTTATCTGATGAAGCATCAATGGTTACTGGCTCAATTGGAATGCTTTCATCAGCTTCGCTTAATGATACAAAATTCGGTTTATACGAACCTTCAGGTGGCAGCGCGCCTGATATTGCGGGAAAAGGTATAGCAAATCCAATTGCTACTATATTATCTGCAGCTATGATGCTTCGCTATAGCTTTGATTTGGATGTTGAGGCAAGCACAATCGAAAATGCTGTAAAGCAGGTACTGGCTGATGGCTACCGCACAATCGATATTATGCCTCGTGACGGTCAAGCCGTAGTGCAGGTTAGCACATCTGAGATGGGAAATCTTATTAAAAATAGCCTGTAACTATCAAGCTCTGAGATCTCTCAAGTGAAACATGTAGTTGAACGGAGAGATGCTCAGGCTTGAGAGTGTAACAGGCGAGAAAAGGAGTTAAATTATGAGAAGTGATAATGCAAGAGCTGGCATGCAGCAGGCTCCAGCCCGTAGTTTATTTAATGCACTAGGCTTTACAGCTGAAGAAATGAAAAAGCCTATGGTTGGTATCGTATCTTCGTACAATGAGATAGTGCCAGGCCATATGAATATAGACAAAATCGTGGATGCCGTTAAGCTTGGCGTGGCTGAGGCAGGTGGTGTTCCAGTGGTTTTTCCCGCAATTGCAGTATGCGATGGAATTGCAATGGGACATATTGGTATGAAATATTCTCTTGTAACAAGAGATTTGATTGCAGATTCTACAGAATGTATGGCACTTGCTCACCAGTTTGATGCACTTGTAATGGTTCCAAACTGTGACAAGAATGTACCGGGACTCCTTATGGCAGCAGCACGACTTGATTTGCCAACGGTATTTGTATCAGGCGGTCCGATGTTAGCGGGACATGTTGGCGGTCAGAAGCGCTCACTTTCATCAATGTTTGAGGCTGTTGGAGCACATGCAGCAGGCAATATGACAGAGGATGAGGTTGAGAATTTTGTTGAGAATGTTTGTCCAACATGTGGTAGCTGTTCTGGTATGTACACAGCAAATTCTATGAACTGCCTTACAGAGGCTCTTGGTATGGGACTCAGAGGAAACGGCACAATACCAGCAGTTTATTCTGAGAGACTTCGACTTGCAAAACATGCTGGTATGGCTGTCATGGATATGTACAACAAGGGTATTACAGCTCGCCAGATTATGACAAAGGAAGCAGTTCTTAATGCTCTTACAGTAGATATGGCCTTGGGATGTTCTACAAACTCAATGCTTCATCTTCCAGCCATTGCACATGAAATCGGTTTTGATTTTGATATCGAATTTGCAAATCCTATTTCAGAAAAGACTCCAAACCTATGTCATCTCGCACCAGCAGGTCCTACATATATGGAAGATCTTAATGAGGCAGGCGGTGTATGGGCAGTTATGAAGGAGCTTGCAGATATAGGTCTTCTTAACACTGATTGTATGACTGTTACAGGAAAGACGGTGGGAGAGAATATCGCAAATGCGGTAAATAGAAATCCAGAGGTAATCAGACCTGTGGACAATCCATACACAAAGACAGGTGGACTTGCAGTTCTTAAAGGAAATCTTGCACCAGACGGCTCGGTCGTAAAGCGTAGTGCAGTTGTTCCAGAAATGCTTGTTCATGAGGGACCAGCTAGAGTATTTGACAGTGAAGAAGATGCAATCGCAGCTATTAAGGGTGGAAAGATTGTAGAAGGCGACGTTGTTGTTATTAGATATGAAGGCCCAAAGGGCGGTCCTGGTATGAGAGAAATGCTAAATCCTACATCGGCAATTGCTGGTATGGGACTTGGTTCATCAGTTGCTCTTATTACAGATGGTCGATTCTCAGGAGCAAGCCGTGGGGCATCAATTGGACACGTTTCTCCAGAGGCAGCTGTGGGTGGACCAATCGCTCTAGTTGAAGAGGGAGATATCATCGCAATTGATATTCCAAATTACACAATGACTTTGAAGGTTAGCGATGAAGAATTGGCAGCTCGTAAGGCTAAATGGCAGCCAAGAGAGCCAAAGGTTACAACTGGTTATTTGAGAAGATATGCAGCTCAAGTTACTTCTGGAAATAGAGGTGCGGTGCTGAAGACACCGGAGGTATAAGATGTTATTAAGTGGTTCAGAAATTATAATTGAGTGCCTTAAAGAACAAGGGGTAGACACAGTATTTGGATATCCAGGAGGCGCAATCTTAAATTTATATGACGAATTATACAAGCATAGAGATGAGATTCATCATGTTCTCACAAGCCATGAGCAGGGCGCTGCTCATGCTGCTGACGGCTATGCACGCTCAACTGGTAAGGTTGGCGTATGCTTCGCAACAAGTGGCCCTGGTGCAACAAATCTTGTAACAGGTATTGCTACAGCACATATGGATTCAGTTCCTATGGTTGCAATTACATGTAATGTGACATTGCCACTTCTTGGCAAGGATTCATTCCAGGAGATTGATATCGCCGGAATTACAATGCCAATTACAAAGCATAATTTTATTGTAAAAGATATCAGAGATTTGGCTGAGACGATTCGCAGAGCATTCTTGATAGCAAAGAGCGGTAGACCGGGTCCTGTACTTATTGATGTGCCAAAGGACATTACGGCTCCTACAAACAAGTATGAATATATGCCGATGAAGCCTATTCCAGCTGGAAGGGTTAAAAAGGATATAACTGAAAAAGCATTAAACGAGGCAGTGAAGCTTATTAAGAAAGCAAAGAAGCCAGTAGTATTTGTTGGTGGTGGTGTTACAATTGCCAATGCTTCTAAGGAATTAAAGAAGTTTGTAGAGCTTGTTGATGCACCTGTTTGCGATACATTGATGGGCAAGGGAGCATTTAGTGGCAAGGATGAGCGCTATTTGGGAATGCTTGGAATGCATGGAACAAAGGCTGCTAATCTCAGCGTTTCAGAATGTGATTTGCTTATTGCAGTAGGTACAAGATTCTCAGATAGAGTTATTGGAAATCCAGAGAAATTTGCTAGCAAGGCAAAGATTCTCCAGTTTGATGTTGATCCAGCGGAAATCAATAAGAATATTATGACAGATCACGCTATTATTGGTGATGTCAAAGAAATTTTATCTAGAATTAATAAATTAATAGAGCAGAAAGATAATGCTGCGTGGATGAAGCATACTATTGAGCTCTCAGAAAAGAATCCTCTTAGAATACCAACTGAGGGTCTTTCAGGTCAGTTCATAGTGGCAGAGGCATACAATCAGACAAAGGGCGATGCGATTATCACTACTGAGGTCGGCCAGCATCAAATGTGGGCTGCTCAGTTTTATAGATTCAAAAAGCCACACCAGTTCCTTACATCAGGCGGACTTGGAACTATGGGATATGGCCTTGGAGCCGCTATCGGTGCCAAGACTGGAAATCCTGACAAAACAGTAATTAATATTGCTGGTGATGGCTGCTTTAGAATGAACATGAATGAGTTGGCAACTGCATCTCGAGAAAAATTGCCAATCATTGAAATAGTAGTTAACAACCATGTATTAGGAATGGTTAGACAATGGCAGACTCTTTTCTATAACAAGCACTATTCTGCAACCGTTCTTGACGATGGCGTGGACTATGTAAAGATTGCTGAGGCTATGGGAGCTGTTGGATACCGAGTATCCACTCAGGAAGAGTTCTCCAAGGCTTTATCGGAGGCAATGCGATCCGAGAAGCCAGTGTTAATTGACTGTATCGTTGACAGTGATGACAAGGTATGGCCAATGGTAGCACCAGGAGCACCTATTAATGAGTTTTTTAAAGAAGATTAATCTTTAAAGCAATCTTTAGAAAAGGAGAAATATTGTAATGAGTAGAGTTTTCAATTTTAGTGCAGGTCCAGCAGTTTTGCCTGAGGAGGTTCTAAAAGAGGCAGCTGAAGAAATGCTTGATTACAGAGGATGTGGCATGTCTGTAATGGAGATGAGCCATCGTTCCAAAGTGTTTGATGACATTATTAAAGAGGCAGAAGCAGATATCAGAACACTTATGAACATCCCAGATAATTACAAAGTTCTTTTCCTTCAGGGCGGAGCTAGCCAGCAGTTTGCAGCTATTCCAATGAACCTTATGAAGAATAAGAAGGCAGGCTATATTGTAACTGGACAGTGGGCAAAGAAGGCATTCCAAGAGGCTAAAATGTATGGTGAGGCAGTAGAGCTAGCTTCTTCTGCAGACAAGACATTCTCGTATATTCCGGATTGTTCTGACCTTCCTATCACTGACGATATGGACTATGTATACATATGCGAGAACAACACAATTTATGGCACAAAGTTCAAGACTCTTCCAAATACAAAGGGCAAGGATTTAGTAGCTGATGTTAGCTCATGCTTCCTTTCTGAGCCAGTTGATGTAACAAAGTACGGCATCATCTACGGTGGTGTTCAGAAAAACGTTGGACCAGCTGGTATGGTTATCGTTATTATCCGTGAAGATTTGATTCGCGACGATGTTCTTCCAGGAACACCTACAATGCTCAAGTACAAGACACAGGCGGACAACGACAGCTTGTACAACACACCTCCATGCTATGATATTTATATTTGTGGCAAGGTATTTAAATGGCTTCTTAAGAATGGCGGTCTTACAGCAATGAAGGAGCTAAACGAGAAAAAGGCAGCAATTCTTTATGATTATCTTGATTCCTCAAAGCTTTTCAAGGGTACAGTTAGAAAAGAGGATCGTTCACTTATGAATGTTCCATTTGTTACTGGAAATGAAGAGCTTGATGCTAAGTTTGTAAAAGAGGCCACTGCAGCAGGATTTGTAAACCTCAAGGGACACAGAACTGTTGGCGGCATGCGTGCTTCTATTTATAATGCTATGCCGGTAGAGGGTGTAGAAAAATTAGTAGCATTCATGAAGGAATTCGAAAAAGTTAATTCATAGATGAGTCTGTAACTAACAAGCTCATGTGTTACTGGAAGTGACATGTAGTCACTGGAAGTAATACATGGCTTGTGAGTGTGACAGACGGAGTAAAGGAGCGAAAAAATGTTTACTTATAATTGTTTAAATCCTATTTCTGATAAAGGACTAGTTAACTTCTCCACAGATTATAAAAAGGTGGAAAATATTGGTGAGGCAGATGCTTGCTTAGTACGTTCCGCAGCTATGCATGATATGGAGCTTGGAAATAAGCTTGCATGTATTGCTCGTGCTGGTGCCGGCGTCAACAATATTCCACTTGATAAATGTGCAGAGCAGGGCATCGTAGTTTTTAACACACCAGGTGCTAACGCAAATGGTGTAAAAGAGCTTGTTTTTGCAGGAATGCTTCTAGCTTCTCGTGATATCGTAGGTGGTATTGATTGGGTACTTGAGAACAAGGCTGATGAGAACATTGGCAAGACAGCAGAGAAGGCGAAGAAGGCCTTTGCTGGTACAGAAATTGCAGGCAAAAAGCTTGGTGTTATTGGCCTTGGTGCTATTGGTGTAAAGGTTGCTAATGATGCAACACACATGGGCATGGAAGTTTTGGGCTATGACCCATATATTTCTGTAAATGCTGCATGGAACTTGTCTCGCAATGTAAAGCACGTAACAAACGTAGAAGACATTTATAGAGAATGTGATTTCATTACAGTTCATGTTCCTCTTCTTGATGCTACAAAGGGCATGATTAACAAAGAAGCTGTTCAGCTTATGAAGAAGGGTGTGGTTATTCTTAACTTTGCCCGTGATCTTCTTGTTGATGAAAAGGCTGTTCTTGATGGTATCGAGGCTGGAAAAGTTCGTAAATATGTTACTGATTTTGCAAACCCAACAGTTGCAGGTCAGAAGGGTGTAATTTGTACTCCTCATCTTGGTGCATCAACAGAGGAGGCAGAGGACAACTGTGCAGTTATGGCAGTTAGGGAAGTAATGGATTACATGGAGAATGGAAATATTAATCATTCAGTGAATTATCCAGATTGTGACATGGGAATCTGTACTGCAGAGTCACGTCTTGCAATTCTCCATAGAAATAAGGCAGGTCTTATTGCATCATTCACAACAATTCTTGGTAATGAGAATGTAAACGTTGAGGACATGACAAATAAGAGTAGAGGTGATTACGCATATACACTTCTTGATTTGGGGTCAAAACCTGCTGATTGCGTAATTGAACAGATTAAAAATGCAGAAGGTGTAATTAAAGTTAGGGTGGTAAAATAAATGGCGCGTATAGTTCCCTTTAAGGCGATACGACCATCTAAGGAAGAGGCTGCTATTATAGCAGCCCTTCCTTATGATGTTTATAATCGTAAAGAAGCATATGAAAAGGTAAAGGAGCAACCAGGCTCTTTTTTAGCAATAGACAGACCTGAAACTCAGTTTTCAGAGGATGTTGATATGTATTCTGATGAAGTTTATAAAAAGGCTGCTGAAATGTTAGAGCAGTGGATAAATGAAGGTCGTTTTATTCAGGATACAGAGAAATTCTATTATCTGTACGAACTCACGATGGATGGGCGTTCTCAGACAGGCATAGTAGCCTGTGCTTCAATTGATGACTATCTTGATTCCACAATAAAAAAACATGAGAATACAAGAGCTGACAAGGAGCAGGACAGAATTAGGCACGTTGATACCTGTAGTGCACAGACTGGACCAATATTCTTAGCTTACAAAAAGAATGAGGCTATCTCAGCAATCGTTGAGAAAACAAAGACTCGCAAGCCTGTTTACGATTTTACAGCCGATGACGGAATTATACATCGTTGCTGGGTAATTGATGACATGATGAGCAAGGCGTTAATAGCAACAGCCTTTGAAAAGATGGACTCAATCTACATAGCTGACGGCCATCATAGAGCTGCCAGTGCAGTAAAAGTGGGCCTCAAACGTCGAGAAGAAAATCCAGGCTACACAGGTGAGGAAGAATTCAATTTCTTTTTATCAGTTCTATTCCCAGACGAGGAATTAAAAATTTACGATTACAACAGAGTGGTAAAGGATTTAAATGGATTTGCTCCAGAAGAATTTTTAGAGGAATTAGATTCTGTTGTGGATATTTTGAAAGTCTCTGATGATCCAATTCGTCCAACCGAGAAGGGGCAATGGTCAATGCTTCTAGACGGAGTTTGGTACTTATGCGAGGTTCGACCTGAACTTTTAGTTGATGACCCAGTTCAAGGCCTAGATGTATCCCTTCTTCAGAATCTAATCCTAGAACCATTGCTCGGAATCGAAGATCCAAAAACTGATGCTCGCATCGATTTTGTAGGCGGAATTCGCGGTCTAGGCGAATTAGAACGCAGATGCACTACCGACAGCCGAATCGCCTTCGCAATGTACCCAACTAGCATTGCAGAACTATTCGCCGTCGCAGATGCAGGCCTCCTTATGCCACCAAAATCCACTTGGTTCGAACCAAAGCTCCGCAGCGGATTATTCATCCACAAAATATAACAAAACTAGCGATACCTAGAACCTATAGACCCACTCACAGCCATCCCGGTCACTTGAGTCCAGCCCTCCACGGCTGGGACGAAAATGAGGGGAGGGACTGTGAGTACTGGAGAATGCTTGGGTATCGCTAGTTTTTTTATATTTGGAAGTGTGGTATAATACTACAGATTGTAATTAGAGGGAGGATGCATAATGTTTTTGCTGGCGACGGAATTGCAGACTGTGACAGCTGAGGAGCTAGTTGAGGAAGTGAAGACTGGTGTTATTCAGCAACAAATTGAGAAATTGATTCCTGAATTGTGGAGCTTTTTGTGGTGCGTTGTTCTTTCGATAATTGTTTTTATTATTGGAACACGTGTTATCAAGGGGATTATAAAGCTATTTCATAAGGCCTTGGAGAGGCGTGAGATTGATTCAGGTGTTGAGACATTTCTTGAATCCGTCATTAAGTGGATTCTCTACATAATTCTTATCACCATAATAATGGGGCTGTTTGGAGTTACGACAGCATCAATTTCGGCTGCTGTTGCAGGCCTTGGTGTTACGGCAGGTCTTGCATTGCAGGGGGCACTTTCAAATTTTGCAGGTGGAGTGCTGATTCTTGTGATGCATCCGTTTAGAGTGGGAGATTATATAATCGAAAAGAATTCCAATCAAGAGGGGACAGTCGAGAAAATTAATATTATCTATACTACTTTAAGAATGATTGATGGTAGATTTGTCCAGATTCCTAACGGCACATTGTCGGCAACATCCTTGATTAATTGTACGGCTATGACGCATAGAATGTTTAATGAGACTGTTGGTATCAGTTATAGTTCGGATATCAAGAAGGCTAAGGAAATCATGAAAGCAGTTGCTGAAAAGCAGGACCATTTGATTACAAGCGAAGAAATAAAAGTGTTTGTCTCTGAATTAGGGGACAGTTCCGTTGATATCGGCCTTAGATTCTGGGTGGAGACAGAATACTATTGGCAGACAAAATGGGATACTTTAGAGGAAATTAAAGAAAGATTTGATAAAGCGGGCATCGAGATTTGCTACAATCAGCTTGATGTTCACATTAGGGAATAAGAGGGGAATATTTTGAATAAGGCATACGAATTACTAAAAGAAGAAAAACTTGAAGGAATTGATTCCCTAGGTTTCATCTTCGAACACAAGAAGACAAAGGCTAGAATTTGTTTTATTTCTAATGATGACAATAATAAGGTCTTTTATATAGGTTTTAGGACTCCACCAAAGGATTCTACGGGTGTTGCACATATTGTAGAGCATACAGTTTTATGTGGCTCTGACAAATATCCAGTAAAGGATCCATTTGTTGAGCTTGTAAAGGGCAGTCTTAATACATTCTTGAATGCAATGACTTACCCAGACAAGACTGTATATCCAATAGCTAGTACAAACGATGCAGATTATATGAATCTTATAGATGTTTATATGGATGCTGTTTTTCATCCAAATATCTATAAATATCGTGAGATTTTTGAACAAGAGGGATGGCACTATGAGATGGAATCACCAGAGAGTGATTTGACCATCAATGGTGTTGTATATAATGAGATGAAGGGCGCATATTCTTCTCCAGATGATGTGCTCGCTCGTCAGATTCTGAATTCACTATTTCCTGATACAACATATTCAATTGAATCAGGCGGTGATCCAAAGGTTATACCATCACTTACCTATGAAGATTTTCTTGCATTCCATAGCAAGTACTATCATCCAAGCAATTCATACATCTATGTGTATGGTGATGTAGACATTGATGACTTGCTTGAATACTTGGATACAAAATATCTCCGCTACTATGATTATCTCGAGGTAGATTCTGAGATTAATATGCAGAAGCCTTTTGATAAGCCAGTAGTAAAGACAATTGATTATCCAATTGCTGCGGACCAGGATCCAAAGAACAATGCATATCTTTCATACAATGTTTGCATTGGGGATGTTCTTGATCCTAATATGTACAGAGCTTTTGATATTCTTAATTATGCTCTCGTTTCAGCACCAGGAGCGCCATTGCATCAGGCGTTGATTGAAGCAAATATTGCAGAGGATGTTGAGTGTTCTTTTGAGGCATCTCAGCGTCAGATGTATTTCTCGGTTGTTGCCAGAGGTGCCAATGAAGAGGATAGAGACAAGTTCGTTGAGATAATTGAGAGTACACTTGCAAAAGAAATTAAAAAGGGTATCGATCACAAGACTTTATTTGCTTCCATAAATGGTGAGCAGTTTAGAGCTAGAGAATTAGATTTTGGTAGTGCGCCAAAGGGACTTATTATTGGCCTTCAGCTTCTTGATAGCTGGCTTTATGACAAGAATAGACCATTCTTGCATTTGCACGCTGTTGAGGTTCTCGACAAGATAAAGGATAGAGTAGAGAATGGCTTGTTTGACTACATTGCGGATGTATATCTGCTTTCAAACAACCACAAATCAATCGTCACTCTTAGACCAAAGCAGGGACTTACAAGCTCTGATGATGACGAGCTTAAAAAGAGATTGGCTGAGAAAAAGGCAAGTATGTCGCCAGAAGAAATTAACGAAATTGTTGAGCATACTGCTTACCTAAAGGAGTATCAGCAGACTCCAAGCTCAAAGAAGGATTTGGAAAAAATTCCTATGCTTAGCCGATTTGATCTTACTAGAGAGGCAAGACCAATTGACTTGGCAGTATATGAGGAGGATGGAACAACCATTCTTCACCACAAGGTGAGCACTAACGGAATCCATTACTTTAATATGGCTTTTGATATCAGTGATGTTACAATTACCGATATTCCATATGTGTCAATGCTTGAGCGATTCCTTGGTCTTCTTAATACAAAGAACTATACATACACTGATTACACAAATGAGATGTATCTACATACTGGTGGTATCACAACAAATACCGCTGTACATGAGGTGTTCAAGTCTCATGACGAATACAAGATTACCTTTGAGGTTAGATCAAAATTCATTTACGAGGAGGCTGATGCTGCTAAGGAATTAGCCCTTGAGATGATTTTAAACACTGATTTCTCAGATGAAAAGCGTTTAAAAGAACTTATTACAGCTGAAAAGTCACACATGGAATCAATGCTAAATGCTAGAGGAAATATTGTGGCAGCCACAAGAGCTAGAGCAGGCTTTTCAAAGAAGGCGAGAATGTCAGATGCTGCAAATGGTGTTACATTCTACAAGTTCCTTGTTGATCTGGAAGCTAATTATGACGACAAGAAACAGGAAATTATTTCAAGACTTAATAAATTGGTTGAGACGATTTTTACTAGTGATCGACTTGTAGTTTCATCTACTGGAAAGGTAGAGGTACTGAATCAGGCAAAGAGATTGGCAGATGAGATCAAGCCAAGATTGTTCCAAAAGCATATGGACTTCAACAAAGAAACAGAGGAGTTTGTTCCACATGTTGTAAAGGAAGCTTTGAAGGATGCATCACAGATTCAGTATGTGGCAATGGCAGGCGATTTTGTTAAATCAGGATATAAATATAACGGAACTTACAAGCTTTTAAATACAATTCTCGGATATGATTATTTCTGGATAAAGGTTAGAGTTCAGGGTGGCGCATATGGCTGTAGCATGAATTCAGGACGACAGGGAGATTTGGTTTTTGTATCTTATCGAGATCCAAATCTTACAGAGACTCTTGATGTATTTGAAAAGACTGGCGACTATCTCAGAAACTTTGAGGCTGACAATCGTGATATGACAAAATATATTATCGGTACTATCAGCGGTATGGATACACCACTTACTCCATGTCAGCGAGGCCTTCGTGGATTGAACTGCTACATGGCGGGTATTACATACGAAGACTTACAAAAGACACGTGATGAAGTTCTAGATGCTACAGTGGAAGATGTTCGAGCATTGGCAGAGCCTATTGATGCAGCGATTGCTCAAAAGAATATTTGCGTTGTAGGAAATGAGGACGCAATAGAAGCTAATAAGGATTTATTTGATAAAATAGGAGCTTTATATGAGTAATTTTAAATCTGGTTTTGTAACTATAGTAGGCAGACCTAATGTGGGAAAGAGTACTCTCATGAACCACATTATTGGACAAAAGATTGCTATTACCAGTAACAAACCTCAGACAACAAGAAACAGAATACAGACTGTATACACTGATGAAGAGGTGGGACAGATAGTATTTCTTGATACACCAGGTATGCACCAGGCAAAGAACAAGCTTGGTGAGTACATGATGTCAGCTGCCAAGAGTACAATTAACGACGTCGACCTTATACTTTGGCTTATTGAGCCAGATACAAAGGTAGGTGCTGGTGACAAGAAAATTGCAGAGCTACTTGCTACAGCCGAGGCACCAGTTATTTTGGTAATAAACAAAATAGATATGGCAGATGGTGCAAAGGTTGGCGAGACTATCCAGGCTTTCAAGGATTTATGTGATTTTATTGAGGTTGTTCCTGTTTCTGCACTTCACGGAGAGGGCTGCGATGATTTGCTTGCTACAATATTCAAGCATTTACCTGAGGGACCAGCTTTCTATGATGAGGAGACTGTTACAAACCAGACACTTCGCGAAATCACAGCGGAGATTATTCGTGAGAAATCTTTGCATGCTCTTAACGATGAGGTTCCACATGGTATCGCAATCGCCATAGATACAATGAAAGAGCGCCCAGGCAAAAGACCTATGTGGGATATTGAGGCAACAATCATTTGCGAGAAAAATTCTCATAAGGGAATTATCATAGGCAAGGGTGGCACCATGATAAAGAAAATTGGAACCAACTCAAGATATGAAATTGAAAAGCTTCTCGATGCCAAAGTAAACCTCAAGCTTTTTGTTAAGGTTAAGAAGGATTGGCGCGATAGCGACTTTGAGTTGAAGAATTTCGGCTACAAAAAAGAGGACATTTAATCAATGGGACTTGTAACCCTTACAGGAATTGTTTTGTCCAGCTCCGATGTTGGGGATTTTGACAAGCGCCTTGTGATTCTCACAAAGGAATCAGGCAGAATAACAGCTTTTGCAAAGGGCGCAAGAAGGCCAAATAATCCACTTATCGCGGCTTGTTCGCCATTCTGCTTCGGAGTTTTCGATGCTTTTGAGGGACGCAATTCTTACCATATTAGTAAAGCGAATATTACAAACTATTTCAGAGATTTGGTAATGGATTACGATAAGGTGTGTTTGGGCTCTTACTTCCTAGAGGTGGCAGATTATTTATCTGTTGAGGGAGTAGATGAAAAGGCAAGACTTGCTCTTTTATATCAGAGCCTAAAGGCCTTAGAGTCGGGAAAGTTTTCCCATAGATTGCTAAAAAATATTTATGACCTAAAGACTTGGGTTATAAATGGAGAATATCCAAATGTTTTCCAATGTATGACGTGTGGCGCGAAAGAAAACTTGACTAGCTTTTCTGTGAAGCATCATGGAATGCTTTGCAAAAAGTGCGGAAATACAGAAGCCGGAGTGGAAATAAGCAATTCTACCCTGTATACAATGCAATTCATAGTTTCCTCAAAGATAGAAAAGTTGTATACTTTTGTCTTGAATGATGAAACAGAAGAAGAATTGACTAGAATTTTGGCGAGTTATAGATTAAACTATATGTCGCATAAGTATAAGAGTGAGGAATTTTTATGACAGAAAGTAGGCCTGGGAGTCGGACTGCTGGTATGAGAAGTAGGAATGCTTCAAACAGTCGGACTAGGCAGGGAGTAGCCTCTAGAGAATTACAAGAGGCTAGGAGACGAAAAAGAAAAAGACAGGTAATGCGTAACAGAATACTGTTTGGCGTTGGCTGTGCAGTTGCTTTAGTATTAATTATTTTCTTAATTACAAAAATTATCGGTTCATTATTTGGCTCAAGCTCAAAGGCAGAGTCAACTACTCTTACTTTTGAGAGTGACGGTACCGTAGTATTCGAAGAGGTCACAGAATTCGATACAGAGGTTTATTCTCAAGCAGATTTAGAGGACTACATTGAGGGCTTGATTTCAAGCTTCAATGATACCTATGGTGAGGAAGCAATAGAGCTTGACAAAGTCAAAGTATCTGACAACGTTGCATATGTAAAGACTACATATTCAAGTGCAGATGTCTACAGCTCGTTTACATCTTACCAGACATATAATGATACATATGAAAATGCCATCGACGCAGGTTACACCTTTGCTTCTACTTTCTCAGCGGTTACAGATGGTACAAAGGCAGAGGGACAGACTCTTGATACAGATACAGTTTTTGCAGGTCAAAATGTAGTTGTAGTCAATGAAAACCTCACAGTGGTTGTTCCTGGAAATGTCAATTATGTATCATCCACATCAACAGAAGTCGTATCAAATAACACAATAAAGATTTCTCCTGCTGATGGAAATGAAGACTCGACAGAGCTTGTTTATATCATCTATACGGCAGAATAATAAATATAATGAGAGGAAATACTATTATGGAAAAGACAATGGACAAAATAATTGCTCTTGCTAAGGCTAGAGGTTTTGTATATGCTGGTTCAGAAATCTACGGTGGCCTAGCAAATACATGGGATTACGGTAATTTAGGTGTCGAGCTTAAAAATAACGTAAAAAAAGCATGGTGGCAGAAATTTGTTCAGGAAAACAAATACAATGTAGGTGTTGATTGTGCTATCCTTATGAATCCACAGACATGGATTGCATCAGGACACCTTGGTTCATTCTCTGATCCACTTATGGATTGTAAAGAATGTCACGAGAGATTCAGAGCTGACAAGATTATCGAAGATTTTGCAGCTGAGAATAATATCGAGCTCAAGTCATCAGTTGATGGTTGGAGCAAAGATGAGATGAAGGAATTCATCGAAAGCAACAATGTTCCTTGCCCTACATGTGGCAAGCACAATTTCACAGACATCCGTGAGTTCAACCTTATGTTCAAGACATTCCAGGGTGTAACAGAGGATGCCAAAAATACAGTTTACCTTCGCCCAGAAACAGCTCAGGGTATTTTCGTAAACTTCAAGAATGTTCAGCGTACATCTCGTAAGAAGGTTCCATTTG
>JAEEGL012065459.1_pt1 | contig 34487 bp, 30 predicted proteins | sample 9134231 | NCBI WGS metagenome assembly JAEEGL01 (sample SAMN16246548, study PRJNA631951) | gut metagenome | biome: gut microbiome; feature: rumen; material: fiber-attached | host: Bos | place: Iran: Karaj | collected 2018-10
CCACTTTGTCGTCGCCGTTGAGGTGGCGCTCAAAACGATTCATTTTCTTCTCAATAAACTGCTCCAGTTTCTCCGCCATTTCAAAATTGACGGCATTGATCGTTACGTTCATACTACAAATATTTAAAAGGTTAAACGATAATATCTCTTTGCGGGTGCAAAGGTACAGAAAATTTTTCATATATGCAAGCAAAAAGGGAAAATTGTCGCGAATACTCGACAAAAATGAAGGGAAAAAGCACAAAAAAAGCGTCGCACAACTTTTGCTCGAGAAAACTTCCTGAGAATAGGATTTGAGGCCTGCTTTTTCCTCTGTAATCCGGCCACCTCATCGCTACCACTTTCGTGGGTCTCGGCGTAGAGTACCGGCACGCCATTAGTGAAGCATTTGCACTCGGTTAGTTGTTATTTGTTGAGTTTTCCGGTTCCTATTTGTTGTGCGACACTTATGTTAAGCTGTTAAACTGTTAAGCCGTTAAATTGTAAGTTATTATCGCCGCCAGCCCAGGGTTACAACGATGCGGTGGGTGGCGGTATTGAGATCGTAGGGGTTATCCACGGCATTCTCGTGGGCATAGAGCTGCATACGCTGCCAGCGGTACTGGTAGGCCGCTTGCACCACGAAATATTGTCCTCTGTAGCCCAGTCCTCCTGAGACATACTGCGACCACCGGAGGCGCTGGAAATAGGCATCCTGGCGGTGTAGCGTCGGGTCCACATGCCGGACATTATTCGAGCGCGAGAAAGCGCTCTCGAAGGCATAGCCGGCATTGATATACAGTCCCGGCACAGGGATGATTTCCAGTCCCATGCGGAAACCGTGATTATCGAGTGCGCCCGATTGATGACGGTAGTCATACTGGAGCGCGATCATGGCGTAATAGTTGACCTGAAAAGCGACCGAGGTACTGATATGCAACGGCTGATGGTAGTCCGTGAACTCCTTATCCGTCGCCCAACTGGTATTCCGCACGGAGTCCGTGCGCGCCTGGAGGTCGCCGTTGGTACTGCGGCGCATCTTGCCGACAGACGGTGTCTCGAGACCGAAGCCCAGGCGCAGCCAGGACAGCGGGCGACAGATAAGCCCCGCCGACATACTGACTCCCGCACCGTTGAAGAGCAACGAAGTCCAGTTGTTGTTATACCACACCTGCTGTTGAGCGTTATAGATATCGAAGGTCTCGTCATACTCCGCTTCGCCGCTGAACGAGAAAGAGTGGATCCGCAGCCCGAGGCCCACATACCACTTATGCGCGATATTCATCGCCCAGTCGAAGGAATAGTTATTGACATAGCCCCACTCGCGCAACCTGATCGCGTTGGTGGCATTCATACGCTCCGTGCAAAACGGGATACCAAGGTCCACGCCGGTGGACGCGAAGAGTTCGCCGAGCGAAGGGATGCCCTCGAGGCCTTGCACGTCATAGAAGCGGTTATAGGACTGCACGCGGTGGTACGAGAAGAGGAAGTTATGCGCCTGTACGCCTACCCCGTCCACTGCGCCGGTCGGTATATGAATGACGATAGAAGCTTGCGGCGCCATGAAGAGGTTCGTTTTGCCCCTGAGGTTCGTGCCGCGCTGGTAGATGTTATCTATCGCATCATCGAGGGTGAGCAACACTTCGTGATGGCGGTACAAGCCCAGTCCGGCCGGGTTGTCGAGCGCCGCCGAAGGATCACCGCCGACAGCCGTCATCGCACCGCCCATGCCCACATAACGCGCCGTACCCATGATCGTCCGCTCGCCGAGACGCTGGACATCTTGGGCGTAGCCTACCCCGGCCCTCCCTGAAAGGAGGGAGATCAATGCTAGTATGTAAAGGGCTCGTTTCATTTGATGCGGATGGTTACGGTGGTGTCTTGGACATTGAGGTACTCGATGGAGGAACTAGATTGACTAGAAGCACTAGAAGCACTAGAAGCACTAGAGGGCGCTGCAGTTTTAGGCGCGGAAGTAGTTACGGGCGCAGGCGACTCTATATCCGGCGAATAGTAGGCATCGTCAATAGGGATGCCGTTCGCTGTCGAGCAGGCGGCGAAAAAGGCCGCCGTTACAAATAATATGTAGAGTTTTTTCGACATATCGGTATATCGATATTCCGGTATTCCGACCGATTAGATTTTTCTAAAACCGATTATCTCGCGGACCTCTTCGATGGTTTTCTCTGCGCGGGCAGCGGCTTTCTCGGCTCCGTCGCGCATGACGCGCTCGAGGAAGGCATCGTCGGAGGAGAACGCAAGGATGCGTTCGCGGATCGGCGCCAGCAGTTTGTTGGCATCCGCCGCCATCTGTTTCTTCATGTCGCCGTAGCGAATCTCCATGCGGTTATAGAGGTCGTTATAATACTCCGTCGCCTCGGGTCCGCAGAGCAGGTCGCAGAGCGTGAAGAGGTTCTGGATGACTTCGGGTTTCTCCTGGTTGAGTTGGGTCGGTCCCTGGTCGGTCACCGCCCGCATGATCTTCTTGGTGACGGTCTTCTCGTCATCGCAGAGATAGAGGCAGTTACCTTCGGACTTACCCATCTTTCCCGTTCCGTCGAGACCCGGTACTTTGACCGCTTTGTCGGCAAAATGGAAGGAGGCGGGTTCTTTGAAATACTCGACATTATAGATTCTATTGAATCTACGGGCGAAGAGTCGCGCCATTTCCATGTTCTGCTCCTGGTCCTTTCCGACGGGCACTTTATCGGCCTTGTGCATGAGGATATCCGCCGCCATAAGACAGGGATAGGTGAGCAATCCGGCATTGACATTATCGGGTTGTTTGCGCACTTTCTCCTTGAAGGACGTGACGCGCTCGAGTTCGCCCAAATAGGCGTTCATATTGAGGTACAGATAGAGTTCGAGCACCTGCTTCACGTCGCTCTGCACGTATATCGGCGCCTTCTCGGGATCGATACCGCAAGCGAGGTATTCGCTGAGGATCGTCTTCACAGAATTACGTATATTCTCCGGCGTCGGATGGGTCGTGAGTGAATGCCAGTCGGCAATAAAGAACATGCAGTCGTACTCCTCTTGCATCTTCACAAAACTCTTCACCGCCCCGAAATAATTACCGAGGTGCAGGTTTCCCGTAGGGCGTATTCCACTAATGACTCTTTCCATTGATGATTGATGATTGATGATTGATGATTTTAGATTTCAATCGGGAGTTGACGATAGATAGGTTGCGCGAGGGCGGTGAGCGTCGTGGTATCCGCCACACCCGGGATCGTCTGAATCTTCGTATTCAGGATATGCAACAAGTGCTCGTTATCGCGGGCATAGACCTTGATGAGGCTACCGAAAGCGCCTAAGGTATATTGGGCTTCCACTACCTCGGGAATCTCGTTCAGCGCAGAAATCACCTGGTTGTACATAGACGCTTTCTCCATCGTGATACCGATATAGACGCAGAGCTGGTAGCCTAACATCTTCGGCTGCACATGGTAACTGGAACCGGTGATGATGCCGTTGTCAAACATCTTCTGCACGCGCTGATGTACCGCCGCGCGACTCACTCCACACTGCTCCGCTACATCCTTGAACGGGATACGGGCACTCTTCGTAATAATCTTGAGGATTTTGCGATCTAATTCGTCAATTTTTTCCATTATTTTGTTAAAATGATTAAATGTGCTTGCAAAATTAGTAAATTATTTTGATATGTGCAAATTTTTTTGTACTTTTGTCGCAAAATCTGTAACATTATGATACTTGACGAGTATATTTCTGCGCATTCGAGTCCTGAAAACGCCGTTTTGGAGGCTATTACGCGCGACACGCACGTTCATGTTTTGAATCCGCACATGTTGAGCGGGCACGTACAGGGGCGCGTGCTGAGTATGATCAGTCACATGATCCGTCCGAAGCGGATCTTGGAACTCGGGACGTTCACCGGTTATTCTGCGCTGTGCCTGGCTGAAGGATTGGCGGAAGACGGAAAACTGGTAACCATCGAGCATAATGACGAACTCGAAGAGACGATAAGACGCAATTTATCGCGCTCACCTCTATGCGAGCGGATAGAATTGCGCATTGGTGATTGCAAATTGGTGATTGGTGATTTGGAGGGTTCTTTCGACCTCGTCTTTATTGATGCCGACAAGCGGGAGTACTGCGCGTACCTGGATCTGGTGTATCCGCTCGTGCCGGTTGGCGGATTTATATTAGCGGACAACACGCTCTGGGACGGACATATCATCGATCCGGCGTACGACAAGGACAAACAGACCTTAGGGCTCAGGGCCTTCAACGATAAAGTAAAAGAGGACGACCGCTTTGAGCAAGTCATCCTCCCTTTGCGTGACGGGCTGACGATGATCAGGAAGATTAAGTAATCAGTTATCAGTAGTCAGTTATCAGTTTTACTGCAGGCAGTTATCTAACGCCGCTTTCAGGGCGGTTTTATCGAGGTGCTGACCGATGAAGACCAGTTTCTGCATACGGTCTCCGTATTGGTCGTCCCAGTCTTTGCGCAGCTGCGGATCATCCGCCATGAGTTGCATGAGTTCTTCTTTGGGCATGGTCGCGAACCACTCTCCGGCTTTGCGTAGGTTGAACTGCCGACCGGCTTGCTCGAAGAGATAACACATGTCGTATTCTTCAGCGAAATAGCACATTCCTTTGCACCGTAACACATTCTTCGGCCAGTGCGCCGCGACGAACTCATCGAAGAGGCCGAGGTCGAACGGTTTGCGCGCGTAATATACATAGGTGTCAATACCGAACTCCGCGAGGTGGTCATGACCTTCGTGGTCATGGTCATCGTCGTCATCGTGGTGATGATGCTCATGATGATGCGCGTCTTCGACTTCCTGAATCCAAGTCGCCGAAGTAGCAGTGCGGTCGAAGTCAAAGAGGTGGGTATTGAGCAGTTTGTCGAGGTTCACGTCGCAGTAGTTCGTCTCGATGATCTCCGCCTTCGGCTGGATAGCCCGAACGATGGACTTGATATGCGCCAACTCGTCGGGTGTGACCTCGGCGGCTTTGTTGAGAAGGATGAGGTTACAGAACTCTATTTGCTCAATGACCAGCGCCTCCAGATCTTCCTCTTTCGGCACATAATGTGCCAGCGTGTCACCGCCGCCAAACTCGTCTCTTAGACGCAAAGCGTCTACTACGGCGCAGATACAATCCAGAACGGGCAGTCCGTCTTGGGCAAACTGCGGCACCATCTGCGCATAACTGCAAAGGGTCTGGGCGATCGGTGCGGGTTCACAAATACCCGAGGCCTCGATGACGATGTAATCGAAGGCTTTCTGCGCACACAAATCATGGAGTTGTTGGATCAGGTCCATCTTCAGCGAGCAGCAGATACAGCCGTTTTGGAGGGCCACAAGACTGTCGTCATTCTGGTTTACCACCCCGCCCTGCTGGATGAGCGAAGCGTCGATATTGACTTCGCCGATATCATTGACAATGACCGCAAAACGGATCCCTTTGGTATTGGTCAGAATGCGGTTCAAAAGCGTGGTCTTACCGCTCCCGAGATAACCCGTGAGCAGCAAGACCGGTATTTTATTAATCGTTAACATAAGCAGCGTAATCCGGATAGTATTTGTCCACAAATTCCGATTGGCCGAAGCGCTCGCAGGTCTGGAGCACATAACTCAAGATGGCAGCCTGACGACCGGTGGTCGATTCCATCACTTGGCGTTGACGACGATCGAGCGACTGCGCAAAGCGCAGATACTCCACGCAGGTGTTCGCTACAACATCCATGATAGCCAGTGCTTTCTCGTCCTGATGCAGGAGGAAATACATCTGGGCCATAGAGGCAGAAGTATAGTCGTACGGGATATTATAACCCGGGAGTTGTTCTTCCGCAAAATCGAGTACCTCGAGGGCTTTCTCGCGCTGGTTCTCACGGACGAGTTCTTCCGCCAGTTGGGCGAACATCATCCGGTGGGTGCGGCACATACGCATGAGGTTTTCGTCGATATAGATGCCCGGGATATTCATGTTGCCGTATTGGAACTTATGCATCATGTTCTCGTACATCTTCTCCGTATTCACGCGGGGTTGTCCGTCGCGGCTGCGCGTCGGCGTGATCTGATACGTCAGTCCCGTCAGTTCCATGTAGGGTTCGAGACCCAGGTAATAGTCATTACCTACCGTCGCGCAGAAGTACATCGGGCGCTCCCATTTATTGGTCGAAAGCATCTCCATGATCATCATTTGCGAGCGGGTGTACATGCGCTTCTTCTGGAACATGATCTGCTCGCCGTCGGGCGTCTCCACATAGAGTTGGTCGGACGGCAGGTAGTTGTCGCCTTCGCGGGTCTTGGTACGCGGGTCGTCCGAGCGGAGGAAGTTAAACGCTTTCTCCACGGAAATCGGTTGTCCGAGACGGTTGTCCACCCGCGCTATCTCGTTCGAGCCGGGCATGTAATCCTTGTACTCCCACGAGATAGGCAGCGCCTTCGAGTCATAGTACGGGCGCTTCATCTGCGCGATGTACCAGTCGGTCTGGAGGTACGAGAGGTTGCAAACACGGATGTCCGTGCCGACCTCTTCGACTTCTTGGTTGTACCAAAGCGGGAAGGTATCGTTATCGCCGTTAGAGAAGAGGATCGCTTGCGTCTCACAGGACTTGAGGTAGTTGGCTCCGAAGTCTCTACAACTGTAGCGATTCGAACGGTCATGGTCGTCCCAGTTCTGTTGCGCCATAAGAGCAGGCACGCCAAGGCAAACCAGCACCGTTAAAATGGCTACGCCGTTTATCGCTACGCGGTTTATAGTGCCTTCGGCACGTTTAGAAAGAGCACTATTGATCCAGTCAACGAGAGCAATCACGCCGAGACCGATCCATATACAGAAAGCATAGAACGAACCGGCGTACGCATAGTCTCGTTCACGCGGCTGGTACGGCGTCTGGTTGAGGTACAGCACGATAGCAAGACCGGTGAGGAAGAAGAGCAGGAAGGTCAGTGTGAAGTTCTTCCATCCTTCGCCTTCGCCCTTCGCATTGCGCTTGCCGCATTGCCAAACGATACCAATGATACCAAGCAAGAGCGGCAGGAAATAATAGACGTTATGGCCTTTATTCTCCTTTAACTCTGTCGGCAGCAGGTCTTGGTCACCGAGCATGGCGTTGTCGATGAACGAGATACCGGAGATCCAGTTACCTTTGGTAATATCGCCATACGATTGCAAGTCGTTCTGACGCCCCACAAAGTTCCACATGAAATAGCGCCAGTACATGAAGTTAACCTGGTAGCGGAAGAAGAACCGTAGGTTCTCTCCGAAGGTCGGGCAGTACTCCGTCTTCTGCTGACCGCAGTACTCGTAGCGGATGCGCCGGCCTTTGATGTTCGCCCACTCTTTGTAGGCCGACACATGACTGCCTTGCGAGGAGTACATGCGCGGGAAGAGCATGCAGAACTGCTTCATGTATTGGTAGTCGGTCTTGTAACCGGTGATGACATAATGGTCCTTTTCGCCTTCCACCTTCGGTGCCGGCGCATACTGGGCATGTCCTTTCTTCTCTACCGGCACGCACATGTTGCCTTCGATACGCAGTTCGACGGGGGCATTATAGGTCTGGCCGTAGAACAGCGGACGGTCGCCGTACTGCTCGCGGTTGAGGTAGTACTTGAGCGAGAAGACATTATCGGGACTGTTCTGATCCATCGGCGTGTCGGCATTCGAGCGAATGACGAGGGCTGCGTAGGAGCTGTAACCAATCAGGATGACGGTCAGCATCAGTACACCCGTATTGAGCCAGCGCCAGAGGTTCTTGCCTTGGTTCTCAGCATACTCGATATCCGAGCGTTTCTTGGTGTAGATGATCGCCCAGACGAGCAGACCTACGGTCAGGATGAGACATACCCACATACCCGTGTTAAACGGACATCCGAGCCCGTTGACGAAGGCCAATTCGAACCATCCGATAAGCGTCGGGAAGCCCGGAATAATACCATAGAGGACAACCAGCAAAACGAGACAGGAAGCCAGGAATGCGTAGATCAGGCCTTTCCACGAGAACGCATAACGACGGAAGTAATATACGAGTCCGATCGCCGGTATCGTCAAGAGGTTCAAGAGGTGGACACCGATACTCAAACCCATCAGATAAGCGATGAGAATCAGCCATTTGTCAGACCCCTCTTCGTCCGCCTGTTCGTCCCATTTGAGGATGAGCCAGAAGACCACCGCCGTGAACAGCGAGGACGAAGCATATACCTCGCCTTCGACAGCCGAGAACCAGAACGTGTCGCTGAAGGTGTACGCGAGGGCACCTATGGTGCCGGCACCCAACAAGGCGATGCCTTTCCACAGTTCATCCGGCTGCACCAGTTTCTTCGCGAGCGCCGTGATCGTCCAGAAAAGGAAGAGGATCGTGAACGCACTCGCCAATGCCGAGAGGGCATTGACGCACATCGCCACATGCGCCGTGTCCGAGGCAAAGAGCGAGAAGAAATGGCCCATGAGCATAAAGAACGGTGCGCCGGGCGGGTGTCCAACGTCCAGTTTCCAGGCGCTGGAGATGAACTCACCGCAGTCCCAGAAGGAGGCGGTGGGCTCCATGGTCAGGAGGTACGTCACTGCCGCGATGACAAACACCAGCCATCCGCAGAGCGTATTCCACAATTTGAAATGTTTCATTTTATCGTTATTTTTTGTTATTAGGCCATATTTAGGCAAAATCGGCTGCAAAGGTAGTAAAAAATAATGAAAGGCGGAAAGAAAAAATGAAAAAATTACGCATACATGCATTTTTTTCAAAAAATGTACGCGCGCACTTGCACATATAAAAAAAATGTTGTATCTTTGCGGGCTTTTTTGAAAAATGGATTTAAAATACATTATACAAACATGATTAACGTTGGAATTATCGGATGTGGCTTCGTAGGAGGAGCCCTCAAAAACTGGTTGGAAAACAACAACCCTGAGTGTAAGTTGTTCATCAGTGACCCGTACAAGGGTTACAACGATGACCTGAGTGGAGTCGATGTGGCGTTCTTGCAGATTCATGTGCCGACTGAAGAAGACGGCACGCAGGACTTGCGCCTGATGACGGAACTGATCAAGAACCTGCCGGACGTGCCGGTATTCGTTCGTACGACCATTCTGCCGGGTACAAGCGAGCGCCTGTCCAAAGAGACCGGACACCATGTGTATTACATGCCGGAGTTCTTGACCGAGCGCACCTTCATCGAGGATTTTAACAAGCAGACCATGGTCTTCACCGGCGCACAGGAGTTGCTGACGAAGATCTTCGTAGGTAAGAAATTCACCGTCATGAGTCCGCTCGAGGCCGAGTTGACCAAGTACATGCACAATGTCTTCGGCGCTTACAAAGTGACGTATTTCAATGCCTGCAAGGAGTACTGCGAGAAGATGGGCGCAGACTGGCGCAAGGTACACACGGGTGTACTGCTGTCGGGTTATATCAACGACACGCACACCTATGTTCCCGGACCGGACGGTAAGTTCGGCTACGGCGGCAAGTGTTTCCCGAAAGACGTGAATGCGTTCGCTGAGATGACCAAAGGCACTTCGCTCGGTACGCTGCTGGAGCATTTACATGAATTAAATGTACACTTTAGAGGTGTAGAAGAACATATTTGATTGATGATTGATAATTGATGATTGATAATTGATAATTGGTGATTTTATGCGCATAGCAGTTGCAGGAACGGGGTATGTGGGCCTCAGCATTGCTACCCTACTGTCCCAACATCATGAGGTGACGGCGGTGGACATCGTGCCGGAGAAGGTAGCGATGATCAATCGTCGGCAGTCGCCTATTCAGGATGAGTATATCGAGAAGTATCTCGCGGAAAAAGACTTGCATCTTACCGCGACCTTGGATGCCGAAGCGGCATATAAGGATGCGGAATTCGTGGTGATTGCTGCGCCGACGAACTATGACAGTCGTCGCAATTATTTCGACACCTCTGCGGTGGAGAATGTCATCGAGACGGTGTTACGCGTCAACCCGAATGCGACCATGGTCATCAAATCGACCATCCCCGTAGGCTACACCAAATCCGTGCGGGAGAAATACCACTGCGAGCACATTCTTTTCTCACCGGAGTTCCTGCGTGAGAGCAAGGCCCTCGAGGACAACTTGTACCCAAGTCGCATCATCGTCGGTGCGGATCTGACGGACCAACAGCAAGTAGCCGCAGCCGAGACATTTGCGAACCTGCTCAAAGAAGGAGCTATCAAGAAAGACGTGGAAGTGCGCATAATGGGCCTGACGGAAGCCGAGGCGGTCAAACTGTTCGCCAATACCTACCTGGCGCTACGCGTGAGTTTCTTCAATGAGTTGGACACCTATGCGGAGATGAAAGGGCTGGACACGAAAGCCATTATTGACGGCGTGTGTCTCGACCCGCGTATCGGTACGCACTACAACAATCCGTCCTTTGGCTACGGCGGGTATTGTCTGCCGAAAGACACCAAGCAACTCTTGGCAAACTACCAGGATGTGCCGGAGAACCTCATCGGCGCTATCGTAGAATCGAACCGCACGCGTAAGGATTTTATTGCCGACCGCGTGTTGGCGAAAGCCGGATATTACGACTACTACCACAAGGGCGATTTTGATGCGGCGCAGGAACATGACTGCACTATCGGCGTGTACCGCCTGACAATGAAGTCCAACAGCGATAATTTCCGTCAGTCGTCCATCCAAGGCATCATGAAACGCGTGAAGGCCAAGGGTGCACAGGTGATTATCTTCGAGCCGACTTTAGAGAATGGCACCACCTTCTTCGGTAGCGAAGTAGTGAACGACCTGGAACAATTCAAACTTCGCAGCCAAGCTATCATCGCTAACCGCTATGACAGCAGTCTGGACGACGTGAAAGACAAAGTATATACACGCGATATTTTCAAGCGAGACTAATTGGCGGAGAAAGTAGAACATATTGGTAAGCGCGAGATCGCGTGGAGTTATGCCGGCACATTTTTCCTGATCGGCGCAGGAGTCATACTACTGCCGTTTATTCTGCATGAGATGCCGAGAGAGACGGTGGGTATTTGGAATATTTTCCAGACTATCACCATCCTGGTACTCCTGCTGGATTTCGGTTTTCGGCCTTCCTTTGCGCGGAACATCAGTTATATCTTCTCCGGCGTGAAGACGCTGCAGAAAGAAGGTGTGGCTCATGCGGCTACGGACGCAGAGGTGGACTATGGTTTGCTGAAAGGCACGATAGAAGCCATGCGTCGGTTCTACCGATGGATAGCCTTGGCAGTATTGGCGCTCCTGTCCACGGTAGGTACGGCCTATTTCCTCTATATCTTACGCAAATACTCCGGTGATCACCAAGACGCGTTGATCGCATGGGTGATTCTTATCACCATCAACTGCTACAACCTCTACACGCTTTACTACGATGCACTGCTCACCGGCAAAGGGTATATCAAGCGTATCCAACAGATTAATATCCTGGCGCAGAGCGTTTATGTCTGTCTGGCGATAGGATTGATCTATGCGGGCTTGGGTTTGACGGCGATTGTATCCGCACAACTCACCGCTACGCTCGTTCGACGGATCATCAGTCATAAGGTGTTCTTCACGCGGGAGCTGAAAGCACATCTGCTAGAGGCCGAAACACAAGACACCAAAGAGATCCTGTCGGCGATCACGCCGAACGCCGTGAAGGTCGGTCTCACGCAGTTAGGCGGATTTCTTGTCAACAAATCCTCCCTGCTCATCGGATCGGTTTTCCTCTCGCTGGAAGAGATCGCATGCTATGGCATCACAGTTCAGGTGATGGACATTCTGACACGCTGCGCGACGGTGGGTTACCAGTCCTACGCGCCCAAACTGGCGCAGTGTCGCGCGGAGAATGACATCATGGGCCTGCGGCGCTATTACATGATATGTATCGGCAGTCTGTTAGCGACCTTTGTACTCGGCGGACTGGTGTGGTTGGGACTCGGAGATTGGGCGTTGAGACTGATTGGCAGCCAGACGCAGTTTGTACCGGCAACCATGCTGGCAGCCATGCTACTTATTAACACCTTGGAGCAAAACCATGCTATCACTGCCGGTTTCATCATGGCGGATAACAAGATCCCGTTCTTTATCCCGTCGTTATTGAGCGGCGCCGCGACGGTAATCCTGTTGTGGATCTTCCTCAGTCCGTTGCACATGGGCGTATGGGGACTGATCCTCGCACCGGGCCTCGCACAATTGGCTTACCAGAACTGGAAGTGGCCGAGTATGGTTATTAAAGAGTTATGGGGAAATAAAAGAACATAATACTCCTATTCAGAAGAAACGAAACACATGATTACAACAGCCGTCATTATGGCCGCAGGCATGGGAACTCGATTCGGAGAATTGACCGACCAACAGCCAAAAGGATTTGTACTCTTTAAGAACAAACCCATGATTTTGCGTTCGATTGACACGATTATTGCGTGCGGAATTAAGCGAATTATTATTGGAACCGGATACCATAAGGAAGCCTACGAAGCATTATGCACCCAATATCCCCAAATCGAATGTGTCTACAGTCCACGCTATGCTGAGACCAATAGTATGTACACGCTATACAATTGTCGACATGCAATCGGAAATGATGATTTTTTATTATTAGAATCAGATTTGGTATTTAACCGTGAAGCTATCGAGTCACTTCTTCGTTGTCCTTTTGATTCTGCCATGCTGATTACATCCGTTCGGAAATTCCAAGATCAGTATTATGTGGAAATGAACGCACAACAGGAATTAGTGCGTTGCTCCACAAACAAATCGGAACTCAATCCTTCCGGAGAATTAGTCGGATTGCACAAAATAAGCCGGAGTTTTTATCAGTCCATGGTGAACGATTATGAAAAGAAAGTGGATAAGTTGTCCAAATTAGGATATGAATATGAGTTATTGGATATTTCCCGACATTGTACTCCGTTGCATGTGCTTAAAAACGACGATTGCCTTTGGTATGAGATAGATGACATAGATGATCTGACTTATGCCCAAAAACATATAAATATTGAATAAACACAAATGTATGAAAAATAAAGTTGTATATCTCGGTATGATTGCCGATATTATGCACCCCGGATTGATTAACATCATCACCCAAGGTGCTACATATGGAGATGTAATGATCGGGTTGTTTACCGACAAGGCGATTGCAACACATAAACGGTTGCCCTATCTGACGTACGAACAACGGAAGAACGTAGTGGAGCATATCCAAGGTGTGGCGCAGGTGGTGCCACAAGATGAGTGGAGTTATGTACCGAACCTCAAGAAGTACAAACCGGACTACATCATCCACGGAGATGATTGGGTTGAAGGACCGGACAAGTACATCCGCGAGGAAGTGATTGCGTTAATGAAGGAGCAAGGAGGCGAAGTGATTGAGATTCCTTATACCAAGGGTATCTCGTCCACCGATTTAGCGGAGGAGTTTGTAAAAATGGGAACAACGCCGGAAGCACGCATGAAGACGCTGCGACGCTTGATTACGGCTAAACCGATTGTACGAATTCTGGAGAGCCATAGCGGTTTGACGGGATTGATTATTGAGAACACTTCCGTGCAGAAAGAGGATAAGAACCTGGAGTTCGACGGTATGTGGGCATCGAGCCTGACGGACTCAACAAGCAAGGGTAAACCGGATATTGAGGCGGTGGACTTGACCACTCGTCTGCATGATCTGAACGACACCTTGGAAGTGACAACGAAGCCGGTGATCTTTGACGGAGACACGGGTGGCAAGCCGGAACATTTTCCGTTTATGGTTCGGACGTTGGAACGTCTGGGTATTTCGGCTGTGATTATCGAAGATAAAGTAGGACTGAAGCAGAACTCGCTGTTCGGCACAGAGGCGAAACAGACGCAAGATTCGATTGAGGGATTCTGCGATAAGATTCGGATTGGTAAGGCTGCGCAAGTGACGAGGGACTTCATGATTATTGCGCGAGTGGAATCACTAATTGCCGGTAAACCGGTGGAAGATGCGTTGGAACGTGCTTTGGCGTATGTGGCAGCCGGTGCGGATGGTATTATGATTCACTCGCGAAACAAGGACGGAGAGGACATCCACGAGTTCTGCAAGCGATTCCGCGAGAAGGACAATCACACGCCGATTGTGGTAGTGCCGACGACATTCAACCATATCACGGAGGATGAGTTTGCAAAATGGGGTGTGAACATCGTGATTTACGCGAACCACCTATTACGGTCAGCCTATCCGGCAATGGTGCATTGTGCGGAGAGCATTCTGGAGCATGGTCGCTGCAAAGAAGCAAGTGAGGAATACTGCATGCCGATTAAGGAGATATTGACGTTAATTCCGGGGACGAAACAATGATACAACCGAAACAATTCATAGAGCGATTGCGCGAGGGGGGCATAGCGTTTTTTGCCGGAGTGCCGGACTCGCTGCTGAAGAACCTGTGTGCATACATCACAGATCATGTAGCTCGTGAGAACAATATCATCGCGGCGAACGAAGGTGGCGCGGTGGCTTTGGCTGCAGGTTACCATTTAGCGACGGGAAAGACAGGATGCGTGTACATGCAGAACTCGGGTGAAGGCAATGCGGTGAATCCGCTGCTGAGTCTGATGGACGCAGATGTATATAAGATGCCGCTATTACTGGTAATCGGTTGGCGTGGAGAACCTGGAGTGCATGATGAACCGCAACATATTAAGCAAGGTAAGGTGACACTGTCGCTGCTGGACGCGATGGGTATTCCATATGCGGTACTAGATGAAAATTGGGAGAAGCAGACGGATGAAGCGCTACGGGTAATACGCGAGACGAACGCTATCTATGCGTTGATTGTACGGAAAGGTACATTTGAGGAGTATAAGTTGCAGAATCAAGTGACTTCGGATTGGGAATTAGGTCGCGAGGAAGCGATTAAGATGGTGGTGGATAAGTTGCGGGAAGATGATATTGTGGTGTCCACAACGGGAATGATTAGTCGGGAATTGTTTGAGTACCGCGAGGCGAAGAATCAAGGCCATGCACATGACTTCTTGACGGTTGGCAGCATGGGACATGCGAGTCAGATTGCGTTGGGCATCGCGTTGCAGAAGCCAAAGAGACGAGTAGTGGTGTTTGACGGAGACGGAGCAGCTATTATGCATCTCGGTAATATGGCTATCACAGCATCACAAGCACCGAAGAACTATATCCACATTGTGTATAACAATGGTGCTCATGATTCCGTCGGAGGACAGCCTACTGTGGGATTGGAGATCAATCTGCCGGAGATTGGAGAGGCGATGGGATATAAGACGGTGCTGAATGCGACGAATGCTTCAGAACTGCAATCGGCTCTATGCCAGTTGGACGATTGTGTCAAACCGGCATTGCTGCAAATATGTGTGCGGAAAGGTAATCGTAAAGATCTTGGGCGCCCGACAACTACGCCGCAACAGAATAAAGAAATGTTAATGGACGAATTATGCAAATAAAGCGAAATATCTTATTAAATCCGGGTCCGGCTACTACCACGGATAGTGTAAAGCTGGCACAGGTGGTGCCGGATATCTGTCCGCGAGAGAAAGAGTTTGCGGGACTGATGAAAGGTTTGCGGAACGACCTGCTAAAGGTGGTTCACGCTCCGGCTGACCAATATACAGCTGTGCTGTTCTGCGGCTCAGGAACGATTAACATCGACATCTGTCTGAACTCGCTCTTGCCGGAAGGAAAGAAAGTGCTGGTGATAAATAACGGTGCGTACAACACGCGCGCCGTAGAGGTATGCCAGATGTATCATCTGCCGCATATTGACTTGAAATCATCGGTGTTTGAACGTCCTGACATGGCATTAGTCGAGAAAACATTGCAAGAGAATGGTGATATTGCGATGGTGTATTGTTGTCACCATGAGACGGGTACCGGAGTACTGAATCCGATTCGTGAGATAGGTGCGTTGGCACACAAGTACGGAGCGATATTCGTGAGCGACACCACGTCTTCGTTGGGTATGATACCTCTGGATGTGATTAAGGACAATGTGGATTTCTGTATGGCTTCGGCCCAGAAGGGCCTGATGGCGATGTCTGGATTGTCGTTTATTATTGGTCGCGAAGATATTATCCGTGCATCGAAGAACTATCCGACTCGGTCATATTATACGAACCTGTACTTGCAGTACGAGTATTTTGAGAAGACGGGTGAGATGCACTTCACGCCTCCGGTTCAGACGATTTATGCAACGATACAGGCACTGAAGGAGTATTTTGCAGAGGGTGAAGAAGCTAAGTTTGCACGGCATCATCGCGTATATGAGGCGATTCATCGCGGCATAGATAAGTTGGGCTTTGAGACTGTCATTGACCCGAAGATTGAGTCGGGTTTGGTGGTGTCCGTTAAGTATCCGGATGACCCGAACTGGGATTTTGAGAAGGTGCATGATTATTGCTTTGAGCGCGGATTCACCATCTATCCGGGTAAAATCAGTACGTCAAATACGTTCCGGTTATGTGCCTTAGGTGCAATTGATGAACCGGATATTGTGGCGTTCTTCGAGAGCTTTACAGAGGCATTGGATACTTTCAAAATCAAACATCGGTAAAATCCATGGCAGAAAGGAGTCTGAAAAACAAGGCCATTAGTGGTGTCATGTGGAGCGGAATAGAACGCTTCTCCACTCAAGGAGTACAATTTTTGATTGAACTCCTGATGGCTCGTTTACTACTCCCTTCTGATTATGGTTTGATTGGAATGTTGGCTATATTCATAGCTATTTCCAGAACCCTGATTGATAGCGGTTTTTCCAATGCTTTAATTCAAAAGACAAACTGCAATCAAGATGATTACTCAACGGTATTTTATTTTAACATCATCGTTGCGAGCGTTGTATATGCAATCTTATATTTTTCTGCACCTTTAATTGCGTCCTTTTATAACTTACCGCAACTGACACCAATTACGCGAGTATTTTCTATTTCGCTTTTGATTTCATCGCTCGCCATTGTCAATCGGACCCAATTAGTAATTAAACTTGACTTCCGCACCCAAGCAAAAGTATCATTCTCCGCGGCTATCATATCCGGCGCAGTTGGAATTACCTCAGCGTATTTAGGACAGGGAGTATGGGCTTTAGTATGGCAATCGCTTACTAATTTCACCATTCAAACAATATTACTGTTTTATTTTGTTCGATGGATACCATCTTTACGTTTTTCTAAAGCGTCATTCAATAGTATGTTTTCCTTTGGTATTAAATTAATGATTACCAATCTTTTAGGAACCATCTATGACAATCTTTACACCTTGGTAATAGGAAAGAAATTTACAGCAACAGATTTAGGATATTATAGCAAATCCGACCAGTTAGTGCGTTTTCCCACTAATAATCTGGCATATATTATATCGCGCGTTTCGTATCCGACTTTAGTCAATCTAAAGGATGACGATGAACAATTAGCTTCTGCTTATCGTAAATTCCTGATTCTATCCAGTTTCGTTGTATTCCCGCTGATGATTGGTTTTGCAGTTTTGGCACGTCCATTCATCATTGTACTCTTTACGGAAAAATGGGCAGGGATGGTATTGATATTACAATTACTTTGCATTGATTGGATGTGGGATCCTATGTGTAAAATCAACACGAACATCTTGCTGGTAAAAGGAAAGAGCGGACTTATTCTACAATTGGAAATCATCAAGCGCATCATCTCCGTCAGTATTCTATTCGGTTCTTTGCCTTTCGGGCTAATCGCCGTTTGTATCGGACGTATCATATACTCACTTATTTCTGTGTATATCAACTCTTTCTACACAGGTAAGATGATCCCTTCTTTGAGTTTCTGGAGACAGATGATAATGGTAGCACCTTACGTGCTTATTTCCATCGCTATGGGAGGGACTGTATACGGAGTCAGCATGCTGATTCCTTCCATGCTCGGACAATTGATCCTCGGAACGCTTGTCGGCATAGCCTCTTATTATATCTTCGCCCGGATATTCCGTCTCGAAGCCTTGAATGAACTGATGACTATTATCAAATTGAAATTATGCAAAAAATGAAACGATTAATATCTCGCTTTGTTTTCCGTCCATTACTATTCTTGCTCAACAGATGCATACGTAAGGGAGAGAAGAACATATTTTTCGTGCCGCATCATAACTGCAAGCACGATCATTATGATGTCATCAATTATGAGGCAGATAATACGTTGTGCCTGATCAATTATATCTTGCGGAATCAAGCATTTAATGGTTACACCCTATATATTGTTCATTACGAAAACGATAAAGCTCAGGCGTACCGCGATTATTGTACGCAAGTGAATAGTCAAATCAAGTGCGTCTTTCTTTATGCGCCCACTACGGACCGGTCTATCCTATCCCACCTATGGGCATTCTACCATTGCAAGTATGCTTTTACGTCTGATGTGTATTATAATTTTACAACCAAAACTAAAAAACAGATTGTTACATCATTAGGCTATTTTACTCCGTTTAAGAGTGATGATCGGCATTTTACAGACGCACAGTTTGATTTTATGCGGAACTACTATAACCAATCCTATTCGTACCAAATAACGACATCAAGAATATCGTCCTTCATTCAGTGTGCCGATAAAGGCATCTATTGGAACCGGCATCAAGTGCTGGGATTTCCGCGTAATGATATTTTCTACCGATCGAATACGCATCCATATGTGAAGCAATTAGAGAAGCTGACACATCTGACCATAAACAGAATCATACTATACACCCCTACTTACCGTGATTACGAAACAAGTGAGAGTGAAAAACATAGTATTTTTGGTTTCCCGGTTGACGCGAAAGACATGAATAGACTGACATCTATTCTGGAAGACCATTCTGCAATACTTATTTACAAGCTACATCCTTGGCAAGAAAAAACATGTATTATCAATAGCAATAGTATCCGCCTCTTGAATTATCGTGACATTCCTTTTAGTTGTAACTTATATTCTCTGATGGCGGAGGCGGATGCCCTTATTACGGATTACACATCTACCTATTTTGACTTTTTGCATCGTGACAAACCTGTCATATTCAATTTCTATGATCTGAAGGAATACGAAGAAATGAGGGGATTATCATATCAACCCGTTGATTGTATCGCAGCCGGACATATCATCACAGATGCCCACCAATTAATTGATGCTATTAGCAGTGTGCTAAATGGCCAGGACCCCTACAAAAATAAAAGAAACGAAATGCATCGCTTCTTTAATTATCATCACGACGGTAATAGTGCTGAGCGTATTTGCCGACAAATACTACATAATCAATGATACTATCTATTGTCATACCCGTTTATAATGTAGAACGCTATATCGGGCGCTGTCTTGCATCATGTGTGCAACAAGACATACCGATGAGCGACTATGAGATCATTGTCGTTAATGACGGGACTCCCGACAATAGTATGAAGATTGTACAAACGTATGCACAATCACATGCTAACATTGTAGTCTTTGAGCAAGAAAATAAAGGTTTATCGGAAGCCCGCAATGCTGGATTAAGGCTGGCAAAGGGTGATTATGTGTGGTTTGTGGATTCTGATGATTGGATTGAGACAAATTGTCTAAAAGCACTGTCCGAACGTATCCGGAATAACCATCTTGATGCACTACATATTTCTGCAATCAATGTTTCCAATGGTAAACAGGCACTACGTTTTGATTATTCCTCGCTTGACTTTTCCGTATGGAAAGGAAAAGATGTACTTTCTCGTATCCAATTCCAATACCCGGCTCAGTTTACAATATATAAACGGGAGTTCTTACAATCGCACCGTTTGACTTTTTATCCAAAGATTTATCACGAAGATATGGAATTCACGCCGCGTGCCTATTATTTCGCAGAGCGAGTGAGTTATTATACTTCTCCTATATATTTTTATGAATTAGGTAATGCTTCTTCCATCATGCACAATGTCTCAATAAAACGAGTTGTTGACATGTCGCTTATATTACAAAGGCATTTAAGATTCATTGAACAAGAAGTAAAAGAAAAGGAATGTATGCCTGCTTTTGGTACTATTATAGGACAATTGCTCAGTAATTCTCTTATGGTTATCAAGCACATCGGTGATACCTCTCATAAAAAGAGCTACATGCAATTTATTAATGACCACAAAACAGATATCGTTACGCTCATGCGTCATTGCACGAACCCCTATTTTCGTTTTGAGTCGTATATTTTAGGATTATCTACACCTTTATTTATATACTATTACTATCTCGTCCATTTAAACCGATAAAACTATAGTCCTGATTATGCTATATATCCAATCAATAGTTGTATATTCACTACTGGCTCTGATGATGTGCTATGGTGCATACCGTTCTCAAGGTTCTTCCAGAAATGCAAAACTTTGGGCATGGTTGCCTATTATATTGTTTACTTTGGTCTTTGGGCTGCGTTATGGTGTAGGAGTTGATTATAACAACTATGTGGAAGTATACGAAATAACTGAGTACTATGGTTCATTTATGGAAATTTGGGAAAGCGAGCGATATGAACCGGGATTTACGTTATTACTATACCTATGTCATTACTTTGATGCTCCGGTATATGTTTTATTCTCCGCTATGGCGTTCTTGGAAGTCTTCTTGCTGTACAAAACATTCAAAGACGAAGGAGACGTGTTAGTATATATCTATGCCACATTACTTTTTACGACTATTGGTATAACCAGTTTTATGAATATAATCAGACATGTTGTTGCCTTCTGTTTCTTTATCTATTCGCTACAATATATACGCGACAACAAACTGATTAAATACTGGATTTGTTGCTTGTTGGCATTGGCTTTTCATAAATCCGCCATATTACTTTTCCCTTTATACTTTATATGGATCAAGCGCAAAGGTATTCTTAATCGGCCTGTTGCCGAATTAATTGCTGTATTGGCTTGTTTCGCATTATCTTTTGTTACCCGATGGCAGGAAATATTGCACATGTTTGACAACCTAATCATCTTAATGGGTTACGAAGATTATATTGATGTAGCGGACGAAATGATTGTTAATAGCAAGATAGGTATTACACGTATTTTCACACTCGCCGCAAACATAGTCATCATATTAAATAGCAAACATATCAAAGAGTATATACAAAGCGATTTGTTAAATATTCTTTACGACATGTACATTATCGGCATTTGTTTAGGATACTTCTTCCTGGGCAGTATGCTTTTGCAACGTTTGATTGTATATTTCACGCACACCCAATTTATTGTGATGGCGTATGCTCTATGCTACTTTTACAAGACGCGCAAACAAAGTATATCACATTTAGCGAGGTATGCTTTTATGATACTTTTCTTATTTGTTGTATTTAATGCTTTTATCTATAACTGCAAAAATAACACAGGCGCATACGTGTCCTATTTTCAGACAGATTTACATCCTTTAAAGGATGATCTGCGCGAAGAAATGATCAATAACTTGAACTAATGAATATTCTTATCATAGCAAGAGGAACCCCTTCAAAACGCGACCCTCAGTGGGGAAGTTTTGAGTTTGATCAAGCTAAAGCATTAGCTTCTTTGGGGCATAACGTTATTATTGCATCTGTCGATACCCGGTTCCGTTTCTATTGGCGAAAAATAGGCCTGACAACAAAACATATTAACGGCATTCATATATATAACCTATTTGTATGTCCCGGGGCTATTGTCGGGCTGTTGGGCGGTTATGTCACGGATGTGTTCAACGCTTGGGTGTGGCATAAAATGGCAAAAGTCATTGCTGCAAATGAAGAAAAACCGGATGTTATATATTCGCATTATTTATTCAACACGCATAAAGCAGTACGTTATTTAAAAGACCTTAACGCACCTGTCGTCGCTATCGAACATTGGTCGGAAATCAACAAACCTGTTGTAGCTCCATCTATTCAAAAGATGGGTGAAGACACGTACCCCAAAGTAGATAAGTTGCTTACCGTGTCCAAAGCAGCCCAAAAAGCGATCAAAGAACATTTTGATATAGAGTCCACGGTTGTTTATAATATGGTTGGTAAGAAGTTTATCTATCTTCCGCATAAAAATAATGACGATAAAGTACGGTTCATAGCCACAGGAAGTCTCATTCTTCGAAAAGGATTTGATTTACTCATAGAAGCTTTTGCCACATTGCAACTGCCCAAAGATAAATGGGAATTACATATTATCGGAGCCGGGAAACAACACTGCGAACTTCAAAAACAAATCGAAAAGCATCATCTGACTCCAAACATCCGCTTGGTGGGGCAGCAAACCTCAGAACAAATCATCCGTTGGTTGAATCATTCGGATGTATTTGTGCTCCCGTCGCGCATGGAGACATTCGGTGTGGTTTATATCGAGGCGCTGGCTTGCGGTTTGCCGGTCATCGCAACTCCTTGTGGAGGGCCGGAAGAGTTTGTGAATGAGAAAAACGGATTATTAGTACCGGTTGATGATGTGAAGGCTTTAGCTGCCGCGATCCGACACATGTACGAGCATCATCAGAATTATGACCGGCAGGCTATTGCTGATGAATGCCAGGCGCGCTTCTCTTCCGAAGTCATTGCCAAGCAATTAACCCGAATATTTGAAGAAGTAATAAAAAATAAACAATAAAATATTTGCATGAATGCAAAATATTTTGTAATTTTGCACACCTTTTAATTCATTAACGATGAAACAACTTATTATCATAGGCGCCGGAGGTATGGGCAGAACATTCTACGACATGGCTCGCGAGAGTATAGGTTATGGCGTAGAGTATGAGATAAAGGGCTTTCTTGACGACAACACGGCAGCCTTAGAGGGCTTTGAGAACTACCCTCCCATGTTAGGTACAATCAGCGGCTATCAACCGGCACCGGACGAGGTGTTTGTATGCTCTATCGGCGGAAGTGCCCGTCGCAAATGCATGGAGGAGATAATTGCCCGAGGCGGTTCTTTCTTAACCATGATTCATAAGAGCGCACGCTTGGGAACCAATGTGGTAATAGGCGAAGGAACGGTCGTTGGCGCATTCACAACCATTGGCGCGGACGCTCATGTGGGCAAATATAATCTGATTCAGTCCTATACCGTTATCGGTCACGATAGCCGTATAGGCGACTGGAATAGAATCGATACGCATGTGACGCTCGTAGGCGGAACGATTGTGGAAGATGAAGCGGATATCCACACGAGTGCCATGATTAATCATAAGGTAGTCGTGGAGAGTAACAGTCGCGTGGCGGCATGCAGTTTTGTGATAAAAAGAGTTAAATCAGGGACGACCGTAATGGGAAATCCCGCAAAAAGACTAATATAATGGAGAAATTTATTGAGTTATTGGCAGAGCAGTTTGAGGATATGGATATCGCTCTGCTCAAACCGGAGACCCGTTTCCGCGAATTGGAAGAATGGAGTTCATTGGTAGCGTTGCTCGTCATTACCATGGTCGATGACGAGTATGGCGTTGTTCTTCCGCCGGAAGAAATGCGCAAGACGCAGACAATACAGGAATTGTTCGATTTAGTCCAAAGTAAGTTATAATGTACCATCCTTTTTCATTACACGGTAAGACTGTTTTGGTAACCGGAGCCTCTTCAGGTATCGGTCGGGCTGTTGCTATCGAGTGCTCCAAGATGGGCGCGGTTGTTTTTTTAAACGCGCGCGTCGAGGCGCGCCTGCGCGAGACACTTGCGGGTATGGAAGGAGACGGGCATCAAATCATTGTCGCTGATCTCACAAACGAAGAAGCCATTAATACCTTGGTAGAACAATTGCCGCCATTGGACGGTGTGGTTTTTGCGGCGGGTATAAGTATGCTCAAACCCATCCAAGTGCTCTCGGAAAAGGATATACAAACGATCTTCGCGACAAACTATACCGCGCCGGTGATGCTTACCAAAACGCTCGCAAAAAAACGCAAGTTGAATACGGAAGCCTCGCTCGTATTCATTTCTTCCGTCTCCGGCAATGGTAATACGGCAACGGCCCTTTCGCTCTATGGTAGTTCGAAGAGCGCTCTCAATAGTTTTGCCAAGTATGCGGCACTGGAGTTCGCGACAAAGAAAATTCGCTGCAACACTATTTGCCCCGGACGTATAGAAACCAATTTGCTGCAAAATCAAACCATGTCCCAAGAGGATATAGAGAAAGATATCGCAAAATATCCGTTACGCCGTTATGGACATCCGGAGGAAGTGGCGTATGCCGCTTTGTATCTCCTCTCTGATGCCGCTAAATGGGTAACGGGAACCAGCCTCATAATTGATGGAGGACGAACATTAGTATAAAATGGAAAAGTTTCTTGAAAATAAAGTCTGCATCATCACAGGTGCAGCACAGGGTATCGGGAAAGAGATCGCACGTCACTTTGCAGAAGACGGCGCTATCGTGTATGCGTGCGACCGTCAGGAGTTTATGAGCGATGACGAGCGCATTCATCCGCTCGTGTTTGACATCACAGACGCTGCAGCGGTCAAAACATCTATGATGCAGGTCTTCAAAGAAGCCGGACGCATTGATGTGCTGGTCAACAATGCAGGCGTGGTCTTCAACCGCAAGATCGGTATGATCACGCGCGACGAGACCGAACTCATGTTCCGCATAAACGTCATCGCCGTATTGGAACTCATCCAACTCGTCAGCCGACTCATGGCGCGCAATGGTGGAGGCAGTATCGTCAACATCGCTTCGGTGACCGCCGTGCTGGGTTCTCCGGGGCAGGTAGCCTACTCTGCCACCAAAGGGGCCATCATCGCCCTCACCAAGTCTGCCGCCAAAGAACTGGCGCCGCAGGGTATCCGTGTCAATGCGGTGGCACCGGGTATCGTCAAGACCGAGCGGTTTGCAGAACTGTACGAAGCCAATGGAGAGAAGATAGATGAGCGTATCAGTCGGATCGCTTTGGGTCGTCTCGGCACACCGGAAGACATCGCAAACGCATGTGCATTCCTGGCTTCCGACCGCGCAAGTTATATTTCCGGACATATTTTGGGCGTAGACGGATGCGCATCTATTTGAAAACTGAAAACTGAATGCTTTTAGGTTTAGATCACATAGACCCCGAACGCATCGCCATTTTGGATAGCGAAGGCGGACGCGTGACGTACGGCGATATCGTTTCGCGCGCGCTACGCATTCGCGAAGAAGTGAAACAACGCACGTTTTGCATCCTTCCGGTAGAGAATAAAGCATCCGATGCACTGGAAGTAATGGCTATGCTGGCCAGCGAGCGCGTGGTGCCGCTGATAATCAACAAGAAAACGGACGAGGCATTGATGGCGCACCTGCAAAGCGCCTACGGACAAGTCGGAACGGCTATCCACCCGCAGTTGAGCCACTTATTGCCCACCTCCGGCAGTACCGGCAGCCCGAAACTCGTGCGGCATTGCTATGGCAATATCGAGGCTGCAGGACTGAATATATCCATGTTCTTTGAACTCAAAGAGACAGACCGACCGCTGATGGTGTTGCCGCTCTACTACACGATGGGCCTGAGCATGCTGTTCAGTCACCTGCGCGTAGGTGCGACGGTACTGCTGACGGGGCGTAATATGACCGATCCGGTCTTCTGGAAGTTCATGAAAGAAGAGAAAGCTACCAGTTTTACCGGTGTACCCTACTCCTACCAGATCCTCGATATGATGCGTTTCTATCGCATGGATCTGCCGGAATTGGAACTGCTCACACAAGGAGGCGGAAAGATGCCTGCCGCGCTCAATGAGAAATTTGTTTCCTACTGCGAGCAACAAGGCAAACGATGGATTGCTACCTACGGTCAATCAGAATGCACGGCGCGCATGGCCTATCTGCCGGCTAAATGGGCAAGGACCAAAATGGGCAGTATCGGCATAGCGGTGCCAAACGGAGAACTGTCTCTTATCGATGAGAATGGCTATCCTATCACCACGCCCGGTATAGAAGGTGAGATGTGCTATCGGGGTAAGAATGTCACCATGGGCTATGCTACCTGCGCAGAAGATCTGCTCAAAGGTGACGAACGAAACGGATTCATTCGCACGGGGGACTTGGCGCGTTTCGACGAAGACGGATGCTATTATATCGTTGGCCGCTTGGGACGTTTTCTCAAACTGTTCGGCATGCGCGTCGGATTAGATGAATGCGAGCAGATTATACATACGAACTGCTTGTGCGAGAGTGCATGCGTAGGAACAGACGAGAAAATGATCGTCTATATTACCGATGCATCTAAAACACAAGCGGTGAAAGACGCACTCGTGGAAAAGACCCATATCGTAGCTACTTCATTTGAAGTACGCGTCATACCGGAGATCCCGAAAAACGAGGCGGGCAAAAAACTATTCAGTAAATTAGAAAACAAATAGATATGACAAATTTAGAGAAGTACAACGACATTTTTGTACAGGTTTTTGGGGCTGATATCGCGCAGTTAGGCGATAACTACAGGAAGGAGACGGTTGCCGCATGGGATTCGGTGCATCAGTTGAACATCATCTCTCTGATGGAAGAGACCTTCGATCTGATGCTCGATCCGGAAGACATCATGACCTGCATCAGCTACAATGCAGGTAAAGAGATCTTGGCTAAATACGATATTGAACTCTAATCATGGCTCGGTGGAATATTCATAATGTTCGCGTGGCAGGCGTGAGTGCTTGCGTACCAAAGGAGATTGTTTGCACAACAGACTTTCCTTTTTTCAGTCCGGAAGACGCCGAAGTGTTTAATAACACCGTAGGCATCCGCGAACGGCACTTGGGACCGGATACCCTTTGTGCGTCCGACATGTGTCAGGCTGCCGCAGAGAAACTCATTTCTGAATTGGGTTGGGAAAAAGAAAGCATTGATATGCTCGTCTTTGAATCCGTGACGGCAGATTTTCATCCCACGCCTCCCACTTCTTGCTTGTTGCAAGATCGTCTTGGTCTGTCTGAAGATTGTTTCTGTCTGGATATCCCGATGGGTTGCTGCGGTTGCATGTATGCGCTCAATGTGGCAGGAAACATTCTGAGTGCCGGCAATATCCGACGCGCTATTCTTCTTATCGGCGATACCGCACTGCGTATGGGTTCGATGCAAGACAAGAGTCGTGTGCCTTTGTTCGGAGATATGGGCACGGCAGTTGCTTTGGAGTACGATCCTGCTGCAGAACCTATTATCATTGATTTCCATACGCAAGGAAGCGGATACAAGGCGCTGATGACGCCGCACGGAGGTTTCCGTCATCCGCTGACTCCCGAATCGTTCATGCAGGAAGATTTCGGCAACGGTATCATCCGCGCGCCGAAAGATACACTGATTGACGGCATGGCGGTCTTCACTTTTGCCATCAGCAAACCCGCTAAGACGGTGGCCGGTTTGATGGAAGAATTGGACATTGACAAGGATAACGACATTGATTATTACTTGATTCATCAGGCGAACAAACTCATTGTCGACCGGCTTGTCAAGAAACTGAAACTGCCGATAGAGAAAGTGCCCTATAACTTGGAGCAATTCGGCAATACCGGCGGAGCAAGTATTCCCGGACTGATGGTGACGCGTCTGCGCGAGCAGTTACAGCAAGACCAACCGCATCGCCTGCTCTGTTCCTCTTTCGGTCTCGGACTGAGTTGGGGCACCATGCTGCTCAATGTAAAGAATGTAGTTATACCGGAATTGATAGAGATCTGACATGTACGCACATTGTTTAAAACGAGTTTTTGATTTTACGATAGCATTAATCGCCATCTTATGTCTCAGTCCGCTGCTGATAGTAGTGACTATTTGGCTGCATTTTGCCAATAAGGGTGCAGGGGCATTCTTTATGCAAGAACGACCGGGAAAGGATGAGAAGATCTTCAAAGTCATTAAGTTCAAGTCCATGACCGACGAACGCGATGCGAACGGCAAACTCCTGCCGGACAAGCAACGGCTGACGGCTGTCGGCAAACTCATCCGCAAGACTTCCATCGACGAGTTACCGCAGTTGTTCAATGTACTCAAAGGAGATATGGCATTAATCGGACCTCGTCCCTTATTAGTCGAGTATCTACCCCTTTACTCGCCGGAGCAACACCGTCGCCACGAGGTGCGACCGGGTATCACCGGCTGGGCGCAAGTGAACGGGCGAAATGCCATCACCCATACGAAGAAGTTCGAGTACGATGTATGGTACGTCGATCATCTGAGCTTCGGTCTGGATATCAAAATCATCTTTATGACCATTCATAATGTGCTGCATCGCAAAGATATCTCGCACGAAGGACAAGCAACAACCGAACTGTTTAACGGACACAACTAATAGACAATAATTCCTTATCATGGAACGCAAAACAATATATTTATGTCTCGCTCACATGTCCGAAGAAGGACTGGAGCAGAAATACATCAAAGAGGCGTTTGACACCAACTGGGTCGTGCCCTTGGGACCGAATGTGAATGGGTTTGAGAAAGACTTGGAGGCGTTTGTCGGCGAGAACAAACATGTGGTAGCGCTCTCGTCCGGCACAGCCGCAGTGCACCTGGCGCTTATCGGCTGCGGTATCGGACCGGGCGATGAGGTCTGCGTGCAGAGTTTCACCTTCTGCGCCAGTTCCCACCCTGTCAAGTACCTCGGCGCCACACCGGTCTTCATCGACTCCGAACCGGACACCTGGAACATGGACCCGCAGCTGCTGGAGCAAGCTATCCTGGACCGCAAAGCCAAAACCGGCAAATACCCGAAAGCCATCATTCCCGTAGCCCTCTACGGCATGCCATACCGCATCGATGAGATCATGGCGATTGGCAACAAATACGGCATTCCTGTCATCGAAGATGCCGCCGAAGGATTCGGTAGCCGGTACAAAGGCCAAGTACTCGGTACCTTCGGCCAATACGGCGTACTCTCGTTCAACGGCAATAAGATGATCACCACGTCCGGCGGCGGTGCGCTCATCTGCGAGAACGAGGAGCAGAAGAACAAGATCATGTGGTACGCAACGCAGGCACGCGAGGCCTATCCGTACTACCAGCACGAAGAGGTGGGTTATAACTACCGCATGTCGAATATTTGCGCCGGTATCGGTCGCGGACAGATGTCCATCGTTAACGATCATATTCGTCATCACCAACATGTGCAGGCACGCTATGCCGAGTTACTCAAAGACATTCCGGGTATTCATTTGCACAGTGCGCCGAATGCCGATTTCGATGCCAACTACTGGCTCTGTACCATCACTATCGACCCGTCTGTGCGTATCAAAGGACAAGAGAACGCCTATAAAGAGACCGTCAAGTCTGCCGTAGGCGGTGCGGCCGGAGTCATTCATCAAGTCGATTCGCCCACTACCGACTGCCAGTCGAATGCGAACGTAGAAGCCTTGCGCCTCTTTATGCTCGAGCGGAAAGTAGAAGCGCGCCCTGTATGGAAACCCATGCACAAACAACCGGTGTATGCCGGCTGCCCGGCGTATGTCAACGGCGTGAGCGAAGCGCTGTTCAAAGTCGGCATGTGTCTGCCGGCCGGTCCGATGGTCAGTGACGAGGACTTGGAATATATTGTGCAATGTATCAAAGAAGCTATTTGTTGATATGGAACGGGAATTTATATTAATCAACATCATCGGATTTGACAAGCCGGGTGTGACCTCGGCGGTGACGGAGGTGTTAGGCCGGTACGGTGCGTTCATTCAGGACATCGGCCAGTCGAACCTGCATCACCAGCTCAACCTCAGCATCCTCATTCGCGTTGATGACCCGTCCAAGAGCGGCGAGATGATCAAGGAAGTGCTGTTCTGCTGCTCGCGCCTCGAGATGATCGTTCGCTTCACGCCGCTGAGCGAAGAAGAGTACGCTGCCTGGGTGGGACGTCAGGAGCAGGAGCGCTATGTCATCACGCTGTTGGCGCGCGAACTCAACGCCCGTCATGTCGCCCGCGTCACCGAACTGGTTGCCAAAAGACAACTGAACATCGACAACATCCTTCGCCTTAGCGAACGCCCGAGCGTCGAAATCCCTGTGGAGAAACGGCACAGCTGCATCGAGTTCTCGCTGCGCGGCAACATGCCCGACCGCGAGGCGCTGCAACGCGAACTGATCGAGGTGTCACGCGAAGAAGGTATCGACATCTCGTTCCAACGCGACGACATGTTCCGCCGCAACCGGCGACTCATATGCGTCGATATGGACTCCACCTTTATCCAGACGGAGGTCATTGACGAACTGGCGATGCGTGCCGGCGTAGGCGACGAGGTTAAAGCCATCACCCTCTCGGCCATGCGCGGAGAGATCGACTTTAAGGAGAGTTTCCGCCGCCGCGTAGCCCTGCTCAAGGGCCTCGACGCTTCGGTGCGTCAGGATATCATCGACAAGCTGCCCATCACCGAAGGTGCCGACCGACTCTTCAGCGTGCTCAAGAAATGCGGCTTTAAGATCGCTATCCTCTCCGGCGGATTCATGTTCGTGGGTAAGTACCTCCAGGAGCGCTTCGGCGTGGACTACGTCTATGCCAACGAACTGGAAGTGGTGGACGGGAAGTTCACCGGTAACTATGTGGGCGACAGCGTCGATGCGCGCCGCAAGGCCGAACTGCTGGAACTCATCGCGCAGGTGGAGCATATCGACCTCGCGCAAGTCATCGCGGTGGGCGACGGCGCCAACGACCTCAACATGCTCGGCAAGGCCGGTCTGGGTATTGCTTTCCATGCCAAGCCCAAAGTGAAAGAGAGTGCGCAGCAGGCGATCTCCACGGTCGGCCTCGACGGCATTCTGTACTTCCTCGGATTCAAAGATTCATTCCTCAAATCATAAAACATCAAACATAAAACATCAAACACAAAACATAAAACATAAAACATAAAACATCAAACATACCTATGGCATTTTTCGGACTATTTAACAGAGAGAAGAAAGAGACGCTCGACAAAGGACTGGAGAAGTCCAAAGAGTCGGTGCTCAGTAAGATCGGTCGCGCGATAGCCGGCAAGTCCACCATTGACGACGATGTACTGGACAACCTGGAAGAGGCGCTCATCACTTCGGACGTAGGCGTCGAGACGACCCTGCGCATCATTGAGCGCGTGCAGGAGCGCGTCAAGCGCGACAAGTATGTCGGCACGGACGAACTGCGTCAACTGCTCGTGGACGAGATCGCGTCCCTGCTGCAAGAGAACAACGTCGAGGACGTGCTCGACTTCTCCGCGCCGCTGCCCGCCAAACCCTATGTGGTGATGGTTGTCGGCGTCAATGGCGTAGGCAAGACCACCACCATCGGCAAGTTAGCCTATCAGTACAAGCAGGCCGGCAAGAAAGTGTACCTCGGCGCAGCCGACACCTTCCGTGCCGCGGCCGTTGAGCAGCTCTGTATATGGGGCGAACGCGTCGGCGTACCCGTCATCAAGCAGCAGCAAGGCTCCGACCCCGCGTCCGTAGCCTATGACACGCTGCAGTCCGCCAAAGCCAATGACGCGGATGTCGTACTCATCGACACCGCCGGACGACTCCATAACAAAATCAACCTCATGAACGAACTGACGAAGATCAAGAATGTGATGCAGAAAGTGGTGCCCGACGCACCGCACGACGTGATGCTCGTCCTCGACGGTTCGACCGGTCAGAACGCTTTCGAGCAGGCGCGCCAGTTCACCGCAGCCACCCAGGTCACCTCGCTCGCCATCACCAAACTCGACGGCACGGCCAAAGGCGGCGTGGTCATCGGCATCAGCGACCAGTTCAAGATCCCCGTCCGCTATATCGGGCTGGGCGAGAAGATGACCGACCTGCAGGTCTTCAACCGCAAGGAATTTGTAGATTCGCTCTTAGGAGCCATCCAATAACATAAAACATCAAGCATAAAACATCACACATCAAACATCATACATCATGGAAACTTCTTTTATTACCCCGAAAGGCATTCAACTCCATCGAGTAGAATCCGACTTGTTAGGCGAACTGGAAGTGCCGGTTGACGCGTACTATGGTATCCAGACCAAGCGCGGCATAGACAACTACCAAGTGTCCAACCTCAAGATGTCCGACTTCCCGGAGTACATCATCGCTATGGGTTACATCAAACTCGCAGCGGTAGAAGCCAACCACGAATTAGGCATCATCAACGATGAGATCTACGAGGCGATCGCTCAGGCATGCCGCGAACTCATCGACGGAAAGATGCACGACCAGTTCCCCACCGACATGGTGCAGGGCGGGGCCGGCACGACGGGCAACATGAACGCCAACGAGGTCATCGCCAACCGTGCACTCGAACTCATGGGCCACCTGCGCGGCGAATACCAGTACTGCTCGCCCAACGACCATGTCAACTGCGCGCAGAGTACCAACGACGCCTACCCCTCCGCTTTCCGCTATGCCTTCATCCGCATGAACCGCGGACTCGAGGCCGAACTGAAGAACCTCATCGCGGCGCTTCGTAAGAAAGGCGACGAGTTCAACGACTCCATCAAGATGGGCCGCACCCAGTTGCAGGACGCCGTGCCTATGACCAGCGGTCAGGAGTTCCATGCCTTCGCCAACAACCTCGAAGAGGAGATCGCGAACCTCGAGCGTAATATCAACCTGCTCTATGAGATCAACATGGGCGGTACAGCAATCGGTACGGGTATCAACGCCGCGGCCGGCTATGCCGAACTGTGCATCAAGAAGATGTGCGAACTGACGGGCGAACCCTTCAAACTGGCGAGCGACCTCGTAGAGGCTACGCCGGACACCGGTGCCTATGTCAGCTACTCCGCGTCCCTCAAGCGCCTCGCGGTCAAACTGAGCAAGATGTGCAACGACCTGCGTCTCATGGCTTCCGGTCCGCGCTGCGGTCTGCACGAGATCAACCTCCCGCCTATGGCGCCGGGTTCGTCCATCATGCCGGGCAAGGTCAACCCCGTCATTCCCGAGGTCACCAACCAGGTATGCTTCAAGGTCATCGGTAATGACACCGCCGTCACCTTCGCGGCCGAAGCAGGCCAACTCCAACTCAATGTCATGGAGCCGATCATCACCGAGTGTATCTTCGAATCCGTGACCTGGTTGCGGAATGTGATGAAGATCCTGCGCGAGAAATGTATCGACGGCATCACCCTCAACCGCGAGCATAACCTCGAGACGGTCAAGCACTCCATCGGCATCGTCACCGCGCTGAACCCCGTCATCGGTTACAAGGCAGCTACGAAGATCGCCAAGGAGGCTCTCGAGACCGGCAAATCCGTCTATAACCTCGTGCTCGAGCAGGGTCTGCTCAGCAAGGAGCAACTGGACGATCTGCTCGATCCCGCGCATATGCTCGCCGCGCATTAACACGCACACGCGCATACATCTATACATACACGCATACATGCGCGTATAATATAAATAAGGTGACCGCTTGGCCACCTTATTTGTTTTCTATCCGCTTCCGGTCTTATCGGCGAGTACCTGCACTTCCGCCACCGGATCGACCTCCGCCGCCTCCGGAGAAGCCTCCTCCACCCGAGCGACTGCTGCTACCGCCGGAGAAACCTCCGCTGGAGCGGCTACCGCTGTAACTGCTGCTACTGCTGCTTCTGCTCGGAGTTGAGTACGAACTGCTGGAGCGAGTGCTCGAACTGCCGGAGTAGGTCCGTGCGCTGGAGCTGCCGCTGGCGGTACGGGTGCCGGTGCTGTAGGTCGCGCCTGCCGAACGCGTGGTGTTGGCGCTGCGCGAACTGCTGTACGAAGCCGTGCTACCTGCGCTGCGGGTCGTGGCGCTACCGCTTGCTGTGCGGGTCGTAACCGTACCGGATGCCGTGCGAGTGCTCGTGGTAGCGGTGCCGGTGCTGCGACTACCTGCGATGGCGCTGGTGCTGCGTGCTCCTGCTTCGGTGCGCGTACCGGCGCTGCGGGTGGTAGCCGTTCCGCTGGCGGTGCGGGTCGTTCCCGTCATGCCTGCGTTGCGCGCTGCTGCGGTGTTCGTGCTGCCGTAGATACGGCTGCCTGCCGTGCGGTCGAACGAACCTGCGCTGCGGGTGGTAGCGGTACCGGAGGCCGTGCGTCCGCCGCCTGTCGTCGCGGTGCGACGGATATCACCGGCGTTTCTCATCCCTGCATTGCGCTCCGAGAACGAGCGGTCAGGATGCGCAGCGGCGTAGTCTCTACGCGATACTCCGTGGTGTAACTCCCGGTAGCCGTGACGAACGGCGCGTGCATGGCGGAACGAACAGCAGTGGTGGTGATGATGCCATGCGTAGCAGTGGTGCCAGTACCAGTCGTGTGCCCAGCATGCGTGAGCGTACCACCATCCCGGCCAGAAGCCCCAGTACCAGGGACTGTTCCATGCATACCATGCGTCGCACCAGAACCAGTCATATATGACAGGACGGTAAACATATACCGGTTCGATGATGTATTCCGTACCGTAAACGTATTCATCGCCAACTATCTGAACGCTTACCTCGTCCTTCTCGTCTTTCTCCACATAGATAGACGCTACGTCCTGATAGATATCTTTCGCCAGAACGGCTTGCAGAACGATCAGTCGCTTGTTGCCTTCGCCTGTCTCTATTACGCGCAGATAATCCACTTGACCGTCTCCGTTCAGGTCGAGGTTGCAGAATGCGCTGTCCGGGTTGTTGAGCATCGTCTCGAACTCTTCCAGGTTCTTAGCCTCTGCAAAAAGCTTAGCTACAACCTTCAAGTCCAGG
>JAEEGL016887728.1_pt1 | contig 34483 bp, 16 predicted proteins | sample 9134231 | NCBI WGS metagenome assembly JAEEGL01 (sample SAMN16246548, study PRJNA631951) | gut metagenome | biome: gut microbiome; feature: rumen; material: fiber-attached | host: Bos | place: Iran: Karaj | collected 2018-10
CCCCCTAAAGGGGGAGTAGGCCCCCCGGCCCCCTAAAGGGGGAGAAATTTTAGATTGCAAATTTAAGATTTAAGATTTGAGATTGAAGATTTGGGAAAAGGAGCGCTTCGGCGCTTCTTTTTTTTCCCTCTAAACTCTAACCCGCAAGCTTTGCTTGCAGCATTGAGCAACTTGTTGCGCTCATTCGGAGCCGTAGGCTCATCATTGAGCGACGCAGTCGCGCTCATTGAAAAATCGCCTTATTCTGCGATTTTTCTTGCATATTTGCGATTTTTTTACTACTTTTTCACCCGATTTTAAATATACGGCTATGATTACGAAGTATCTAAGCAGAATTTGCGCGGTGATGCTGGCAGTGCTGATGCTGGCCGCGTGCAGTAAGAATGATCCGGAGTCTGACCCGCGAGTAGCTTTCGTAGGCGATTATACGTTTGTTTCTTCCGGTAGTATCGACCTCTATGCCGGCGCGACAAAGGTGTACACCGTTCCGGTGGACGAGCAGGGCGACATGTCGATCAAGCTGATGGACGAGGCTAACGCCGTCATGCTGAACGCCATGGGCGACTCCGCCAAGGCCTATGTGTCCGGCAACCAGTTCTTCCTGGATCCCACGGAGGAACACCTGACGGTCGGTCCGGTGGAGATGACGGCCAAGGTCACTTTCGGCAAGGCCCCGCTGGTGGAGGGCGTGCTGACCATACCCGCCGATGTGGATGTCACGGCTACCTATCAGTCCATGAACCTTCTGGGCAAGGGTACGATCGAGGTGGTGGCTACCAAGAAAAAATAGGATTTAGTCATATTTGAGGTACAATGAGTAAAGCTGTTTCTTTGGGCCGGACGCGTCAGATCGTGGGCGCAATCTTAGGTCCGGTGTGTGCAGCAGCGATATGGTTCTCGCCTATCGCTGGGCTGGACGCGCCCGAGCATCGTTTGTTGGCTATCATGGCGTTCGTCGCCATCTGGTGGATCACAGAACCGGTGCCTATCCCCGTAACGTCGTTGTTGGGCCCGATGCTGTGCGTGCTGTGCGGCGTGGCATCGATGAAGGATGCTTTCTCGGCATTCTCCACCCCGATGATCTTCCTGTTCATGGGCGGATTCCTCATCGCCAAGGGCATGATGGTGAACGGTCTGGACAAGCGTCTGGCGTACGGCATCATCTCGATGAAATGGGTGGGTGACTCGCCTCGGCGTATCTTCCTCGCCGTAGGCTGCGCCTGTATGCTCTGCTCGGGATGGATCAGTAACACGGCGACGGCGGCAATGATGTTCCCGATCGCGCTGGGTCTGCTGGAGGCGATCCGTGCGATGCAGGCCGCTAACGGACAGGTCATCGACCTGAAGAACTACAAGTACGCGACGGGACTGATGCTCATGACGGCGTATGCATGCTCCATCGGCGGCGTGCTCACGCCTATCGGTACGCCTCCGAACATCATCATGCTGGGCTTCCTGCACGAGATGGCGCCGCAGGCGCACGAAGTGAGCTTCTTCGAATGGATGATATGGGGCGTGGTAGCGATGATCGCTTATTTCGCAGTGGCCTATGTGGTGCTGTGGAAGATGTTCCCCGCCGACGTGAAGCATATCAAGGGCGCATCGGAGTTCATCCGCGAGCATGCGAAAGAGCTGGGCCCGTGGACCCGTGCGCAGAAGAACACCTTAATCGCCTTCCTCGTAGCCGTCGTGCTGTGGGTGACGCCGGGGGTGCTGAGCGTTATCTTCGGCGGCGATTCGGAGGTGGTCACGACCTATAACAAGTATATCCCGGAGGAGCTGGCGGCGCTCATCGGAGGCCTGCTGCTGTTCTTCTTGCCCGTCGATGCGAAGAAAGGTCAGATGACGATGAGCTGGAAAGACGGCGTGGAAGGCATCGAGTGGGGTACGCTGCTGCTGTTCGGCGGCGGTCTGGCAATGGGTAGCCTGATGTACTCGACCGGCCTGTCGGCATGGGTAGGCGACGGCCTGAAGCATATACTGGGCCAGCATCCGAACGAGTGGCTGTTCGTGGGCCTGTTCTGCGTGACGGCCCTGATCCTCTCGGAGCTGACCTCTCATACGGCCTCGACGAACCTGCTGGCGCCTATCGCTATCGGCACGGCTATTTCCCTGGGGTTCAGTCCTATCCCCGTGGCAATCGGTATCGCACTGTCGTCCTCACTGGGCTTCATGATGCCGGTATCGACTCCGCCGAACGCCATCGTCTATGCCTCCGGCTACGTGCCGCTGACGAAGATGATCAAGTCGGGTGTTATCATTGACCTGATAGGCGTATTGCTCATCACGATACCGATTGTGATGCTATTGGTGGAGTGGATTACGAAATAATTGTTAATTGTTTATTGCTAATTGCTAAAAATGATAGTTGATCTGAGAATAGACGACCGCATCGCGTTCATCACGATGCAGGACGCAGAGCATTTCAATTGCCTGAGCGAGCAGATGTGTGACGAGCTCATGGCATCCATCGACCAGGCCTATGCCTCCGAGTGCGTGGGTATCATCATCAGCGCCGAGTGCAAGCGCGGTGTATGGTCGGCCGGGCATAACATCCATGAGCTGCCGACGGACGGTTCAGACCCGCTGGCGTACGAAGTGCCGATGGAGAAACTGCTACGCAAGGTGCAGGATATACCCATCCCCGTCATCGCTTGTGCGAACGGTACGGTATGGGGCGGCGCGTGTGACCTCTGTCTGAGCTGCGACATGATCGTGGCGGCCGACACGGCTACCTTCGCCATCACACCCGCGAAGATAGGCATCCCCTACAATGCGTCGGGTATCATGCATTTTATCAACCAGCTGGGCATCAACAAGGCACGCGAGATGTTCTTCACCGCCAACCCCATCACGGCGGAGGACGCGCTGAACGTCGGTCTGGTCAACCATATCGCTCCCGAAGCGGAACTGGGCGCACTGCTCGAAGAGAAGTTCTGCGCACCGCTGCGGCGGAACTCGGTGCTGAGCGTATCGGCTATCAAGCGCCAGTTCCGTATCCTGAGCCGGGCGGCATCGACCATGTCCAGCGAGAGCTTCGAGCGTATCAACGCCTACAGGACGAAGGTCTATCGCGGAGAGGATTACAAGGAGGGTATCAACGCGTTCTTCGAGAAGCGCGCGCCCGAGTACAAAGGCAAAGCCTCCGACCTGGATTGAAATGAATATGAAAAAAGAGATATATGTATTGTTGGCATTGGCGGTAGTGATTACCGGATGCGGAAGAAAATCGAAGTACAGTTATCTGACGGACAAGCCCATTCCCGTGGAAGTGGAGATCGTGGGCGAGAGCAGTCAGATGGTCAGTGATAACTATGTGGGCGTGGTACATCCGAAGGTGGATATATCGCTGGTCTTCCCCTATGGCGGACAGATCACGGGAATCTACGTGAAGAGCGGTGACCGCGTCAAGACGGGCCAGCTCATCGCTGCGGTGGACAACACGCAGGCAAAGGCGCTCATGGAGAGCGCCGAAGCCATGTACGCGCAGGCGCAAGACGGTTACAACCGTCTCAAACCCCTGCACGAGCAAGGCGCCATCAGTGATGTCAAATGGGTGGAGATGGAGACGAACATGGAGAAAGCCCGTTCGATGGTCATCTCGTCACGTAAACGCTATGAAGACTGCACCCTCCGTGCCTCGCAGCCGGGTATCGTTGATATGCGGGACATCGATGCCGGCCAGCATGTCGGCGTCTCGCAGCCTATAGGCAAGCTCATGGACCTCTCGGAATACTGCGTGGAGTTCACGGTGCCGGAGAGCGAGATCGGTACGCTGGAGGTAGGACAGAAAGTCCAAGTCAACATGCCGGCTATCGCCAAGAACTATGGTGCGAAGATCACCGAGAAGTCGATGGCTTCGACCCGCCTGGCACATACCTATCAGGTACGGGCTGAGATAACGACCCCGGGCGCAGAGAAAGACCTGCTGCCGGGCATGATATGCCGAGCCAGCATCTTCCAGCGCGAGCAGAACGGTTACATCATCTCGGCGGGATGTATCCAGACCCAGCAGCGCGGGCACAGCGTATGGCTCATCCGCAACGGCCGGGCCGCAAGACAGATGGTGACCATCGGGGACTACGTGGAGAACGGAGTGCTGATATCGAAAGGACTGGAGATGGGAGATACCATCATTTCCAAGGGATACCAGAAGATGTATAACGGGGCGAATGTAGTGTGGTGATTGACGGTATATGAGTGAGAGAAACCATATAGAATCGGCGATGCGCAACAGTCGTATTATCTATGCGATTGTAGCGGTGCTGGTGGTGTTCGGCATCTTTGCCTTGGGCCGGATGAACAAGGACGAGTTCCCCAAAGTGACCATACGTCAGGGACTCGTCGTGGCCTTCTATCCGGGCGCAACCGCGCAGGAGGTGGAGGAACAGGTCGCCAAACCGATAGAGCAGTATTTGTTCACCTTCCAGGAGATAGACAAACGCAAGACCTACAGCCTCAGCCGCGACGGTATGTGCTATATTTTCGCAGCCCTCTCCCCGAAGGTGACGAACAGTAACGAGGCATGGTCGAAGATACGGGGCGGAATGAGTCTGCTCAAGCAGATGCAGCTGCCGACCGGTATGCTCGCCCTCGTCGTCATAGACGATTTCGGCAATACCAGCAGTATCCTCCTGGCGCTCGAGAGCGACGAACGCTCTCCGCATGAGCTCGAGGACTATGCGAACATGGTAGCAGACCGGCTGCGCGAGATCAAGGAGATGGGAAGCATCAAGTTCCTCGGACAACAGCACGAGGAGATAGCGGTCACAATCGATATAGAGCGTATCTCCAAGTACTCGATTGACCAGAATATGATTCTGGCCCGTCTGGCAACCCAGGGCTTCCGTACCATGACGGGCGAGATAGCGAACGACATGGGCGCTGCGCTGATCCATGTGGACGTGCCTTACAAGACCGAATATGAACTGGGTGAGCAGATCATCCTCTCCGACCCGGCTTCGGGCCAGACAATCCGTCTCAAGGACATCGCTACGATCGAGCGACGTTATGAGAAAGCGACCCAGTACGTCCGTCGTTTTGACGAGAGCGGCGAAGGAGGCTGCCTGCTGCTCAACATAGAGATGCAGCCGGGGAATAACATCGTCGCGTTCGGAGACAAGGTCGATGAGGTGCTGGAGATGATGGCAGCTACGCTGCCGCCGGATGTGCGGATGCATAAGATAACCGACCAGCCGCGCGTAGTCGACGAGAGCGTGCGATCCTTCCTCAAGGACCTCGTGATCTCGGTGCTGATCGTGATTGCCGTCATGCTGGTGTTGTTCCCGCTGCGAACGGCTCTGGTCAGCTCGACCGGTCTGCCGGTTTGTATCGCTGTCACCTTGGGTATCATGTACCTCGCGGGCATTGAGTTGAACACCGTGACCCTGGCGGCGCTGATCGTCGTGCTCGGTATGGTGGTGGATGACTCGGTGATCGTGATTGACGGCTATAGCGAACTGCTGGAGAAAGGCCATTCGCGCTGGTATGCGGCGGCGGTGTCCACACACGACCTCTTCGTGCCGATGGTCATTGCCACTACCTCTATCTCCGGTATGTTCTTCCCGATGTTAGGCCTGATGACGGGTACGCTGGCGGACTTTATCAGGCTCTTCCCATGGGCGATCTTCATTGCGCTGACCTGCAGTATCCTGTATGCCGTATGGATCATCCCGTACATGGCGAGCAGCTTCATCCGCCGCAGGCCTGCGGATGCCCGGCCGACGAAGATAGAGCGTGCGCAAGGACGCTTCTTCGCGATACTTCAGAACGGCTATCAGAAACTGCTCGACCTCTGTTTCCGCCATCCGTGGTGGACGATAGGAGTCGGTCTCGGATCGGTAGTCATAGGCGGATATATCCTTACGACACTCAATATACAGCTGATGCCGAAGGCGAACCGTGACTGCTTTGCCGTAGAGATACACCTGACGGAAGGCTCCTCTTTGGACCAGACGCAGGCGGTAGTGGACAGCCTGGGTAACGTGCTCAATGCCGACCCGCGCGTGAAGAGCGTGACGGCCTTCGTCGGCAGCTCCAGCCCGCGTTTCCATGCAGCGTATGCACCGCAGCTGCCGGGTAACAACTATGCCCAGTTCATCGTGAATACCGTCTCGGCGGATGCCACGGTGGAGGTGGTGGAACACTATCAGCCGCTCTATGAGAACGCGTTCCCGAATGCCTTCTGCCGTTTCAAACGTCTGGACTATCAGGCGGTGGCTAACCCGATAGAGCTTCACGTACAGGGTGCCGACCTCGGCCAGCTGGAAGAGGTGGCGGATACGCTGAAGACCTTCCTGTCGACTTTCCCCGACCTGGCATGGGTGCACTCGAACTATGATGAGACGATGCAGACGGTGCGGCTGCGGCTCCGGGATGACGAGGCCAGTCGTCTGGGTATCAGCCAATCGACCCTCTCGCTCTATCTGAACGGCCTGCTGCACGGTCGCGGACTGACCTCCCTCTGGCGCGAAGGATATAAGACGCCGGTCACGCTCTATACCGAGGGTACGGACTCCCTGAGTTATTCCGACATCGGCAACCAGATGGTGCCTACGCTCGTTCCGGGCATGTGGGTGCCGCTGCGTCAGGTGGTCGAGATAGAGCCGGATTTCCACCATTCGGAGATCAAGCGGCGTAACAGCATCCGTACCATCACGGTGTCGGCTGACACGCGCGGCAAGATAGCCGCCATCAGCGCCATGAGGCCTATCCTCAAGTTCATGCGCGGCTTCCAGAAGCGTCTGCCGGAAGGCGTACGTGTCACCTACGGCGGTGTGCTGGAGATGACGCTGGAGATGCTGCCGGGCTTGATTCTGACCGTCCTGGCGGCTTTGCTGGTGCTGCTCGTGCTGCTGGTTTATCACTTCAAGAAACTGAACATCGCCTTCCTCTCGCTCAGCTCGAGCCTGCTGTGCATCTTCGGCGCGGCGGTAGGTCTGTGGATGTTCAACCAGGATTTCTCCATCACGGCTATCCTGGGTATCATCTCGCTTATCGGTATCATCGTGCGTAACGCCATCATCATGTATGAGTACGCCGAGTACCTGGTTCATACCGAGCATCTCCCGGCGCGTGAGGCGGCTTATCTGGCCGGTCAGCGACGCATGCGTCCTATCTTCCTCACCACGGCTACCACGGCCTTGGGCGTCGTCCCGATGATTCTGGCCGCAACGGACCTGTGGATGCCGATGGGCGTTGTCATCTGCTTCGGAGCCATCCTCACGATGCCGATGGTAGTAACCCTCCTGCCGGTGGCGTATTGGAAACTGTTTGAAAAATCGACTCGTCGCTATGAGAAATAAAAGAATATGGATGATCGGTTGTGGGGTATGGCTTATGGTGACCATGACCTTTGCCCAGATGCAGGTCTTGACCCTCGACTCGTGTCTGTCCGCTGCCCGGCAGCGTAACTGCACCATCAAGTCGGCCCAACTGGAAGTGGCTGTCTCCCGGGAGGTGAAGAAACAGATGTTATGGAAATACTTCCCACAAGTGGACCTGTCCGCTTTTGCGTTCGGTTCGGCACGTCCTATCGTGGATATCGATGTAGCGAATGCGCATATGGGAGGTGACCTGGGTAACTTCCTCACCGATGTAATGAATGCAATCACCGAAGGGCTGGGGGACTCCATCGGAACGGATATCAAGATGATCCGCTGGGGTGTTGCGGCGCAGGCCAGGGCCGTACAGCCCGTCTTCTGGGGCGGACAGATCGTCACGGCTAACAAACTGGCCAAACTGGGTATCGATGCCGCCCAGCTCAAGGAAGAGGTGTCGGAGCGCGATGTGCTGCAGGAGGTGACCGAGACCTATTGGCTCATCGTCGGACTGAATGAGAAACGGGCGACGATCACGAAACTGAACGAACTGCTGGACTCTATCAGCGATGTAGCTAACGCCGCGTATAACCACGGTCTGGTGACCCGTAACGACCTGCTGCGCGTACAGCTCAAGCAGAACGAGCTGCAGACCAAGTCCATGCAGTTGGAGAACGGTATTCATCTGGCGAGCCGTCTGCTGTGCCATATGATAGGCGCACCCTACGAGCATGAACTGCTCCTCGAGAACTTCTCGGAGGACGAGAGCATAGAGAGTCTGGCGGAAGAGCCGGCGAGCGTTCAGATAGAGGGCCGTCCGGAGACCAAACTGCTGGCAATCAACGTGCGATATAACCAACTCATGCGCCGTCTCACTTTGGGTGAGTCGCTGCCGCATCTGGCCATCGGAGTGTCCGGAGGATATACCAATTTCTTCTCCGAGCACAAGTTCAATGCCCTGGCCTTCGTCACCCTGAATATCCCTTTGACCGGTTGGGGGGAGACCACCCATAAGCTGCGTCAGTACGACCTGAAGATCAAGCAGGCGGAACTGATGGAGGCCAACCTGCGGGAGAAAATGGATCTGCAGAACCGGCAGGTATATACCCAGCTGCTCGAGTCCATCCGCCTCATGGAGCAGCACCGCACAGGACGGGATTTGGCGGCGGATAACTACCGTATTGCGCTGATGAACTATCGGGCCGGTGTGGGTACGATGACCGAACTGCTCGAGTCGGAAGCACTTCTGCTGCTGGCGGAGAACGCCTATACGGATGCCCGTATATCCTATCGCTCGGCGGCACGTAAGTTCAAAGAGTATAATCGTTAATCAAAATCATAATATCATGGAACTTCCTTTTGCAGAAGCGTGGAAAATCAAGATGGTTGAACCCATCCGTAAATCCACTCGTGAAGAACGCGAGAAATGGCTCGCTGAGGCCAAGAACAATGTGTTTATGCTCAAGGCGGAGCAGGTCTATATCGACCTCCTCACCGATTCCGGTACAGGGTCTATGTCCGACCGCCAGTGGTCGGCGCTGATGATGGGCGACGAGAGCTACTCCGGCGCACGCTCGTTCTTTGAGTTCAAGGACGTGGTGACCGCCCTCACGGGCTTTGAGTACGTCATCCCGACCCATCAGGGACGCGCCGCAGAGAACGTTCTCTTCTCCTATCTCGTCAAACCCGGTCAGGTCATACCGGGCAATGCCCATTTCGATACGACCAAGGGCCATATAGAGGCACGCAAGGCCTTTGCCATTGACGTGACCTGCGACGAAGCCAAGGATACCCAGCTCGAGGCGCCCTTCAAGGGCAATGTCTCCCTCGAGAAACTGGAGAAAGTGCTCAAGGAGAACCCGGGTAACGTGCCTTTCATGGTGCTTACCGTAACCAACAACACCGTCGGCGGACAACCCGTCTCGATGGCGAATATCAAGGCGACCTGCGAGCTATGCCATAAATACGGTGTGGCGGTCAATATGGACTCGGCGCGATTTGCCGAGAACGCCTATTTCATCAAGACCCGCGAACCCGGCTATGCTGACAAGTCCATCAAACAGATTGCCAAGGAGATGTTCAGTTATGTGGACTCGATGACTATGTCTGCCAAGAAGGACGGTCTGGTCAACATGGGCGGTTTCATCGCTACAAACAAGGCCGAGTGGTACGAGGGCTGCAAGCAGTTCTGTATTCCTTTCGAAGGCTTCCTCACCTACGGCGGTATGAACGGCCGTGACATGGGTGCCCTTGCCGTCGGACTGATGGAGAACACCGAGTTCGATATGCTCGACACACGCATCCGTCAGGTACAATACCTCGCGTCCAAGCTCGACGAGTACGGTATCCCGTATCAGCGTCCGGCCGGAGGCCATGCCATCTTCGTGGATGCGGACAAGGTGCTGGACCAGATTCCCAAGGAGGAGTTCCCCGCCCAGCGTCTGACATGCGAGTTATACCTCGAGGCCGGTATCCGTGCCTGCGAGATCGGTTACATACTCGCTGACCGTGACCCCGTGACGCGCGAGAACCGCTTCGGCGGACTCGATTTCGTGCGTCTGTGTATCCCGCGGCGCGTGTACACGAATAATCATATGGATGTGATAGCGGCGGCGCTCAAGAATGTCTATGACCGCCGGATGAGTATCAAGCGCGGATTGCGCATACTCAAGGAAGCGCCGCTGATGCGTCACTTCACGGTTGAGCTGGAGAGGCTGTAAGGCGTTCTGCCTTCAGCCTAATCCAGGCTGTTCAGGTCAACGAGCTTGTTGACGATGGCGTAGATGGTGAGACCCGCCGTCGAATGAATATTCAGTTTCCGTGCGATGTTCTTGCGATGGGAGATGACGGTGTGCGTTGAGATGAAGAGCACATCGGCAATCTCCTTGTTGCTCAGTCCGCGAACGACTTGTATCAGTACGTCTTTTTCCCGTTCGCTCAGTTCCTCCGTCTCCGGCAGTTGGTGACGGCGGTGACCGTGTGCATGGCTGCGCGTGAGCGCCGGACGGAGAACGTCATCCTCGATCGCACAATGGTCGGCGAAATCCTGCTCCGTATGCCATAGGTCGCTCATCACGCTGATGAGCTGATAGGTCACCGCTCCCTCACTCCTTAACTCCTTCACTCCTTCACTCTTTACCGCCGGATAATACTTGATGATCAGGTTCTTGATCTCCGTCAGCTTGTCGGTGATCCGCTGGTCGTCGTGTTCGTGCTCGTCAAACAGACCGGCGTTCTCGTGCTCGATATGCGTGCGTATCTCTTCGACGAACTCATCGTAGCAGCGAAGGATGAGACGGGGGATCTTCGTCTCCGGATCGGCCGGCATGATAGCCTCTACGAGGGCGTTGCGAAGACGGGGCAGACGGAAATCCAGGAAATAGGTATGGGCATTGCTCAGATAGCGCTGGAGGGTAGGGATGTCGATCTCTTCCGGTAGTACGTGCTGGTGAAACACCTTGTAGTTCACGACGGCGAGGAACGTAGGCGTATGCACATCGTGCGCCTCGCATACCTGCTCTATCGTCTGTTCACCTACGCCCATCTCCAGTCCGAAACGGCTGATGATCTGGATCGCGTCTTCTTCCCGCGCCATCAGGTCGCATATCTTGTCATTGCCCTTGTACATATGTGTCTTTTTATCAAATTTTGGGCAAAGGTACGAAAAAAATACCATATGAGCAATATGCGGAGGCGTTTTTTTATAAAAAAATCTTGTGTATGTAAAAAAAAAGCAGTACTTTTGCAGCCCGAAATGAAAATGAGCATACATTCAAACAATCTTAGCATATGAAACCATTAAATGAATTGACCATAGCGTTGGCTAGTGACCACGCTGGTTTTGGACTGAAATCCATGATTCAGCTCTTCCTGGAGCGCGAAGGCGCCAAGGTGGTGGATTTCGGTTGCAACTCGATGGACAACTGTGACTTCCCTGATTTCGCGCATCCTATGGCTACGGCCGTTGAGAAGGGCGAATTCGACCTCGGTATCGGTTTTTGCTATACCGGTAACGGTATGAGCATGGCGGCCAACACCCATCCGCACGTTCGTGCTACCGTTTGTTGGGAACCCCGTCTGGCGGAGAACGCACGTCGTTTCTTTGACGCCAACGTGCTCTGTCTGCCCGCCGGTTGCGTAGCGCCCGACAAAGCGCTCGAGATTATTCATAAGTTCGTCACTACCCCCTATGGCGGTGGAGAGCGTTATGACCGCCGTATTCATCATTTGGCGAATCCGAACGAGTACCGGATTGAGAATGGAGAATGGATTTTGGTGAAAGAAAATTGAAAATTGACAATATGGGAAAATTTAATGTAAAAATGCATATTCTGGCACCGCTCACGGCCGCTGTGGTGCTGTTCATGTGGTTTGTGCCGGCTTCGTTCTTCGGCATTGACGGCCTGACGGTCGTTCAGCAGCGCACGATAGCTATCTTCTGCTACGCAGCGCTCATGTGGATGTTCGAGATCATCCCGGCATGGGCTACTTCGGTGAGCACGATCGTTTTCCTGCTTCTGGCGGTGTCCAATAAGGGTCTGACCAATCCGGACATGGGTTCGCTCGTGAACTTCAAGGAACTGATGGCGGCTTTTGCCGACCCGATCATCATGCTCTTCTTGGGCGGTTTCGTCTTGGCTATTGCGGCCAGCAAGGTCGGTCTGGACGTCGTACTGGCGCGTGTCCTGCTCAAGCCTTTCGGCACGAACCCCAAATGGGTATTGCTGGGCTTCCTCACGCTCATCAGCGTCATGTCTATGTTCATGTCCAATACCGCTACAGCAGCCATGATGCTCGCCTTCCTGGCGCCGGTGTTACGTACCCTGCCTGCGGATGGCGGTGGTCGTGTGAGCCTCGCGATGGCTATTCCTATCGCGGCTAACATCGGTGGTCTGGGTACGCCTATCGGTACGCCTCCGAACGCAATCGCTATCGGTCAGTTGGCTTCGATGGATATCAACATCGGCTTCGGCGCATGGATGATCCGTATGGTGCCGGTAGTCATCATCATGATTCTGTTTGCCTGGTGGCTGCTGCAGTTCCTCTTCCCCTTTAAGGCGAAGGATGTGAAGATCGTTATTCAGCCCGATGAGCACCATGAGATCGACTGGCAGTTCTGGGTAGTGACAGTCACGTTCATCGCGACGATCCTGCTGTGGATGACGGGTGAGCTGACTCACCTGAACTCGAATGTGGTAGCGTTGATTCCGTTCGCTGTTTTTGCCCTCGTGGGCGTCTTCACGCGGGATGACTTCGCGAAGATCGACTGGCACGTACTGTGGATGGTAGCCGGTGGTTTCGCCATCGGTACGGCCCTCAACAAGACCGGTCTGGCGGCTGCCCTCGTAGAGGCTATTCCGTTCGGTACATGGTCTGCTATAGCAGTGCTTATCATCGCCGGCTTGCTCGGATGGCTCCTCTCTAACTTCATCGCCAACTCGTCGGCAGCGAACCTCCTCGTGCCTATCCTGGCCGTTGTGGGAACAGCTATGAGCGAGCAGTTGGGCGCTTTCGGAGGTGTGACGACTCTCCTTGTTTGCGTGGCGGCTTCTACCTCCTTCGCTATGCTCCTTCCGATCTCTACCCCGCCGAATGCCATCGCCTGCTCGACCGGTCTGATCAAGACCAACGACATGGCGAAAGTGGGACTTATCATCGGCTTGGTAGGTATCGCTTTGTCCTACGCAGTATTACTCATCTTCCCCTTCAAGTAATATGAAAAGGTATTTTCAAATAGCGCTTTGTATATCAGTCTGTCTTCTGTCAGCGGAGCGGTCTGTCAGCGCAGCGGTCGGTATTCCGGCCGACTCGGCCAAGGTAGCCAAGAAAGAGGCGGTCAAATCCCATCTCAAGCAGCACTTCAAACCCTATGGGTTTATCCGTAACTATTTCACGTACGACAGTCGTGAGAGTTGGTCCGGCACAGCCGACCTGTATAACTACCAGCCGAAGGACGAGAACTGGAACATGCCGGAAGTGATGGAAGGCGCCGGAACCAAAGCACCCCGTCAGGACCTGAATGACATCAGTACGTTCCGTTTCCTCTCGCTTACTACGCGTGTCGGACTCAATATCGTCGGATACAAATGGCGTAATACGGAGTTCAGTGGTAAGATCGAAGCGGATTTCTATGCCGGCTTGAGCACCAAGACCTCGACCGTCAATAACACCATCAAGGAGACGCACTCCGTGAGTGGTGTGGCACAACTCCGTCTGCGTCAAGCATATATAGCGCTCGGTTGGGACAGCCTGCCTATGTTAGGCGGCAAGGACATGGCACGTGTCGATCTGACCATCGGTCAGACCTGGCACCCCATGGCGGCTGACCTCTGTGACGCTATCGCGCTCAACTCCGGTGCTCCGTTTGGTCCGTTCAACCGTAGCCCGCAAGTGAAGATGGATGCGCGCCTCGGTAAGTATGTCACCTTGACGGCTGCCGGTCTCTGGCAGATGCAGTATCTCTCCGTCGGTCCGGGCAATCTGCAGTCAGCCGAGTATATGCTCTATGGCAAGACCCCCGAGGCTTACCTCGGCATCTCCATACACGACAAAGGCTGGCTCTTCCGTGCCGGTGCTGACGTGCTCAGCATCAGTCCGCGCCACCTCGGTACGGTCACCGAGCTGGACGGTTCTACAGTCAAGGTAAAGGTCAGCGACCGTATCACGACCGCTTCACCCTTCGTCTATCTGCAATATAAGAAAGGCGAGTTCTCCTTCAAGGCCAAATCGATCTTCGCCGAGTCCGGAGAGCACATGAATATGTATGGTGGTTATGGTGTCAAGGCTGTCAACGAAGACGGTTCGTACACCTACACACCGGTTCGTCACAGCACGTCCTGGATCAGTATCGTCTATGGCGGTAAGGTAGGTGCGCAGGAGGAAAAGCACCCGCAGAAACTGCAGGGTATCCTCTTCGGCGGTTTCGTCCATAATTTCGGCACCAAAGAGGAAGTGATGGACCTCAATAACGACGGCAAGATCACCAATGCGGAGTTCTTCTACCCGCGTTCGGCGGCGATGAACAATATGTGGCGTCTGTCGCCTACGCTGCTGTACACGGTCGGTAAGTTCCAGCTCGGTCTCGAGTACGAGATCACGTCCGTACAGTACGGTGACGGTGTGCTCAACACCCATGCCCTCTCGACAGAAGGTCTCCATTGGGTCACCAACCATCGCGTCCAGCTGATGACCAAGTTTAACTTCTGATCCGTTGTGTCATCATACCGTAAAACTGCAGGCTCTTGTCCTGCAGTTTTTTTTTGTCTCTGCGCCATGGGAGTTTTGCAACATTATACATTCCGTTTTTCGGTTTTGCGCTACCTTTTGTCAATTAGAATGAACAATTTTGCGACAAAATGTTATTTTATAGCGAAAAAATTTGTGCATATCGAAAATTTTTCGTATTTTTGCGACCAAATTGCATTTACTATAACTATACGTAGAATAGTATTTAATTAATTTATTGTTTAACTAATTTCACAAGTGTATGAAAAAATTCCTACTTTTGTTGACACTTCTCTGTACGCTCTTTAGTACAGTGAAGGCGGTAGAAGTGCAGATTGGAGACTTGTCGGCAGCAACTGCGAACACGTCTATCCCATTTAGTTCTACCTTCAACTATGGTTTCTCGCAGCAGATTTACAGTGCTGAAGAGATTGCCGAAGCAGGTGGCTCTGCAGGAACAATCAATTCACTTACGCTATGGATGTACAACACGAGTTCGATTACCTCGTTCCCTATCACCATCTATATGACGGAAGTGAGTGATACTGCTTTTGCGTCTACCTCGAGTTGGATCACGCTAACAGCAAGCGATTTGGTGTACACCGGTACGCTGTCGAATTTGCCCTCGAGTTCAGCAGATGTTGCTGCAGTTGAGATCACTTTGGACAGCCCGTTCTCTTACAGTGGAACAGGCAACCTGGTCGTTGCATTTACAAACGGTGCTGGTACATGGAACAGTGGATTCAACTGTATGGCTTTCGGACCTTCATCAGGTACCTATAAAGCCCTGTACAAGAATCAGGATGGCGGAGCTATTGATCCGACAAATCCAGGAGGCATTTCGGGTACTCGACTCACCAAGCGTAATGTCATCATGCTGGATTTGACTCCGAGCGGCGGTCCGGTTGTTCAGTGCGACAAGCCTGAGACCTGCGACATTACGGATGTAACTTCTACCAGCGCAGTCCTCAACTTGGCCGGCGGTAGCGGTAGATACAATGTGGAGATCAAGGGCGGTGTTTACGAAGATTGGACCTTGCTGGATAAGACGTCCTTGACGACCTATCCGTTGTCGAACCTCGCTCCGTACACCTCCTATCAAGTACGTGCTCAGAGTGTGTGCGACGGCGGTAACGTCAGCGGTTACAAGACCGCTTCGTTCAAGACCCTCATCGGTATTCCGTTTGCAGACGGTCTTGGTACGCAAGGCGACTGGACCAAAGCAACCGGTCTGCTGAGCCAGGTAATGGCAGGAACTGCTCAACTTTCTTCCGGTGGCAGTTGGTACTTTGGTGCAAGAACTAATCAACCAAATATCCTCGGTGGTCCTCACGCTTACATGAACCTTTATAGTACTACATGTAAGCACTGGATCATCAGCCCGTTTATCCCGCTGCCGGAGGGAGGCAATTACGTGCTGACCTATCAAGTGGCTCTGACGGATTATGGCAACGAAGATCCTATTGAGGATCCGACTTCACAGCAGGATGACAAACTGGTAGTGCTCATCTCTACGGATAGTTGCCGGACTTGGAATATCCTGCAGCAATGGGATAACGCTGGTTCTGCTTATGTCTATAATCAGATTCCGGTCGCAGGCGAAGAAGTGGAGATTGACCTGAGCGTTTATGCCGGTCAGGAGATCCAAATCGCTTTCTACGGTGAATCTACCGTTTCCGGTGGTGATAATGATATTCACGTGGGTCATGTCCTCATTGACTATGCACCCGATTGTATGACGCCGGATAGCCTGAGAGTTGTTCCGGGTAGTACAACCAAGACTTCTGCTCAGATTGACTGGCATGAGAAGAGCGGTGCGACCGAGTGGATCCTTCAGTATAAGAAGGCAAGCGATGCGGACTATGCTTCGCTCAACGTTACGACGAAGCCTTACCAACTGCAGGGCCTCCAGGAGTTCACTGAGTATAACGTTCGCATCGCTGCGAAGTGCTCGGATGCAGAGGACGGCACCAGCAAGATTGGCAAGCCGATCACCTTCAAGACCGCTTCCGGTGTACCTTTCGTACAATCCTTCGATACGGCAACCATGCCGAACGAGTGGGTTCGTTACGAGGCATTGCTCAGCGATGTAATCAATGAAGGTAAAGAACTTGAAGCTACGAAGGACGGTTGGAACGTTGGCGCTGCTAACGGTATCTTCCCCAGTGCGGATAACCACCTCGTAATCAATCTCAAGGACACGACGACCAAGCATTGGATTCTCGGTCCGACGATTGAGATGGCGGGTAATCAGCAGCTGACCTTCGACTTGGCACTCACGAGCGCAGCAGGCAACAAGCAGGCTGTTGAAACCGGTAAGCAGAACTCACAGAAGTTCTACGTATTCCTGACCACCAACGGTGGTAATACTTGGACGACACTGGCTCAATGGACCAATGCCGGTGAGGGATTCTCGCTGGATGGTATCAAAACCGAAAGCCAGACCGCTAAGATTGACCTTACTGCATATGCGACCAACAGCATTCAGCTCGCATTCTACGCAGAGTCCGGCAATCTGACCGATGCCAGCAACAACCTCCACATTGCGAATGTGAAGATTGATAGCATCCCGGCTTGCCAGAAGGCTAACAGCTTGGCTATCACCGGTATTCAAGGTACGGTTGCTACCGCTGTTTGGGAGTCCGATGACGATGCTACATGGCAATACGGATATGTAGTGAAGCCTGCCGGCGAATTTGTTCCGGCTGACTCGCTCTATATGGGTACAACTACCGAGACCTCCTTTGCGATGACCGGACTCTTCGAGACCACTCACTATATCTTCTTCGTTCGTCGCGTGTGTGACAACAACGAATATAGTGAACCGCTAATCTCGGAGTTCGCTACGATTCAGACGCCGACCGACTTGCCGTATGAACATGACTTTGAGTCGGGTAACGGATGGAGACTCATCAACGGTGATCTCGAGAACCACTGGGTATGGGATGAGAACGCAAGTGCGAACAACACCCCGAACGGTTCCAAGGCCCTCTATATCTCCAACGATAACCTTGGTACCTATGCGTACACGAGAGGTTCGGGTAAGGCCGCTATGGTATATGCTACCAAGACCTTCTACTTCGACCAAACGGGTCAGTATTCATTCCAATATGACTGGAAATGCTGGGGTTACAGCACGTCTGATTACTTACGTGTAGCTCTGATAGACGCGGATGTTGAGTTAGAGGCGGCTACGACGGTTCTATCCGGATTCAGTTCATCTGCACTTCCGGAAGGCTGGGTTGCCCTCGATGGTGGTTCTAAACTCAATCTGGATAGCGCATGGAATCACGAACTCGCTGAGATAGATATCACTAAGGTAGGCTACTATCAGATGGTATTCGCTTGGAGAAACAACACCTATACTTCCGGTAAGAATCCTCCTGCTGCGGTGGATAACATCAAGATCGCTCGTATCAAATGTACGAAACCGAGCCACTTGGAGTATTCTGACCTTGCGGCAGAAGGCGTTACCATTTCATGGGATGCTGTAGAAGGCGCGACCTTCGAATACGCCCTGATTCCTGCAGATACGCTGGGTGCGTTCGCAGAACCGACCAACTATACTCCGATCGATGCGAATACAATTGTATTCGATGACTTGACAGAGAAGACTTCCTATAAGTTCTATCTGCGTAAGGCTTGTGGCGGAGATGACGGTGTCAGCGATGCTATCAGCATTGAGTTCAAGACGCTGCCCTTACCATATAGTATTCCTTGGAGTGAGAACTTTGAGAGTATGACTCCGAATGCTATTCCGGAATATTGGGACAACACCGCCTCCTCTTCTTATGAGAGTACATCGACTAAATATTATATTTGGGGTGTATATTCCTATAGCTCCAACAAGATGATCCGTATGTACAACTACTATGTACAGAGTGGAACAGCGCTTATAAATACACCGCAGATCAGTCTTCCTGCTTCTCCGACTTGCTTGCTGTCGTTCGATTATTCGAACTTGGCAAACTGTGGTCCTTTCACCGTTAAGATTTCGACGGATGGTGGTGTTAGCTGGGTAGATTTGAAGAGTTTCGACCAGACCGGTTCGACCAATGCCACTAACCCGGGTACATTTACTCCGGCAGAAATCCGTCTGGAGGGATATGAAGGCGAAACAGTGATGCTGCAGTTCTTCGCAAACGCTAACTATGGTAGCGGTGCTATCTTTGTGGATAATATCAAGATTGAAGAGGCTCCGTCTTGCGTAAAACCGACAGATCTGGCAGTTATTGACAGTCTGACGACGACCACCACGGCTACGATCACTTGGACACCGGGTCTCGATGAGACCAATTGGCTTGTGCAGTACAAGAAGAGTGCTGACTCCGTATGGATCTTCGTTCCGGATTCAGTGAAGGCTGATACGTTGGTTCTTGCCGGTCTGGAACCTTCAAGCGCATATGACGTTCGCGTAGCTTCTTGGTGTAACTTGACAGACTCGACAGCTATCAGTGAGTACAGTGCTGCTATTACTGTTGCAACTCTTTGCGAGCCGTACTCGATTGCTGAGAAGTGTGACTTCACCGAAGGCTTCGAAGCATACGTGGGTGTTGCATACAACGCAACCGGTGTGGCTCCTGTATGTTGGGAGACCGGCGGTACCTCTACCTATGGAATACCTCACGTAGTCGATAAGACCGTTAGCTCCTCTTACGCTTACGTTCACGAGGGCAATAAGTCTATGAACTTCTGTGCTTCCTCCAATAGCTATACCTATGCGGTACTGCCCGAACTCGTGGATTCGCTCAAGTTCCTGCAAATAGCCTTCTATGCGCAGATGGAGAATGCCACCAACGGAACCCTCTATCTGGGATATGTGGATAGCGCAAGTACCTTCCATGATTTGGTTCAATTTGCTAACCATACTAGTTCGATGGCCCTCTACGAGGCGAAATTCGATACGATTCCGGCTGAGGCACTTCGTCTGGCATTCGTATGGTATGGCGCTTCTTCTTCCTACTATTCCTGCTGTATTGATGACATCAAGATTTCGTATATCCCGGATTGTCAGAAGCCGGAGAATGTAGCAGCTATTGACAGCCTCGCTACGGCGAACTCGGTAGTTCTGAAGTGGGATGCACAAGGTTCGGAAACAGCTTGGGCTGTACAATATAAAGAGAGTACGGATTCTATCTGGACTTCGATTGTAGCAGACAATGATACTGCATTCGTTATCGACGGTCTCAAAGCGGCTACTTACTACGATGTAAAAGTTGCAGCACTCTGTGGCGCTACGGATACTTCCGAGTACTCGATTCCGGTTAAGTCCCATACCGGTTGTGCTCTCATTAACGAGTTCCCCTACAGCGAGAACTTCGACATCATGGAGGGTAAGACTTCCGGTAAGAACCTGCCGCTCTGCTGGAGCCAGATTAATACCGGTACGAACACAACGTATAACTACTATCCGATGGTATATAAGGGCGCTACGTATGCTCAATCAGGCACCAACTGCTTGAAGTTCTATATGTACAACTCGACCTCTGCAACAGCAGGTGCATATTCGGATCAGTACGCTATTCTTCCGGAGATGGAGGGTATCAGCGCATTGCGTCTGCGTTTCAACGCTCGTAAGTACTCTACATCGTATGATGCTACCTTCACGGTCGGCGTCATGACCGATCCGGCTGATGCTTCGACCTACGTAGCATTGGATACCATTTCTCCTGCGACTACGACCTACGAGCCGTTCCGAGTATTGTTCAATGAGTACGAGGGTGCAGGTAAGTATATTGCCATTAAGATGGCGCTTCCGACGACTTCGTATAAGGGTGCTTATATTGACGACATCGTGGTTGACTCGATTCCGAACTGCCTCGAGCCGGGTGACTTGGAAGCTGTTCTGACGAAGGGTCAAGGTAGCATCGCTACCCTCAACTGGGCTGCCGGCACTGCTTCCGCTTGGGAGGTACAGTATGGTATGAAGGAAGACTTCACAGGCGCTATTACCGTGAATGTGAACGAACCGACCATCCACCTCACGGGCCTCACTTCGGATTCGACGTACTACGCTCGCGTAAAAGCTATCTGCGGTGAGAATGAAGAAAGCGAGTGGAGCAATGTCATCTCCTTCACACCGATGAACGCTGTCATCATCAACGATGGTACGACAACGAGTAACTATGTACCATTCTACGGATACTATGTAGATATGGGAGCTAATAGCCAGTTCATCATTCCGGAAAAGGAGATAACTACTATTCAGTGGGATACCATTACCAAACTGACGTTCTATTGCTCATCCACTTATGCAAACCAAAGTTGGAGCGGTTCTCAATTTGAGGTATATGTAGCAGAAACGACCGACTCGGTTCTCACTTCGATGGCGGCTTGGACGGACATGAAGAAAGTCATGAACTCGAAGCATATAGAGGTTGTGAATCAGCAGATGGTAGTCGCTTTTGATAAGCCGTTCCAATATCAGGGTGGTAATCTTGTGATTGGTTTCAAGGAAACTGTTACGGGAGATGAAGGCTATTGCTATTGGTATGGTAAGTCAGGTGTATCCGGCAACTCCATCTATCAGTATGGTACTTCTTCGGCTTCGAAGAGTAACTTCAATCCGAAGATGAAGATTGACCATGTTCATGGCGAGATGCCGACCTGCTTCGTAGTGAAGAACATCACGGTTTCGGATATTACTCCTTCTTCTGCTGTGCTTAACTGGACTCCGGGTGAGGAAGGTCAGAATGCATGGCAGGTTGTTTACTCGGCTGACCCGGCATTTGATCTGGCTGACATAACGGCAGAGGATATCCACGATGTAACGGCACTCCCGTATGCAATCGCTGAACTCGCAACAGATACCTTATATAAGGTGTATGTACGCGCGAACTGTAGCGATGGTGAGAACGAAGACTATAGCTTGTGGAGCGAACTCTTCACCTTCCATACCGCTTCGGCTTGCCAGACACCGGATAATGTAAAAGCAGATAGTATCACTACTACTTCCGCTTTGATCAGCTGGAACACCTATGGTCAGACAGGCTTCAACCTGCTCTATTCGGATGGTACTACGATTGATACGATCTACAATGTCGCTTGTCCGTATGTTCTCGAAGGTCTTACTCCGAGTACGTCCTACCGTGTGAAGGTACAAGCCGCTTGTGCTGCTGCTGATAGCGTTTGGTCGCAGATGACTACCTTCAAGACCGCGTATGGCATTCCGTTCAGCGAGAAGTTCCCGACGACATCGATTCCGGCTGACTGGAATCAGTATTCCGGTAAGTTCAATGCGGATGGTTCGTTTGATAATACCAAGTCTTCTACGTATTCATGGGTATTTGGTTCTTATAATGGCGTATTTGATAGCCATACGAAGCTGAATATCTGTGGTACTACAACGAACAAGTTGTTGGAGACTCCGGCTATTGAGATTAGCGGTGATGTACAACTGACCTTCGATCTCGCATTGACGAAGTACTCAGGTACATTGACTCCTATTACTCCCGGTTCGCAGGCAGACGATAAGTTTGTGGTTCTCGTTTCTACAGATAATGGTGCTAACTGGACCGTTCTCCGTCAATGGGATAATGCCGGTTCTGCATATGTATATGATAACATTCCTTGCTCTGCAGAAGGCGAGCAGGTTGCTATCAGTCTCGCTGCTTACAACGGACAATCTATCAAGATAGGTTTCTATGGTGAATCATCCGTAACGGGTGGTGATAACAACCTCCACATCGACAATGTCCTCATCGACCTTGTTCCGACTTGTATCAAACCGACCGGTTTGAATATCTCGGAGATTAAGGCTCATAAGGCGAAGATAGCTTGGACCGCAGGCGCAGAAGGCCAGGATGCATGGCAGATTGCTTATGCTACCAAGGCTACGGAGAAACCGGATACATTGGCGAACATCCTCGATGTAACGGCTAATCCGTACGTATTGGAGAACCTCGATCCTTCTACGACCTACTACGTTTATGTTCGTGCTAACTGCGGTGAGAATGACAAGAGCCGCTGGACGGATGGTAAGTCCTTCAAGACGACCGTTGCTTGTCCGGCTCCGGCTGACCTGATCGCTGAACTCACGCCGGGTAACGGTACGATCGCTACCCTGAAGTGGAAAGCCGGTGGCGACGAGCAGGCATGGAGAGTAGAGTATAGTACCAACGCTAACCTGCGTGATTCGATCGCAGTGGTAGTAGAGGATACCGTACTGAACCTCACCGGTCTGACGGCCGAGACTACCTATTACGCTCGCGTATTGGCTGACTGCGGCCAGCTCGATAGCCTCAGTGCTTACAGCGCTATCATCAACTTCACTCCGACTGCTTCTTACAAGCTGACGGTGAACGAAGGTACGAAGACAAATGGCGTTGTACCTATCAACGGTATCAATGTTGATGAGGAAGGTACACGTAGCCAGTTCATCATTCCGGAGATTGATCTGGAGGAGATCGAATGGGATACGATTAAGGCATTGACCTTCTATGCAAGCCAAGCAAATGTAAGTTGGGGCAATGCTCAGTTCGAGGTTTATGTGGCCGAAGCAGCTGAGACGACGATCTCCGAGGAGGCAGACTGGACGACGATGACGAAAGTCATGAATTCAGCAAGTCTCTCTATCGTGAACAACAAGATGTATGTTGAGCTCGATGAACCGTTCCAGTACCAAGGCGGTAACCTCATGATCGGCTTCTATAAGACGGTGGCTGGTTCGTACTCCACGAGCACCTGGTATGGTATCACCGCTACCGGTGCATCCATCGGAGGTGTTGGTACGGGTAACAAGTTCGGCCAACAGAACTTCCTGCCGAAGATGATGATTGAGTACGTTCCGGGTCAAGGACCGGCTTGTCCGAATCCGAAGCTCCTGAAGGTAATCCATGTTGCCGGCGATAGTGCATCGTTCAGCTGGAAGGCCGTTCAAGGCGCCGTTTGGGAGTACGCATATGCTCCGGTTGGTTCTGAACTGATTGAGTTCAACATCGTTCCGGAGGGTGCAAACGTTATCACGATCCACGGTCTCGCAGAGAACACGCAATATACGTTCTATCTGCGTAGAGCATGTGGCGAGGACGGTTATAGCGAGGTTGCTTCCGTAGAATTCCAGACGAGTGAGCTTGCAGAAGAGATCTCGTATGACTACAGCGATGACTTCGAGGATGCTACCGGTTGGAAGTTCGTCAATGGTACGCAGACCAACGCATGGATGATCGGCACGGGAGCCAACAATGGTGGCGCTAATGCCCTCTACATCTCCGATGACGGTGGTACCTATGAGTATGATGACGAAGCTTCTTCGGTAACGTATGCTACCAAGCTCTTCAACTTCACCAGACGTGGTATCTTCAGCGTATCGTACGACTACAAGTGCGTAGGTGAGTACAACGACGAAGACGGTGCAATTGACTTCATGCGCGTAGCTCTCATCCCTGCTACGGATCAGCTCGTTGCCGGTGTTCAGCCGGGTGACCTGACTAAGAATACCCTGCCGGCAGGCTGGAGTGCACTGGATTCTGCCGCTCTCGTTGCACAGCCCAACTGGACGCGCAAGACAGAGCTCGTTGAGATTCCGGATTACGGCCTCTATCGCCTCGTATTCGTATGGATCAACGATGATTCGTTCTCCGACGGTGCACCGGCTGCTATTGATAACCTGTATATCCAGCATAAGGAGAACCCGACCGGTATCGAATCGGGCGCAGGCATCAAGAGCCAGGCATACAAGTTCATCCGTGACGGTCACGTTTATATCCTCATCAACGACGTCATCTACGACGCAACGGGACGCAAGGTACAATAAACACCGTTTCACTTCGACCGCTCCCGGTCGATAACACAGAAGGGGCTGCTTCGGCAGCCCTTTTTGTTTTCTTCTCTCCCTCTCTCTCCTTCCCGAGGAGCTGCATTCTGAACTTCATTCGCATAGGAACACCGAAAAACGCTATCAAAAAGTAAAAAAAACGCGGAAAAAGTATCAAAAACTTGCACAAATGGGATTTTTTTTGTACCTTTGCCGCCCGAAATGTTAATTTAGGTGACAATTAGTCCGTGAAGAAATTAATATTCATAGTATGTATGATAGCGTGGAGCGCGCTCGCAGGCGCCTATACGCGCCTCACCCCCGACACGTATCATTTCGTGTCGCTACACGGGGATGCGGGCTATTCTGCGCTCCTGCATACGATCTCCGGACAGAAGCCGTCTGCCGGTATGAATGCCAATATCGGTCTGGACTATCGTCTCTATCATAACACCTTCCTCTTCTCCATCGGCGTAGAGGGTATGTATGAGCTTAATGCCAACCGGATGGACGATCATGACGAGGCTATCCCGATGATCGACACCGAGGGACAGTATTTCAATATGCATGTGCATGTCGACAAGTCCCGTGATCTGGCGCATATGGTCAATCTCAACATACCGATTCTCTTCGGTGGCGAGTGGAAGCGTTTTTATTTCATGGTAGGTCCGAAGCTCTCGCTCAATATGTACGGCTCCACTGTTTCCAATGCGGAGATTACCACGTACGGCGAGTATGAGCGTTATTACGACGATTTCTATGAGATGCCGAACCATCAGTTCGCTTCGAACCAGAAGATGGGTAGCGCCCAGCTTCCGCTGAAATGGAACTTCAATATTCTGGCGCATGTGGAGATTGGCGGCCGTGTCGGACATATGTTCAAGCACAAGCAGTTCCGTCTCAATCCCGACAAGGTGCGTATGTACCTTGCCGCTTATGCGGACTTCGGTATCCTCAACCTGCATAAGAGTCATAGCGGTTCGCCTATCTTTGAGTACCGCGAGACGGATCAGGGTGTACAGTTCTATATCCAGCCGCTTATGCTCAGTACGCTCGCTGACCAGGCTGTTTTCCGTAACCTCAACGTGGGTATCAAATATACGGTGGCATTCGAGATGCCGCAGCACGGCAAGTCCTTTATTTACGATTATAACAAGGTGGACCGCAACTATCGTAAGCGCGGCGGTAACCAGACAATTAAATAAACTCGCATGAAACGAATCATCTACATACTTCTATTGGCAATGGGTATGGCTACCATCGCTCCGATGGCTTCCATAGTGGATAACCGTGTAGCAACCGTCTATGCGGCGGATGCGCGTGCTAAAGCGAAGGCGCAGCGCGAGAAAGAGAAAGCGAAGCAGCAGAAGGAGCGCGAGAAAGCCAAAGCCAAGGCAGCCAAGGAGCGTGAGAAAGCAGCAGCGCAGAAGAAGAAAGAGCAGGCGAAAGCCGCCGCTCAGAAGCAGAAAGCGCGTGACAAAGCGAAGGCACAGCAGGCTAAACAGCAGGCTAAGTCGCAACAGGCCAAGGCGGCTAACAAACCCGCTCCCAAGGCTGTAGCCAAGGCTGCTCCGCAGCAACTCTCCGCAGCAGAAGAGAAGGCGCAATACATGGCGCAGATCGAGGCGATCGACAAGGCGAACGCAAAGGCCAATGCCTACAATGAGCGCGATATAGCGCACCGTCTGGGCTTCTGGGGACAGATCGGTTATAGCAACCTTTTCACCTCCGGCCTGAGCTATGACGAGACTACGCGCCTCGGCTTCAACAATAAGGACAAGGGATTCGTCGGCGGTGGTCTGGGACTCGGTTATCAGCTGCGCTACAAGCAGATGATCATGACCGTAGGCGCCGAGTTCACGTTCTACAACTCCGTCATGGGTATCTCCAATGCTGAGAATGACCGCTTCCTGCTCTCTTATGGCATGAAGCCCTATGCCGCCACGATGACTTACAACTACGCCTTCGATCCGCTCAAGGAGCGTATCATCGGCGGATTCGTTCAGCTGCCTATCCTCTTCGGTATGGAGCTGAAGAACGTTCCTCTGTTCTGGCAGGCGGGTGTCAAGGTAGGTATGGGACTGCTCGGTCAGTCGTCTTATAGCGGAACGATGACCACGACCATCGTGGACAAGGAGCTCATCGAGGATATGTCGAATATGTACAGCCATACGCTGGTGACCGATAAGGAACTGGAGCGTCCTTCGACGAACGTCAAGTTCGGCCTGAACGTGGCTGCAACGGCGGAAGTGGGTGTGAACTTCGACCAGTGGGTGAAAGCCTCGCCGCGCGTACGTCTCTCGATCTTCGCGGACTACGGATTCCTCAATGCGCTTAGCTATGCGCCGGCAGCCGGAGCACAGGATATTCCGACCCAGATGATGGTAGCTGCCAATCCGCTGGACTTCCCCGTGAACTCCGCACTGGCTACCACCACTGCTGCTGCAGCAAAGGTTAATCCTTTCCTCGTAGGTGCCAAACTGGCTGTATGGTTCGATCTGCCGCGTCATAAGAAATATACGCAGGACTACCCGAAGGCTCCGACGCCTCGTATGGGTGTGTTCATGTATGATGAGAATACCGCTCTCGCCCTCGGCGGCGTGGCGGTGGAGATCACCAATACCGAGACCGGCAAGACCATGCAGAAGAATACCAACCGTCAAGGTCTCCTGCAGGGACGCTTCGCCCCGGGCCAGTACCGCATCTCGGCTACCAAGAACGGCTATTATCCTTCGGATACGGTGCTGCAGACTGTGGAGGAGTTTACGTTTGATACACTCCGTCTGCCGCTGGAGCGCATCCCTGCGCCGATCATCTATACGCTCTGTATGAATATCTACGATGCGGAGACCAAGGAACCGATCGAGGCTGCCGTTCGTCTGACCTCCACCAAGGATTCCATTGTTCTCTATGCGGCTCAGTCTTCGGATGACGGCTTCATCGAGACACCGCTCACCGAGGGAGACTATATCGCTCACCTGAGCGGCCAGGGCTATATGTCCAAGGATGACACGCTCCATTTCGTGCGTGACACCTTCGACCTCTATCTGCAGCACATCAAGGAGGGTATCAAGGTGAAGATCGAGAATCTCTTCTTCGCTACCAACAAGACGTATATCCTCCCGCAGTCCGAGCAGGCGATGTCCGACTTGGCTAACTTCCTTCTGGAGAACCCGACCGTGACCATTCATATCACGGGTCACACCGACGCAGTCGGTTCCGACGAGGCGAACCAGATTCTGTCCGAAGGCCGTGCCAATGCCGTACGTAACGACCTTATCAAGCGTGGCGTAGCGGCTGAGCGTATGACCGCCGAAGGTAAGGGTGAGCGTGAGCACGTAGCGGATAACGACACCGAAGAGGGACGTCAGCTCAACCGTCGTGTAGAATTTACCATCACCGGCACCGGCGATGAAGACATACAACAAGTGTTCTAAGGTTGAATGTTGAACGTTTAAGGTTGAAAGTTTATGAGGCGAATCCTCAACATATGGATAGTATTACTGTTTAGTGTCCTGGCATGGGCGCAAGGTTCGTCGGTAGCGACGGGACTTCCCTACGAATGCAGTTTCGAGGAAAGCGAGAACCTGTCTGCCTGGACGCTGAACTACGGTACGCAGCCTGCCACGGATAAGTGGATGTACGGAACGGCTGTGCATAGCACAGGACGCCGCTCGCTCTATCCGTCTTCGGATGGCGTGAACCCCGTGTACGGAAAGAACCCGAATATTACGGTAGCATACCTCAAGTACAAGTTCCCGACGGCAACCAATATCCAGAAGTACGACGTCAGCTTTGACTGGAAGGGTGTGGGTGATTCTGTCACCTCCCGTCTCTACGTCCTCTTCTGCCGAGAGCAGGACCTGACGGCTACAGGTGCAACGAACCTTGATGCCATCGTCAATGCTCCTAATGCGCGACTGTCGAACGACCAGATGAGAGCGTGCCAGTCTTTGGGTGAGTCGGGCGAGAAGTTCGTCTGCGGTAGCGAGACCTGGCAGAACGTTTCGTTCTCCAACGAGGTCAGCGTCAGCGTGAACAACTCCCAGAAGAACTTTGTGTTCGTCTTCATCTGGGTGAATGAGAACAGTTCAGATACGGCCCGGATCACGAGTATAGCGATCGATAACTTCCAGATCAATACGGCGGCTATCAAGAAGCCGGAGAACCTGACCGTCTATCCGCAGTGCGAGGACTCCTCGCTGATCGCTGTCTGGGACGGCAAGAACGGCTCTACGTTCGATGTCCAGTACCGCAAACTGGGCGAACTGTCTTGGACCCATACCTTCGGTGACGTATCCGAAGAGAGCGTCGGTTTCTCGCGGGATGGTACGATCTGCACCTATGCCCTTAAGCCTATATTAGAAGGAACGTACGAGGTGCGCGTGCGCGGAAAGAACGACGGTCTGGTGACCAACTATACCTATGCCACCAACATCCTCGTTTACTGCCCGGAGAACCACTGTATCAACTATATCAATATCCATGACACCACGAAAGTCAAGTGTACGTACGGTTACCGCTACGATTACCATCAGGGTTCAACGCCCTATGATAACGTAGGCATCATTGACTTCGGTCCGGACGCTATGGAGAGCCGTCATACGCTCCATGTGGATCCGACGGAGGTGGACCCGCGTACCGACAGCTTGCTGCATACGGTGCCTGACGGCGCTATGGCGTCCGTGCGTCTGGGTAACTGGAATACACGCGGAGAGGCGGAGTCTATTACATATGACATCACCGTCGATACGGCCAGTCAGGGTATTTTGATCGTCAAGTACGCGGTCGTTCTGGAGCACCCGGGTTCTACTTGCGGTGACCCCGGTTTCAATATGGTCATTCTGGATGAGCATGGTCAGGAAGTGGGCGGTACTTGCGGTAAGGCGGACTTCTCGTACTCCTCGGCTGCTGCGGCCGGATGGAATCAGACCACCAAGGGTGATGACGTCGTATGGAAGGATTGGACCACAGTAGGTGTCAACCTCATGAAATATCATGGTCAGACGCTTAAGGTCCGCTTTACGACCAATGACTGCGGTGCCGGCGGACACTATGGTTACGCATACTTCACGCTGGATTGCGCCAACGCGCATATCGAGACGGATAACTGCGGTACGGATGCGTACGTATCGTGTACCGCTCCGGAGGGATTTGCCTACATGTGGTACAAGAACGGTGACCCCGATTCTGTTGTCAGCCATGACCAGACGCTGGAGGTAGAGGCTACCCGTACGCAGTATACCTGCCGCGTCAGCTTCGTCGAGGAGCCCGATTGCTGGTTCGAGATCAGTACGACCTCGGAGCCTCGTTTCCCGGTTCCGGAATATTCCTTCGAACGCGTTTATGGTGACTGTCAGGCAAAGATTCAGTTCACCAATACCTCGCACGTCATGAACAAGGCGGACGGACACGAGCACCATACCTCAGAGCGTTGTAACGACTGCCGGTGGGAGTTCCGTAACCTGACGACGGGGCAGTCGCGAATCACTACAGCCTGGTCGCCGTTATATGTCGCTTCGGGTGACGGGGATACGATAGAAGTTACCCTGACGACGTACATAGGCGCGAACAACTCGTGCGACAGTACAAGTGTCGATACGATCATCATGCCGAATATCTATCCGGAGTCTTCGGAGTTCCGTTATACGACCTGTTCGGAGAGCCCGATCCTGTTTGACGGCAAATGGTTTGACACCGATACGATCTATACGGCGCGTACTCCGAACTTCGCGGGATGCGACTCCTTGGCTACTCTCTATCTCAAGGTCTATCCGTCGGCGAAGGATACCTATCGTCATGACTCCATCTGTTCGGATGGCAGTGTGACCATTGACGGTATCAAGTACAACCAGCCGGTGGAGGATCTGCTCATCATGATGAAGACCGTGCATGGCTGCGACAGTGCGTTGTACCTCACGCTGACGGTGAACGACCGTCTGTCCGGTACGGTAGAACCGATTCCGTATGCATGCGCCGATGGCGAGCAGCTCTATATCAACTTTGATTTCCAGGCCGGCCAGTACGACAGTGTCGAGATCGTCTTCACGACGCCCGATCTGCGTGACACCACCGTCTATGAGAACGTGAGCACCGTCTCCATCCCGTATCCGGAAACGATCCTGCCGGGCCATTACAAGGCTACGCTTACCTTCTATCAGTACTGCTGCGGCACGCGGGTAGAGGAGCGCGAGTTCGATGTGCTCTACCGCAGTTCGATCGTGGAGCAGAAGTGGAATGACGTGCTGACGCTCTTGGCTCCGGCATACAACGGCGGTTACGAGTTCGTGGACTTCCAGTGGTTCAAGAACGGTTTGCCGATTGAGGGTGAGACCCATTCGTATCTCTACCAGCCGCTGGATATGAACGCAGAGTACTTCGTCGTCGTGACGCGTAAGGACGGCGTTCGTGCGGCAACCTGTCCGATCCAGCCTGTTCATCACGAGCAGCAATCGGAGTACCCGACCATCGTGCCGTCCAACCAGGTGGTACGTCTGAAACTGAACAAACCGACTAAGGCATATATCTATTCGGCGCTCGGCCAACTCGTAAGTACCCATTCGCTGTGGGCCGGAGACGCTGTATTCGAAACTCCTGCACAGACAGGCATATACATTATCCGTTATGAAGAAGATTAATCTAATGGCGTTGTGGGCGCTGCTATTGATTGCGCTCCCTACACAGGCGGTAAGACACTATAAATGCGACTTCGAGAGCGAAGCGGCACGGAACCGATGGGTGATGAACCCTACGGCGAATGCCACGATTGACGGCCAGCTGAAGAACAGATGGTATCTCGGCGAGCCGGGCAATAATGACAAGAACGGTCATTACGGTTTGTACATCTCTGATGACAACGGTCAGAAAGCCCATTATACCGATCAGGCGAGTTGCTGGAACTTCGCCTATGATACGGTTCGCCTCGATCATCTGGAGTCAGGCGACTATACGATTTATTTCGACTGGTGTGCGATGGGCAACTTGTCGAGCAATTTCGACGGATTGTATCTGTTGTGGATTCCGATGACGAAGCCGAACGGTGACTCCATCAAGGTGCGTTCCATCACTTCGTCAAGCGGTACGATTCCTTCGGCCTATGATAACTATGTCATCCGCTTGCAGCCTACTGCTAACATAGATTACCTGGGCGGTACATCCACCTGGCGCCAGTGTTCTGCGGTTATTCCGAACGACGAATGCGACGGCACGCCCCACTATCTGGCGTTTGTATGGACCAATGGTTCGCGCCCGGCACAGCAGCCGCCTGCCATGGTGGATAACATCAATATCACGGATAACAAGCCTTGTGACGCCCCGACGAACCTTAAGGTAACGCCGAACGGGTCTACGGTGCAGCTGGAGTGGGTCGGTACAACGACTGAATATGAGGTGAGCGCGTACTCTTATGAGACGGGCACATGGTCCGGTCCGAAGATCGTATCGGGCAATGCGACCAGCTTCACCGGTCTGCCGATGGGTCAGACGGACTTCATCGTCCGCTCCAAGTGTGACGTGGATTACTTTAGTCTCAAGACCATTAAGTCGGAGCTTATCTACTATCCGGATCAGTTGTGTGTGGATTATCTCAATCTGGATAGTGCTGTATGCTATGTGGCTAAAACGCAGCCGACCGATACGCGTAATTTCCATGACTGGAAGAAGGTAAACCCGGTAGATTACGGTCCGGCGGATGTACATAGCCGCCATACGGTCCATTTCGACCGTAATGAGTTGGAGCCTCGTACGATGAACAAGGCAAAAACCGTTCCGGACGGCGAATTGGCCTCCATACGTTTGGGTAACTGGGAGAATCAAAACGGTGAAGGCGCAGAGCAGATTGAGTTCTCCTTCCCCATCGATACGATCAAGTATCCGGTTCTCCTGCTGAAATATATGCCGATCATCGAGGCGCCGAATCATGATGACTACGAGAACTCGCGTTTCACCCTGGATATCCTCGTGGACGGACAGTCAATCGGTCGTTGCGGTCAGGCAGACTTCAACGCCAATGATGCATACAACAGAAGTACGCAGCAGCTGAAGCCCGGTGCGTCTGCGCAAGGCTGGCATCTCGTGCCTCCCGGATCCTTCGAGGGTTCTTCTACGCCGGTGGTATGGAAAGAATGGACGACCGTCGGTGTCAATATCAAGCAGTATGCCGGCAGCGGAAAAACCATTACAGCGCGTCTGGCTACGTATGACTGTATCTACAATGCCCACTTCGGCTATGCCTACTTCACACTCGGCTGCTCGGACGGCAAATTGCAGGGAATGAAGTGCGGTAAGATTAACCCGGAGTTTGTGGCTCCGGACGGATTCGACTACCGCTGGGCATATGCGTACAATGAGAAATACCGTAATCCGGACGGATCGATGCCGGAGCAGTATATCTTGGGAACCAGCCAGACCTACAATGCCGGTTATCAGGACGACAGTCTCTATGTAGTGGACTGTATGTTCGTACAGGACCATACCTGTTTCTTCTCGCTCTATGCGTCCACGCTGGCGACGAACCCGATCTCGGTGATCAACCAGCCGGTGGTACGTCGTAACTGTACCAGCGGAGTGTATAACGTGACGCTGGACGGATCTGACTCCTGGGTACAGGAGATCGACCACGTTACGGGCGATACGCTGAAGAACAAGAACTACCATATTGAGACCTATGAATGGAATGTAGAAGGTCTGCCTTACGGCTGGTCCGATGAAGCGACCCATACCTTCGATCTTCCTGCAGAGGGCGGTATCTTCCCGTACTCGCTGCGTACGACATGCGGAACGTGCGAGATGATCGCTTATGATACCTTATACCTTGAGCCGCTCGGCCCGACGCACGAGACACGTACGATCACGCTCTGTGACGATGCGCGCAAGACCGGTTACCAGTGGAACGAGAAACCCGACACGCTCTATAAGGACTATGGTCTGGTAGACTCGGTGGTGCTCTTCAACGAGATCACGACCTGCGACAGTATCATCTATCTGCAGCTCACAGAGCCGTACCGTATCTACGCGGATACGATGCTGCTTCCGGAGAGCCTGCCGTTCACGTTCCACGGCCGTACCTATCCCGAGGGCACCAAGTCGCTGATCGATACGATTCCGCAGTCGGAGACAGATTGTGACACGACGTGGATTCTCAACCTCGAGATATACGAGTCGCTGATAGCAGAGATGCCTCAGCCGGCATATGTGCTCTGCGAAGGTGACGACTCGCTCTTCCTGGCGTTTGATATCCACCGCGGCCGCAGTCTCCGTTGGCGTTGCCTGTTCGAGAGTCCGCTGCTGCCGGATACACTCAAGGAAGGACAGCTCAAGAAAGGATCCTATACCATCGGTATTCCGGTTGAGGGTCTGTATCCGAATGTCTATAGCGGCCAGCTGGTACTCGTTGATTCGATGCCGGAGTTCAGCAAAACGCTGCCGTTCACGATGACGATGCAGTACGCTTCGGCGGTGATCGCACAGCGCTGGAACGACGTGCTGGCCATCCGTAATGCCGAGTTCAACGGCGGTTATCAGTTCGATTCCGTACAATGGTATGTAAACGGTCAGCCGATCGTGGGCGCAACCGATTTCAACTACTACGCCGGTGAGGGCAATCAGCTCCGTATGGGCGAAGAGTATAGCGCGTTGCTGATGCGTCGCGACGACGGAGTGAAGCTGTTCACTTGCGTCTATATACCGCAGCCTGTTCCGGCAGAAGTGCTCGACATGCCGACTCTGGTTCCGCTCAATGCACCGATGAACGTGCCCGGACAGGGTGTGGCATACTGGTACGATATGCTGGGCCGTCGCCATCAGACGGAGGCTTACCATGACTCGGACATCACTGCTCCGGGCAGTAGAGGCTATTACCTCCTTGTCCTCCAGGGTGATGACAGCCGCACCGTCCATCGTGTCATGGTTAGGTAATATCTAAGGTCCTGGGATTCGAGGGCATTAGATACAAGTGATAAAAACCCAATGTCCCTGCAGAATTGACTCTGCAGGGGCTTTTTTTGTCGCAAAGTCTATTTTTGTAAAGTATAGTTTACGAAATTGGCAATATTTCGCCATATATAGTCAATTTTTCTACATATATATCATAAAAAAGCAGTACCTTTGCGTCCGATTTTATATATCCCGCGTAGCATGCGTCTATACGCGAGGGAGGAAGACTAGGAAACTAGAAAAAAATATCACC
>JAEEGL015724989.1_pt1 | contig 34479 bp, 17 predicted proteins | sample 9134231 | NCBI WGS metagenome assembly JAEEGL01 (sample SAMN16246548, study PRJNA631951) | gut metagenome | biome: gut microbiome; feature: rumen; material: fiber-attached | host: Bos | place: Iran: Karaj | collected 2018-10
CAGAAACAGCAACTACAGTTGCATATTCAGGTTCTTCTTCCTTTTGACTTAATACAATTCCGCTTGCTGTTTCACGAACAAGTTTTTCTTTTTTTAAAACTACATTATCATTTAATGGTCTAATCATGTTATCTATCTCCTTTTTTATTAGCACTCGATATATCAATGTGCCAATCTAATTAAATTATAACACTTTTTAGCACTCTTTCAACTAGTTTGCCAATTTTTTTAATAAAAAGCTAGATTTAATTTTCTAAATAATTCTTATATGCTTTTTTAAAATCATTATTTAGTATTTCAATATTCTTTGGTCCTAATTTTAAAAAAGGTAAAAAATATTAAAAGATAATTAAAGTCCGCAAAATTTCTCCTAAGAATATGCTCCATACACAAAAAAAGGCTGTGAAGCCAAACTTTTCAAAAGTTAGGTTTTTTCACAGCCTCTATCTAACAATCTATTTTTCTAATTCATTATTCATTTCATTTTCTTTTATATTGTCATTATCAATATCTTTTTGTTCGTTATTAATTTCTTTATTAATCTTTTCTTGGAAATCTAATTGATCATCATCTTTTGCATTTAAGAAATCAAATGTATCTAATTTAACTGTCTCATTAATCTTTTGAGCATTTCCAGGATATTCATTTACATTTAATCCTTTAATGATTGCTTTTTGTGACTCATTAACTGATTCAACGACATTTATACATAATCTAACTCTACCTTTACTTGTTGCATCTAGCTTCTCAAATTCATCTTTATCATATGTATTATTTAATGAATCATAGCTTTTTAATTTATGTAATAAATATTTTTCTGCTTTCTCACCTAAGCCATCTAAATCTCCTTTTTCTACTCCATCATCCATCATTTGATTTAAGCCTGCTTTTAAGGCTTTAAATTCTTTTGATGTAGTATTAAATAGATTTTCAAAGAAACCGCCTTTATTGCTTGTTAATGCTTCTTCAATAGATTGCTTCATTTTATTATTAAATATCTTATTAAACCAATTAGCCTTTAGGTTTTGATGTTCCTTCCATAAATTAGGCTTGTTAGCATTTAGTCTATTATATTTTTGAACATCAGCATTTAATCTTTCCTTAAATGCATTATTAATATTAATAATCTTTTCATTTTGAGCTAGAGTTTCCTCATCTACTAAATATACATTATCCAATATATTAGCATCCTCTAATGCTTTGATTTGATTATCTAATTGAATGTTAATACATCTAATTGGATCATCTAAAAATCTTTTAACGAATTCACCATTTTTATCGCTACCTAAATCTAAGCCTTCATCATAGGTTGCGATATTAACAACCTTATTTCTTAAATTATTAATGAATACACCTAATGTAGGGAATTCATCTGCTTTACCAGGATTTTTAGAAACAAAATCTACTCTATCCTTATCATATTTTCTAATAATCTCTAAGATTTTAGGCGCTAAATCTCTAGATTGCCATTCTTGATCTTCATCAATTAAATCTAAATACTTTTGTTCATTTTCTGATATTTCATTTATTTCAACGCTATCATCTAATATATCCATAACATTATTAGAAGCATCTATGCTTTCTTCTTTATCTAAATCAATATCAACATTCTTTTTAGGTTCTACCTTTAAATGACTATATTGCTTAGAAGGATTTTTAATGAATGCTTCTATTTCAGCTTTTTCAGCATTTTCTAAAGTACTTTCCTTTTTATAAGCATTTGAAACCTCCTTTTGAGCTTCTGCTAAAAGGTCATTAGGAATTGCTTCAAAATTCTTAGCATTAGGATTCATGTTCTTATAATAATCAGATAATGTTTTATTTAAAGATGCATTTACAATTGAATAATATGAATATGAATCCATATTAGGATTATCTAAATTAGATAAATCTAATCTTTCCTCATCTTTAAATTGAAGTACTAATGCATCAACATCATCCTCTAAACCATTTTCAAGTTCAGAAAATACCATTTCTGCATTATTAAAATCATCATCTAAATTCTTAACAATATTATTAGGATAATTTTCTACATATAAATTCTTTATAGAGTTATATACCTTATAAACCCTATTTGTTGCCTCAGCCTTTTGTAATAAGGATTTTAAATCCTTTTTATATTTAACCTCTTCAATTGTATCTAAATCCTTTTTAATTAAATCATATAATTTTGATGGCATATATTATTCCTCCCATATTAAATATATAAATATTTAAGCAATATTTTTCTTAAGCTATATATAATTTAACATATGAAGTGCCACAAACCTGCAACAAAAAACCGAACTTGTTCGATAACTTGTTCGGTTACTTGTTCGGTTATTAAATTATTAATTAAATATTTCTATTTAAATGATGCTCATGATGTTCATGTGAGCATGAATGCATTGCGTTAGGATTACCAACTAAAGATCCTTCCTTAAATGCTTTAATAACATCTTTAACATCACCTATAACACCAGGAATTAATTTAATATCTGATGAAGCTAATGCTTCAACACCATGGTTTCCAATTCCACCACAAATTAATGTATCTACACCTAATGATTTTAAATATGGTGCTAGCTCATGGTGAGAATATCCACCATTATCTACAACCTTTTCTTCATTTGTTGTTATATCAAATAAATAAAAAAATTCAGTTTTTCCAAAATGTTGGAATACTTTATTAGTTTCTTTATCATAAGTTATCGCAATCATAATAATACCTCTTTTCTATTGGATTATAACATAAAAAGGCACTTTTTCAAAAAAGTGCCTTTTAAATTTTTAAGCATTCTTTAATTTTTTAATAACATTATTTAATGCCTCAATGTTATAAAAATCAGAATATAGCATCGTTGAATCAGGTGATAATCCATCCTCAACACCACTATATGTTTTATTCTTTTCATTATAGATAACTAAATGCTCCATGCTTGAATGATAATAAAATATACCATTAGATACTAAGCTACTATCTACAACGCATTCTCCACCACCAGACTTTGCACCAATAATTTTAACATGGTCAAATTGACTAGCAATATAAGGAAAGGCATTTCCACATGAAAATGATTGATTACTTGTTAGAATAAAAAAATCAAAATCTTTTCCAAATGAATCATTTTCATCAAATACTCCATCCTTATTCGAATCAACTCTATATTCTGTTTTAGTAATTGCGTTTGTTAATTCATTTCTTAAATAAACATAGCCTTTATTATCTTTTGAAAGTAATGCTAAAAGCTTACCTAAAATATAGATATAGCCTCCTCCATTTTGGCTATCATCTATAACTACATTTTTAACTTTTACTTCCGTTCCATTAACATTAGTTACATGGTTTTTAATCTCTGTTAATTGCTTAACGAAGAAAAAGTATGAATCATCCTTAGCTAGTGTTTCATCATCTAGCTTAGTTACTCCATCAGATTTATAAGCATATTCTAATCCTTCAAATGAATCAAAGTAAAAATATGCAGTTAAGCCATCTGCTGAATAAAGAATCGCATCCTTTTTATCCTCTAGGTTATTTGCCTTTAGGGTTGCTTTTCTAGATTCTGCTAAATTACTTCCTAGGGCTCTTCTTTCTTCAACAAGCTTAGATTGAAAAGCACCTTCAATATTTCTTCCACCATTAGTTTCGCCCCAAGGAGTTCTTGATGTATTGCCTTTACCTGTATGCTGATCTTCTAATATAAATCCTGCCAAAGCATAGGCTTTACCTCTAATTAATGAATTATCATCAATCATGTCATCATATATACCAACATTAGTAAAATAATCCTTCATTGATTTTATATTTCTTACTGATTCTAAACCATAGAAATTATCAAACTCAAAAATAAATTCTGAACGATTATTATATCTTAAATAAAGAGGCATTAAAGGATTATCACCAGGGTCTTTTTCCTTATAATGAGCATCAATATAATTTTCCATTTGGCTCATTATATTAAAGCCTTCATCATCACCCTTTTTATTGAATATTTCAAATTGAGTTAGATTCTTTAAATCAGTATATTCATATAGACTTGTATAATTATAAAAATACCGATGGCCTGTATAATGCGCTAAGAAGGTGTTTATTAAACCAAATGGATAATATGTGATACCATCGTCCTTAAACGCCTTAAAGTCCGTATTTTTATATGAAATGACCTGTTTTGATTTAACCTCATCTTTATTAACAATTTCATTTCTTGTTTGTGAACCAAGGAATAGTGAATATTTAGTATTATCAGTTGCTGGTTTATAGATAGTATCAAAAGAACCATCGATAACTATCTCTTGTTCTATTGGATCTATTAATACCATAACATTACATACATTATTTGTTGTTATAGTCCAAACAGAATTACCATCTACTTCTTCAACAGTTGAAACTGAATTATTATTATTTAAATTAGTATTATATAGCTTAGATGCTTCCTCTAAGGAAATATAAGGTACTAATGATTCATTTTCAATGAATCTAAAATTATATTTACCTAATTGGAATTCTGCCTCATCTAAATTAACTTCATAATCACTTGTTGCCTTTGAATATTTAAATGCTTTATAAGCATTAATTTCTTTAGAAACTGATTTAACATCTATAATAGTTTCATTTCTTTCAACTAATTCAGTTTTAATTTCTGACCCATCATCAAAGGTAAATGTAAAGATAGTCATATCTCCTATTTTAACAGATGATATATCAGTTACCTCTTTAGCATCATCACCATTTTCTCCATTAGTGCCATTAGTACCATCTTTTCCATCAGCACCCTTTAAAGTTGATAAACTAATTAAGGTTTTATATGTTGAATCATCATCTTTAGAATATTTCCATTTTAATTCATTTCCTATAACAGCTAAAACTATTTTATCTCCTTTAATAGATTCAAGCCATTCCTCATAGGTTCCATTAAAATCCTTTTCTTTAGCAAGCTCATATATTGCATATCTTCCATCATCAGGCTTAGCTTCTTCTTTTTTATTACATGATGTAAAGAATATGAATAATAAGGCTATACCAAAAAAGCTTAATATTTTTTTCATAATATAACCTCCCAATTATATTAATTAGAGTAACTTGCTACAATCTCTTGAATCTTCTTTGTTAAATTAGGATAGTCATACCATAATGATTTATCTAATTGATAATCTACAGGTACACCATTTTCTATTGTTTTATAATTAGTACCATCCTTATAGAAAATACCATATTGACCTGATGAATTATAAACAAATCCAGATGCATCAGTTATAGCTGTAACAGGTGATGCTCCACCAGCACCAGCTTGACCTATAATCTTAACATTTGTTCCCTTTAGCATAGCAGGAAGTGCTGAACCACAAGAAAATGATACATCAGATGTCATTAAGAAGAAATTATATTTATCAGCATATGTATCACCATAGATACCATCACCATCAAAATCTGCCTCATAATGATATTCTATAATTTGACCAGTTCTTGAATCACCAACACATAGCATAGGGTCTTTTGTCATTATACATGCAACATAAGGTAGGACTGGCATAACACCACCAGTATTAGCTGAGATATCAACAACTATATTTTTAACCTTTTTAGCTGCAGTTTCATTATATTTTTCGATTTGTAAAATTGCGGCAGCCATTAATCCACATGTATCATTCTTTCTTAATTCCTCTAAATCAGGATCTTGTACATAGCTTCTGAAGTTAGCTGGAATATTATAATTTAATACAAAGCTATCAAATGCTATATAGGCAGTATCCTCACCTTCAGGAATATATAAAGGATCATTTGCGAAATTATGATGTGGGAATCTATCTGCTTGATAATTATATGATTTACCTTCAATAGCTAAAGCACGAGTCATAGGATATTTATTAATTAATCCTTGACCAGGATAATCTAATATTGATGTAGCAAGTGCTATTGTATGTCCATCATCAATATCAGTTGATAAAAGCTTAAGCATTGCTTCATTATATGTTCTAACATTAGTTGATTTTAAGTTTTCCTTATAATTCTTTTCAGTTACAAAAGCATTAAATGAGCTATAGCCTTTAGCTTCCTTTAATGAATAAACCTTATCAAATGTTAAGCACATTAAATTATAAGTAAATTCAGCAAGCTCTTTTGATCTTTCAGTTTTAGCAAATCTAGTTTCATCTGTATTAATTAAATATGTTTTTTCACAGGCTTCCTTAGATGGCTCAAATGTTTCATTTGAAGCATCTGTTTTAGAAATATAAAGTGATAAATAGCCATTATCCTCTTCATATTTAAATCTAGTAATTCTACCTTCAACATCAGTTATGCCTTTTCCTGTTTGAGAATTTATGATAGTACCATAACCATTAGTATAAAAGGCAAATTCGTAAGGTTGATTAGAATCTAGCTTACCATCAATATCAATAGCTTGATAAGTGTATTTTTGACCACTCTTTGTATCTACCTTTTTATAGGTATTAATATAATTAACACCACCATCAGTATATGCATATTCAAACATTCCATTTCCTGAATAGCATAATGTAGTGACCTCATTATATTTTAGTGATACAGGGTCTCTAAAGAAATCCTTACCATTATATACATAAGGAACTAAGCTTGATGGTAATAATAATACATTCATTAAATCGTAAGGTACATAAATTGTATCGTTATCTAAAACTAAATTAATATTATAATCATTTAATGATACCTTACCCTCATCCTTACCAACAGTACCTACCTTAGTTTTAGATGAGCTTTTAATTACTTGACCTGAAGTTAAACAATAATCACGTCCTATTTTACTGTCGCTATCTTCTGCTAAAAGACCAACGTTTTTATATGATACTTCGTTTGTTTTAGCATCAAACTTTACGAAAGAGTCTTCATTTCCAACCTTTGTTAAGGTTACTGATGATGAATCAGCCTTATAGTTTAAATTAACTCCCGCAACAGTTGAGAAAAAATCTTTAATTCCCTCAGCCTTTAAATATGGAATATCAGCCATATCCTTAACCTTATATGTTGTTACAGGTGTTGCACCATCTAAGCTAACGTATTCTTTAAAAATATAGCTTTTTTCCTTTAACACCTTAACATTTGCATTTCCTTCCTTATTTCCGCAGGAAATTAAAGTAAATACAGACGCAAATGCTAATAAACCTATAAAACCTCTTTTTTTCATTTTTTTACCTCCCATTTTAAAAAAGGCCGCGTAACAAAAGTTATGCAGCCTCATCTTTTTCTTAAGCTAGATATGTATTAATCTTAGCGTCTAAATTAGCATTTAGACCCTTAGTCCATTGAATAGTACCTGTTGAAATAGCTACATATACCTTATAAGCACCGTTATAAGAATTCTTTAAGCTATTTCTGCTTAGGAATGTTTCAACATAATCATTATCGATTCCACCGTTAACCATAAAAACGCTAGAAAATTCATTAGCTGTTCCACTTTCAATTACGAAAACGAAATTAACTGAATCAGCTGTAATAGAACCACTGAATGCTAAGAAGCTATTAGCGCTAATAGTCATTGTCTTAGATGTTCCGATAGCTTCATTACCATAGTTGAAATTAGCACCTGTAGTACCAAAGACATCTACTCTAATCTTATTAGCATCGATAAAGCTTAAGTAATCAATTGATTGTGTTTGTGATCCAGAACCTGAACCAGGTTCAGAATCTGAACCACCAGTACCTGCATTTGATCCTGAATTTGAACCACCTTGTTGAGTACCAGTATCAGTTTTGTTACATGCAGCTAAAGAAAATGCACATACTAAACCTAAAGTAAGTAATATTTTTTTTAATTTCATTTATAGCCCTCCTCAATTATGTATAAATGTATATATAAATATAAACAAACTATGTATATTAATTATAATATGAAAAAAAATAAATTTCTAACACTATAGATTTGTTCTACCCCAGTTCTATTTTTATATGTAGATTAACCAATATTAAACCAAACATTGTAGATTAAATAATAAGCATTTATTTTTTTATAAACAACAAAAACCGCCTCTTAGAGACGGTTTTATTACTTAATTTCTTAGTCCAATGTATTTTTTGCCTTCTTCTGTAAGAAGATATTTTTGATTTGGATGCTTGTTATTAAAATACTTCCTTTTTAAAAATCCATATTCTATTAGTGGATTTAAATAATTCTTTAAGAATGTTGGTCTATGTTTAATTGAAACAATTTCCATTAATTCATTCAAAGAATACTCATTATCATTTAATAGTTTAATAAGCTTTTCAGCTTGTTCGGTCAACTTGTTCGGTACTTGTTCGGTACTTGTTCGGTTTTCTTCTTTTTCAGCAAATTTATTATAGTCAATATGAAGGTATCTATTTTTTAAATCATTATGTTCATTTAACAAAAGATTTCTCAAAAACAATTCTAAATATTTTGTAGTTTTATCTACATGTAAATTATAATTTTGATAATTAGCTCTAACAAGTGAATTTCTAAAATATAAGGAATTATGCTCAAATAATTGATTAGTAACATTGAATCCTAATAATTTTAAATACTTTATTGTAAAAACAGCTGTAGTTCTAGTGTTGCCCTCACCAAAAGCGTGTATTTGCCATATTCCTGATATAAATTTTGCAATATGTGAAATAGCTTCATCAATTGAAGAATTTGAATAGTTATATTCTTTTTCTAAACTAAAATCATAATCTAAAGAATCTCTTATTGAATCATAGCTAGAATAAAAGACAGTATCACCATTTAAAACCCATTCCTTTTTGGTAATATTATAATCACGATATTTACCAGCAAATTTATAAATACCCTCAAATAATCTCTTATGAATAGAAACCAACTGAGATGCTGAAAAAACAAATGTTTTTTCAGCTAGCATAGCTGCTATTCTAAGAGAAACGTTATCAGCTTCTCTAGTTCTACTTTCATAATCTCTTTTATCCTTTTGCTTATAATATGTTGATAATAATTCATTAGTTTTTTCAAGCGATATTTTACCATCTATATTATCTTTAGCTAAAGAAACAAGATATTCAGACGTTTGTAGCCCATCTACATCTTGTAAGCCAATAGCAGTTTGCCAATTATATGCCTTTTCAATCTTTTCAGGTTCTTTTTGTTTAATGTATTCTTCAATATCAAAAAGCGAATTTTTCACATTACATCACCATATTAATTATACCATGAAAAGCCACAAAATTCATTAAAAACAGCTTCCATTTATACTATTTTTTCTCTATAAAAATATAATTTCAACTTGTACGGTAGCTTGTTCGGTTGTTGTGTATTATATAGTGAAAAGAATTGTAGTAAAAGCTTCACAATATTTTTTTAAAGAACCCAAAAAACTGCCTCATAGAGACAGTTTTAAGTTCTTTATATATAAATTATCTAGATGTTGCGCCTAAAGACTTTAAATAGTTTTTTCTAACATACATATTCTTATCGGCTCTTACAAAGACTGCATTAAGTGTATTATCAGATTTTTTATTATAATCATCCATACCAATTGATACAATTGGCTTTTCTGTTTTTAAATTACTGTCAATGATATCATTAAATTTTTTAAATAGCTTTTCTCTATTTTCAAAATCTATTCCTTCTAAGACAGCAACAAATTCATCTCCACCGAATCTATAGACTTCAGTGTTTTGATAAACCTCTTTAATAATACTATAGCTATCCTTGATATATTCATCTCCTGCTTCATGACCCTTAGTGTCATTAACATTTTTTAAACCATTTATATCAAATACAATAATAGCGAATAGATCAATGCTATGATCAGCAATTAATTCATCTATTTTAGTTTCAATTTCTACGAATGCATGCTTACTCTTTGCCCCAGTTAATGAATCTACATAAACAAGCTTTCTTGTCATATTTAATTCTTGATTAGTTGCTTGTTCTTTTTTTAATGCATCCTTTAAATCATTCATTAAAGAATCCTTTTCAGCACTTACTACAAATACATGCATTAAGCAGATGCTTATAATACAACCCATACTATAGAAAGGAAGTAAAGCAAAATGTAATTGACCTATAATAGAAAATGCCATAATGAAACCAAATAAGCCAATAGCTAAGCATCTTTTTCTATTTTTTGTTTTATCAGTAAAGTAAAAATATAAAGAAATAACTGAAACAACCGCGAATAATATAATTTGGAAAATATATAATAGATATCTACCAAATAAAGGAACAAATGTATAACCATCAAATTTAAATATAACTGGTATAAACAAATTAATGATTGACATAACTATTAAATAGATAAATATTGTAAGTCCACCAAAGAACAATATAACATTCATCTTCTTATTCTTATTAACATATATCGCAACAAATACACCCCATAATATTACGGATAGATTCATCGCAATAAAGAATATAACTGTATCTATCGAAAGCAATGTCATTAAGTGATATTCATCAAAAAAGCCCCATGCAGCATCTGTAAAAAAGAATGTCATAATAAATATCAAAAATATTCTATAGACTCTATAAGCTTTTGTTAATTTAGTTTTTGTAAATAATATGTCTTTATTAATAATTAAAGATATAAATAAAGCACATATCGCAACTAATGAATAATACATAAAAACCACTCCCCCAACTAGGATTAGCTTCCATTTTTAAAAAGTCTTTTTTTTATTATACAACGTTTTTTTCTCATTTTAAAGAAAAAGGACACCTTTTTTAAAAGAGATGCCCATAAATACTTTATTTTTTTGAAATAGTGTTTTACACGAATATATGGTAATTTAAGTATCTTTAAAATATTTAGTTGGTAGGTTGTTAAAAAATAAAAAAGCTTAAAATATTTAGTTGGTAGGTTGTTAATATAAAAAAAGAGGTATTCCTAGTTTATAATGAGATTGTCACATATCATCAAGAAAGGAGGAATACCTATTAATAATTATAATCCATATGATGATATTTTCAAAGATGAACGTATTGTCATTGACTCTAAAGATACATTTGGTAATTTAGTTTTATTTAAAGCTCATTTGGTACCAAATGAGCAAATTTTTTGCCCAGAATGTAAGTCAACCAATGTTATTAAACATGGCTTCTATGATAAAAATATAATTGATAAAGTATTCATTGATTACAAATCAAGACTTATTTTAACTATTCAAAAATTCAAATGCAAAAACTGCGGTCATATATTCCAAGATAGCACTTCTATCATCGAGTCAAACGAAAACATTACAATTCATTTAAGGCTTTTAATACTGCATGAATTAAAGTCTGATGTATCAATAACTTTTGTAGCAAACAAATATAATATTTCAGCACAAACAGTTTATAACATCTTTGAAAAATATGTATACGTTCAACGACATCACTTAACTGAGGTTATATGTATTGATGAATTTAAAAATTTAAGAACTGAAGATGGTAAATACGCAGCTGTTTTATTGGATCCAATGAAAGCTAGAATCTTAGACATTATCGAAAACAGACGCTTAGAAAAACTAAACGATTATTTTTATCGGTTAAAGTTAGAAGAAAAAGAATTTGTAAAATACTTTATTTCTGATATGTATGAGCCATATAGGAGCATAAAAAAGGAGTTTTTTCCAAATGCAATACATATAATTGATCATTTTCATTTTGCAAGATATGTATATGATGCCGCAGATAAAGTAAGAATTAAAATAATGAATTCATATCCAAAAGATTCAAAGGAATATCGTGTTTTAAAAAAATACAGTCATTTATTTACAATGCCTGTCGATGAGCTTAAAATATTTGATCAATACAATCCAATGCGTAAAAAGAAAACTTCAACATCAGTTATAATGTCAGATTATCTTGATATAGATGATAAATTACAACTAGCTTATGACTTAAAAGAATTATTCATCTATATAGATAAAACAACTCACTATGAAACAAGAAATGAATCGTTAAAAAGAATTATACAAGAGTTTAGAAATTCAGAAATCGATGAATTCATAAGCGTAGCTAATATGTTTGAAAACTGGTTTGTAGAAATTGGAAATTCATATATAAAATTTGGAGACAAACGATTAAATAACGCGTATCTTGAAGGAAAAAATAATCGTATAAAAGAAATCAAAAAGATTTCTTATGGGTGTAATAGCTTCTATTACTTTAGAAATCGACTTATGTATGTCATAAATGGTGATGAACCTATTGGTAGAGTTGATACTTCAAAAATACCAAGAACACCTAGAAAATAAAATAATAATGATATGTGAAAAAAAGGACAGCTTCCTGGTAGGAAGTTGTCCATATTTTTTAAATTTCTTAAATTATTCAGTTGGTTGGTAGTTAAAACCACCTACCTACCAACCGGATTTTTTAGAGAATCTAATTTAACAAACAAAAAGCTGGAAATATCAGTTTAGATATATCCAGCTATATTTAAAGATGTGTGTTTTTATTTAACTAATTCATTTTCGATAATATTATTATTTTTTTCTATAATATTATCATTCATTTCAAACTTTACTTCACTTTCTTTAACAATAGGCTCTCTTAATGATTCTATATCCTTAAGATTATTGCTAATTTCTTCTTTAATCTTATCATCATCAATTGAATCTAATGTTTTTATAACAGCTGATACAAGCTTAAGTCTGTTTTGAGCTGTTACATCCTTTTTAGAAATGGATATTCCACTATCTATTTTATGATCATAATACATATGTGCCTTTTCTCTTAATCTTTCCTTATTTAGATAATCAGGTGATTGTGGATTATTATAATCTCTAAAGGCTCTTTCAAATTCCTTATATTCTTTAGATGTTGTTCCAAATAATCTTTCAAAGAAGCGTCCTTTGTTATTATTTAAGATTCTTTCAACATTAAAATTTGACTTATCATAATTTTTAGAAAATCTCTTTTGAACAATATTTAAATACTCCCTATCATAAGCCTTATTAATCTTTAGCATTTCATCTAATTCTTCTTTAGAGCGTTCTCTTATATTAATGTTTGCTGAATCTATTTCCTTAATACCATTTTCTATAGGAATTTCTATCATCTTATCCTTTTTAGGATCATATTTTTCACAAGCATATTTTAAGAAAAATCCTTTTCCTATTTGATAGCCATTTTTCTTTATTTCCTTTAATCCATCTAAAGGATCAAAGGTTTTATAGCCATCATCTAAAAGAGGATAGAATTTACCTCTTAAAGGATTAGTCTTAGTCATATAGGATGGATTTCCATTAACTATAAGCATAGCCTGTTCCTTTGTTATATTTTTAGGAAATGTAAAATAGCCATCACCTAAATCCTGATTATAAATGAATTGTGGATAAGATAAAACCTCTACCGTTTTTGATAAACCACTTATTGATTTTCTAAGTAAAGGATTAATATTCGCAGTTGGGTTTTCCATTTGCGAAGAAAAACAAAAGGCATCCTCACATAGCTTTTGATTTTTAAGATAAAAATCCATAAGCTTTTGTTTATCATCGCCAATTTCTAAAAGTATATTAGGATCAAATTCTAATACATTTTTATAGCGGTCAAAAAATTGCTTTTCAGGGTTTTCTAAATAGCTTTGATATAATTTATCATTATATTCTTTAGCCTCCGGTGTATCTTCTGCCTTTAAGCCAAAGAAAAGAGTTCTTGCTAATATATTCTTTTCTTTAGAAGCTATCCCATATTTAGAGATTAAATTATCAAAGGCCTTTTGCTTTTTATTAGTAATAGTCTCAATTTCATTTAAGGTCTTATAATATTTAACTTCCTTCTCATCATTTAGTCTTTCAATTAAATTATCATCATATTTAATTTTTAATTCATTAGGTAGATATTGATTTAGCTCATCAACTAATTTTTTATGCTTTTCAATAATTACCTCTTTTTCCTCTAATGATAAAGGCATAAGATTCACCTCCTCTTTTATTTTGTTTCACCAAAAAGCTTTTTTGCTGCATCAGATGCGATAATCTTTATATTAGTTCTACTTGTTGGTGAGGTAATAATAAAGGCATTACCTCTAGGATTATTAACGATTTGGTCCTGTTCAACCTCATTTATTTGTCCTGCCTTATCATATAAAGTACATAAGTCATCCATATCATTTGGCGCTAAAGAGAAAATAAATGAATATTGACATGCGTTAATAATGGCAGTTGATTTTCTAATAATTTCTTCACTACCAACGAAGTCCTTAATATTTTGAGTAATAACTATCTGCATACCATTATATTTTCTGATACGCTTTGCAAGCTGATACATAAAGTCTAAGGCAACAGGATATTTAGGATCAATAAATACGTGTGCCTCATCTATCGCAACAACGATTTTTCTGTTTGTATTATGCTTAATATTAAAGTCACGGTTTTTAATAATTTCATTATCTAACCATTTTAAAACCATAAGCATTTGGGCGTTAGCGATAACGCCATTTTTATTTGCTAAAAGTGATTGGAAATTAAATACAGTAAAGTTTTCTTTAACAGATAGTGTTGATTCACCATTCCATAAATTAGCATTTCTTCCATCACCTGCAAATTTAGAAACATAATTATGTAATATTCTAAGTTGAGTTACATCATAATCAACCTTAGCTTTATCAAGCTTTTCATCGATTAAGGCAAATAGCTCATCAAATGTTGGATAGTCCTTAGCCTCTAGCTTTGAAAAATCTGTTTTTGATGAAATATTTTTTCTTCCATATAAATCAACAATTATGTTATTTAAATATTCTAAGGCATCAGATGAAATACCATCTAGGGCAACTCTAAAGAACTCTTCTAAGAATTGAAGATGAACTGCGAAGTTATTAACCCTTGATTCACTACCTAGCTCATCACCTTCTAGGGTTGTTATAACGTGGAATGGATTAATTCTTCCTTCAGATGCAGTACCTACATCAATTAGTCTTCCACCTAAATTTTGAGCTAGAATTTGATATTCATTTTCTGGGTCTAGAATAAATATTTTACAGTTTTCAGCGCATAGCTGAGTTAAAATAGTTTTTGTTGCATAGGATTTTCCTGAACCAGATTTACCCATAACAACCATATTAGAGTTAACACGCTCGAAATTTCTCTTAAAGAAATCTACAATAACAGGATAATCATTTTCAGTACCTAAAATACATCCTGTATCATCCATAACATTTGATAAAACAAATGGGAATGATGCGGCAACTGAATTAGAGTGAATAGCTCTTTGATATTCAGTCATTAAATCTAATCTTGATAGATTTGTTGAGATAAAGGCAAGGTTTTGACGGAAATAGTTATCCACAACCTCAAAGCCATCCTCAGCAAATACTCTTTTTACGCTTTTTTTGAAATTTCTTAAAGCGTCCTTAGGTAAATCACCAGGAAATAGTGTTACATGTAGTGTAACACCATAAAGTGTTTCGTTATCATTTTGAAGCATTCTTAATACTTCTACTAATGTTTCAATATGTGTTTGCTTATCAATAAGTGATGAAGCCTTATAGCTATTTTCTGTTTGTGATGCTAGCTCCTGAATTGATCTATCAATCATTCTAATGGCCTTTTGCTTTTCATATGGGGCAATATTCATAACAATCTTAGTGTTTGGAATATTAAAGATTTTATATCCCCAAGCATTTAAAACTGTAACAGGGAAATTCTTTATTGTAAATGTAAAGCATTCCTCTCCATCAACTATTGCTGAGCGTGGCTTAAAATCAATATTATGTGGACTTACCCAGCTCATAAGCTCATCATCTCTTAAAACATCTAAGTCCTTTTCATTGAAATTAGCTGTGTAATTATATTTTAAAAATAAAGCTAATTCCCTTGAATCTAATATATGAGATGTCATACCAATACCTTGGAAGGTATTTATGGCATCATTTAATATTTCTGTAATTGTATTTTTATTATGGTCATAAACCACCAAATAATAAAATGGCTTAATTACAGGATTAGTATTTGTTAAATCATCATAAATTCTAATTCTATCATCAATTACCTTAAGTCTTGAAATTAATTCCTCATCTGATAATTCACCATTATCGTGAAGATTTCTTAATTCATCCTTTTTTGCTTCTTCTAGCTTTGAATAAGCCTCAAAGCTTAGCTTACGGTCAATCTTTACAATTGATGCCTTAGTCTTATCAATAATTTCTCTAATGATTCTACCAAAGTGTTCATCAATCATTTGGTTTTGTCTAAATTCAGATAACAAGCCAAACTCTCTAGGGTCAACCTGTAATACTCCTGCAAAATAGTTGTTATATTCAATAAAATTATCATTAATATTTTTAAATGGTAAGAAATTATCAATATTAGCCTGAACCTTTTCAGAGCCCTTTGAATATTTTTTAACACTAAAAACATATTTTACTGAATAGCCTAAGAAGTTATAAAATCTTCCACCCTCAAATGGTAAAAATAGGCCAACAGCTATAACAAGAATCACAAACATAATAATATATTTGGGAAAGCCTAAATTAGTAACAAATAGTAAAACTATTAGTCCAAGGAAAGCTAGACCGATTATGATATCAAGAACTGATATATTTTTAAAGAACTGAACCTTTATTTTTGCGGTTCTAGGAATTATTCTCATATGCCTTTACCTCCCCTAATCTACTTTTTTACCATCGCTGTTTAAAATAGACATTTCAATCATCTTGCTTCCAACATCTGCTTTCTTGTTGTTAGCAGAATGCTTTCCACCGCCTATACTATCTTTACTGATGCTTGATTTATTGCCGTCACCTTTAATGACATCACTTACGCTCTTTTTGCTATCCTTTTTGCCATCAAAGCTACCAGTTTTACTATAATTTTCTCTTTCCTGCATTTGCTGTCTAGATTGCCGTAATTGAGTTTTACTCATCTTACCATAGCTTCCGGCAGCTGTATTAAATCCTAAACGTCTACCAATTGCAGATAATGTACCATGCTCTTTTGAATCTCTTATAAAGTTATATGCCCCTCTTGTAGCCTTAAAAGGTGATAAGGCAAGATTTTTTGCACCACTTAGTGCACGCATACCTAAGCCCTTCATTTGAGATGTTGCGATAGCATTATCTCTTAATTCGTTAGATCCAGCACCTTGAGCAATTAAATTACCAACAAGGGCCATTAATCTATTCATTGAAACAGCTCCACCTGCAATGATCACAATCTTCATCATAAAATTAAGCATTGAATTATCGAAGAATACTAAATCATTAGATGTAACTGCTGCGATAACAAGCGCGTAGATATTAATACCTATAATACAGCCATAGCCTGTTAAGAATTTTACTAAGAATTGGTCTCTCCATAGCTTAAATCTCTGACCGTCATCAATAACAGCTGTTGAAAGTGATATTGGACAGAAGATAAATAATATAACTATAGAAATAGCACGATCAATAAACATTAATAGTGTTGATGCTATCGCGATTAATATTGCAATACCGGCAATCCAGCTGAAGAAAAAGTCATAATCCTTTAAGTTTACGTAGCTTCTCATACTTGAGGTAGACCTATAATCAAAGCCCTGCTCTAAATAGAAATATTCTGAAACTCCGCCCTTTTTACAATTTTGACCAAACGCTCCAGCTAAGAATCTTCCAACACCATCAGGAGAACCACCAAGCGTTGATTGGTATAAAGCTTGGATTAGCACATTTGTAAAATAAATAAGCACAGTTAAACATACAGGTATAAATATGAATGTTAAAAGCGTTGTAAATACCCTTTTATAAACCTGCGAAGGAGTTAATGTATCCTTATCAGAAGAAATATTTCTAAGGATTGCAAAAACCGCAAATATGAATACCAAAACAACACCGATAAGTGCGGCTCCTACAAATCCATAATATATATTTTTATTTCTTAAAAGGAATGTCACAAAGTCCATTTCTGTACCTTGATATTTTATAGGCTCGATACCACATAGCATATTTGCACAAGCCAAAAGATTGTCAATTATACTATAAATTGATTTTGATATACCATATAAAAGGTCCCATACCCAATCAAACATATAAAGGTCCCTCCTTACTCTGCTTTAATAAGCAAATTAATAAACGAGATAGCTATAGGATTTAAGCTTCTATTTAAGGCTGAATTATTTTCAACTCTTAAATATATAAAGCTATCCTCCTTAGCGAAAAGCTTACTTTCTATAACATAAGCATCGCCATAATCAACTGTTTGACGAAAACCACTAATTAAAATACTTTCAAATTCATGACTAGAAGACATCTTAGCATAAGAGATTCTATCTTCTTTCTTAGGATCTCCATAGATAATTTCTTCTTCTACATCATTGTTATTTAAATCCTTAACTATTTTAGTATCAGGGTCATTCATCTTTTTTAAATCATCCTTATTAGGACAGCTTCCAGAATTTGGAAAATAGAATAGGCTTATTTCTAATTCATTACCAACACTATTAATAGCATTAGAATCTGCCTTAAAATATATTCCTAATTCTTGAATAGTAATATCGTGCTTAATAGGAATGATGATATAAACATATTCTAAAAATAAAACACTATCATTATCATTTTCCCAGTCTAGATTCTCTACAGTATATTCATTTACTATATCATCTAAATCATAGGATTTATCTTTAAAATCTGATGAGTCCTCATATAAGCATTTTATTTTTCCAAAATCGTCATAGTAATCATCAAATCCATCTTCTAAGTCATATTTACCTAAATCAGGTGAACATGCTGAAAGAATTAGTAATAAAATAGGCGCAATGAAAAGGCAAAATAGCTTTTTAATAATTTTCCTTTTCATATAAAATACTCCTACATACTATAGTTCTTATACCAAGTAGTGAATACGTCTACTGCGATTTTAACTGAAATTAATAGCACGAAAATAAGAATAAAACCAATAATCGCATTCTTTAAGGCTGCTCTTGCCTTATCATGCTCTTGAGGGTCTTCAGCCTTAGCGTATTTAACGCCTAAAAATATTACCCAAATAGCGCCTAGTGAACCTACTACTGCTAAAAGCACTGGTACCATTACGCCTAAAACGTCTGTTAATGGTTTAACAACTTGATTTAAATCCTTTTCTGTAACTGTACTTGCTAAAATTAAATTTAACATAAAAACACATCTCCTTTTAAATAATTTTTTTTGTGTATAACAATATGTAATTACATATTATTAATTATTTTTCAGAATCGTTTCTTAATCTTGTGTGATAAAGAAGACCGATTGTAATACCTGCAACTGAGGCAAGACAAACGATTATGATAAATACACTTGTTGCCGCATTTGCAATTTGCTTTCTAGTGAAGTTATATTCAGTTTGGGCACCAGATACACCCTTTATAACAATTTTATAGTTTCCACCTGTTGTAATTTCAGGAGTTTCACCTGATGATGCTACATCAGTTCTGCTTACTAATACGCCATCCTTATAAACTTCTACTACATCGCCATTCTTTAAGCCCTTTAGGCTTACATTTCTTGCAGTAACACCACCATCTTCTACTCCAACAAGTGTAGCTTGTGGTGGAGTATCATCAATTGTTACTGAGAAATTAAATGTTGTTGTTGAGCTTTTAGCTGTAACTACTATTGCGTATATTCCATTTACGGTTAATGAAATTGCTTGGTTTTCTGGAACATCTATCTTTTCCTTTTGTCCCTTTGTATTAGTTAACCAAATTTCAGTAATTTCATAATCAAATGGAGCCTTGTAATCAAATGATATTAATGGATTATCAATGATATAGAATCCAGCATAGGATTTATTACCAATCTTATCCTCAATAATAATTTCCCAATGTCCTGTTGTATTGAAGGTCTTTGAATTATAATCAACTACCTCTTCACCATTTTTAAATACATTAATAATCTCTGAATCATCTGTTGCTTCAAAATTAACAGCTGAATCATTAATTACACTACCAATAATTACGGCTTGGCCTGTAGATTGATTTGTTAAGGTATAGTGATTAATACTCTTATGATTAATAGTATAGGTATTTCTATTTCCAGCTATATCCTCAACGATAAATTCATACATTCCATCCTTATAAAACTTTGTACCAGAAATATATTCTTTAAAGTCTCCATCATCTACTCTAACTTTACCTGTTAGGTCATCAGCAAATGTAATTCTTACATTGTCTTTTGTATAAGTAGATTTATCTATAAAGATTTCTTCCATATATGATGTATCAATTACAATATCAGCTCTATAAAGCTCAGCTCTAAATTCAATATAATTACCATATTCATCTAGATATGAAATATCATATCCAAATGAACCATTGCCACTAGAATTACTAAATTCTAAAATCTTTGGCTCATCTAATGAAATTAAGGCACCATCGATTCTAAATTCATATCTAATGCTTGATGTTTCAAACTTTAAAACATAATTTGAATAGAAATTATAGGCTAATGCCTTTTCTAAATCATATAGTGCAAATGAATTACTTTCAGCAACTGTCTTTCTGCTTAGCTTTAAGGCAGGAACATTACTGAAATGAATTGTTTTAGAACCTACATCACCATATTTATTCTTAAAATAAACAATGTAGTCACCAACACCATCATTACCGATCGAATTTCTTAATAAGGCCTCATCAATCTTCTTTTCCTCATCGATATTGTCATATAATACTTTAATTTCATTTTCGCCATACTGATATCCGATATATTCAACACCAGCTCCTTTTATAGGAGTTAAAGGTGTACTAGTATATCCTTCGCTTAATAGTAAGGCAGCCTCGTTATAGCCAGTAAGCCATGCTTCATCAAACACGAAATTAATATCAGTACCAATAGTTAAATTAAATAATTGAGTAACACCATTTTCACCAATTACCTTAACCTGATGATCACCAATCTTATATAATTCAAATTTAGTGTATCCTCCTTCTTCAATACCAGTTATCTTTTCACCATCTAGCTCAAATGATACGCTATCGCTATAAACATTTAAGACTATAACTGAATTTGAATAAATAACCTCATCATCTGAAAGGAATGTCTTAGTTGAACCATCTAAATATTCAACCTCAACAATAGTTGTGAATGAATCAATCTTAGCTATAATATATTCCTTTTGATTATTGAATATATTTGTAACTACTATTTTATAGAATCCCTCTTCAATTCCTGTAATAGTTTGAGTGAAGCTACCATTTTCAAATATAGTTGTCATATTTGAAAATGTAGGAGTCTTTGAATAGCCATATTGAATGCTTAAGATATTTTCATTAATATGAGGATTAATAGTTAGGATATCAGCAATATAAATATATCTAGAATCCTCATTAATAGTTACAGGATTATCTCCTGATAAAATTTCAATTGTTGGTTCTTCTCTTGATAAGGATACTTGATAATAGCTTGGGAATACTGTATTTCCTACATAATAAGATACTTCTACATTTATCCTAGATTCTCCTGCCTCAATTTTATAAATAGGCTTAGAATCTGAAATCATTATAGAAATAATATAATCATTATCCTCTATAACCTTATACCAAGTATTTTCTTTAATTAAATCATCCTTAAGATTCATACTAAAATTAGTATTTTCCTTATATAAGGCTGATTTAATTTCTACAATTTGACCTGCCTCATCCTCTTCTTTTTCTACGGCACAAACATATGTACCATATGTAATAATTTGGCCATCAAATCTAAAGATTAATGTTTTCTTTCCATTTGGAGTTTCAATTAATATCTTATTGTCTCCTTCATATAAAGCATTAATCTTAATGCTGTCATGACCATAGGATAAAACTGAATCAGCTAAAGGATTATCATCAATTGTAGCCTTAGTTAATGAACCATTAATGTTAGTAAAGCTAAATTTTCTAACATTACCTAGCATATCTGTAACAGTAATTTCATATTGACCATAATTGTTAATAATTAATTGCTGCTTTTCATTTAATGCCATTTCAATAGCTTGACCATTTCTTAAAATAGTATAGCCATAAATCTTTGATGGATCACTAAATGTTAATACGATATGACCACCACTAATAACATCACCATTTTCAAAGGCAAGCTCGACATCCTCAGATTTTGAATAAGCTAATGTATCTAATGTAATTTCATCATTTTCATTATACTTACTAAAATCAATTCTATCGAATGTACCTGTTTTAATGACATTTCCACTTTCATCTGTTTCTGAATAGAAATAATATGATGTACCGATAAATGAAGCTGTTACATTAGGTGCTTCATTATCAATTCTAATTACATATGTATGATCATTTTCAGGTAAAGATTCATACCATACTCTTAATCTGAAGCTTGAAAGCTTATTAATAGTAATTGTGCTTGTTGAATCATTATATGTATAGTCACCTGATGATAAATCTAATATTTCATATTTAACCTCATCTTCACCATATTCAGTCGCAAACGAGAATTTTAATAATGCTGAAGTATAAACATTAGAAATTCTAGATGAATTTTCATCATCATAAATTGCCATACCAACTATTTTATTAGAAGTATTTTCTGGGTCAAATTTAACAAATGAATCATCTCTCATATAATACCAAGTAATATCTGGAGTCTTGAAGGCAAATTCAACTGTTAAATTTTGTTCATTACCATAAATATCACTAATATTAATTCTATAGATACCAGGCTCTTTATATGTTTTATATTCAGCAAATTCAGTTGTTACTAAAATTTCATTACAATAAACCTCATATGAATATATTTCATCTTCTGTTCTATCGTAAACCTTAACTATAACATTAGTCTTATCATCACTTTCATAAGCTTCAACCTTAAGCTCACTATCTGAAAGTAATACGACATAAGTAACAATATTACCTGAACGGTCACCTACCTGAACATAATAATTTCTTTCATCTAATTTCTTATCCTTACCGTCAAAATCAGATGCATATAAAACCTCAATTAAGCTCTTGCTTGGATAGCTGAATAAAGCAATATATGCTAAATTGTCAACCTCCATAGGAATATCCTTTGTAGATGTGAATCCCTTTAGGATAAAGGTATCACTTGAGAAGTTTAATACTGTTCCATCTAAAACAGATGAAGTATCACCTATAATGGCATTTACTACAGGGATACTCTTATCAAAGTAAATCTTATATTCACTAATACCCTTATCGCCATATTCTCTTATTAGGTAAATACCTGTTGCGTTTAATGCATCAGATAGCTTCATGCCATCCTCTAAATAGATTTCATTCCAGTTATTATTTGTATCATCAACTGGAGAGAATGAATAAAACATTCTAGTTGATGCGGTAGCAGAAATAATCATGTTAGTTGCAAGATAATAATCCTTATCATCAACTTTAATTGTATTTTGATAAATAGCCTTATCACCATCATATTTTGCAGGTGTTGCAAAAACTGTACCATTTTTACTAGCTGTTGCCTCTTCATATTCTGCATGAATTTGAGTTGATGCTAGATATGGAGCACCTGTTTTTTGATTTAATGTTTCTTCTTCAACTAAATAAACAATTGAACCTTCGTTAGATATTCTATTAACTACTTCATTAATTGCGTTAGTTAGATTTGTAGGAAGAGCATTAATGTTAATACCATCCTCTAAATTACCATTACCATAGTAATAGAATGCCCAGCTATAGGCTGTTGCGGTATTTTGCCAAGTGTTCTTTTTATATCTTATCCATAGCTGTCCCTCTTGGGCAGTTACTGTTTCACCTGTAGCCTTAACATAGGTTGTACCTTGTCCACTATTTAAATAGCTTGCGATGCTTGCAGAAATCTTAATTAAATATAGATCCTGTAACTCCATATATTTAAGATACTTCTTAGCCTCGTTAATATTTGAAAATGAAGGATAAGTTGAACCACCTGTAGCCTTATTATTAACCTCATCATATAAAGCTCCATAAGGATATGAAATAACATTTGATCCACCAGCATCTAAATAATAATAGCTTTGGTCATTTAATTGATAAACCTTATTTGATAATACTAAATCATTAGAAAGTTTTGCCTTATTATCTGTATTATCATTTTTATTATTAGTTATATAAAATTCAATGTTTTGAGAAACTAAATCAATAGTATCATGAGTAGTTGTATTTTCGCCTGTAATCTTTGGCATAATGTCATAGAATCCTGCATCTAGATCAGGTAGGGTTATCTTATATTCATCTCCACTAGGAGCATTAATAGTCTTTCCATTAATTACAATTGAGAATACTCCACCCTCATCAACATAATGCTTAGAATCATCTGCAACCTCGATATAGATATCCTTTGTTGAAGAATCATCACCAATAGTTGTTTTATCATATGCCTTATATGATACTGTAATATCATCAATTAATGTATAGCCTTTTACATTATCAGTTTTTAAAGGAACACTTATTGTTGAATTAAATGTATTTCTTGTATCATATACAACTGTTATTCTATTTGAAGTTGTATTATTACCAGCTTCATCTTCAATATAAAATGTTACATCAAATTCCATTCTAGCCATGTTGTTATCAGTCATTATCTTTTTAATAACTGTATCATGTAGGCTTTCATCAACTGAAGCATCAATTGTTGAATTAAATTTATAAACCTTTTTATCCTCAGCTGATGTATCAATTGTCACATTAGCCACTACACTAGATTCAACTGATTTATTCTTTAATATTTGAACCTTTCCTTCTGCTTTGGCACCATTTTTATCAGTATACTTATAACAAACATAAATGTTATTAACCTCTGATGCTTGAGCATAAGCCTTATTCATAAGCTCTAGGGTATATATTTTAGTTGTTAGATTATTATTTGAATCTATTGTTTGATTAGCCTTTGGCGGGTCTCCATCTAGGATATATCCACCAAATGTATCAAAGTCCTTTAATCCATAATCAGAAACAGCCAGTACATGTAGGTAATATGTTCCACTATCAATCTCCTGTGCTTCATTTTTTACAATGGTAATAGTTAATGAACCATTTTCCTCTTCTGTAAATTCATGAACATTTTTATAATTTGATACATCCTCTAAATCCTCAGTTGTTGTTAATTCTATGCCAGCTTTATTATGTAAATTCTCATTCTTATCTAGGGTATAATAAAGCTTACCCTTAGTAATTTCTTTTTCACCGTTATTATTAATAGATATTAATAAATTATAAATATTATTAGCGTTATTTCCTGAAGTAGGTAAATCAACTGTAAGTGTAGGAGTTAATAGATTAACCGCACCATTTACAAATGATAAGCTTCTATTGCTTTCAGTAATATCCTCACCTAATCTATTATTTCTATAAATACCATATTGGTCAGGATTAAATGCTAAATCACCAACATTATCCTTAGGTAATTGATATTCAATCTTTCTAATATTATCTTGTGGTGGAGTAATTTCATATACTAAGGTATCAGTAAAATTACCATCAACTAATCTTCCATCAACATAATTTGTATTACCATTAAAGAATACAGTTAATGTTTCATTTTCTCTAGCTAAATGAACTGGTTCATCAAATCTAATATAGGCTTTTAATTTTCCAGTTGTGCTTAAATCTGAATCATCAACAAATTCACCAATGATAGTTGGAGTTTTAGTATCAACTAAGGCTAAAACCTGATAAATATTTTTAACCTCTCTATCATATTCATGGTTGTTGTTAAAAACAGCTAATCCTGTATCTAAAACACCATTATAAACATCAATCTTTACGCCGCCAGTACGAACTAAATTATTCTTTGTAGCGAACCATGTAGTTTCATTTTGAATCCAACCAATCGCTCTTGAATCCTTTTTAATTGATACAACATCGGCATATATTTCATGCTCATGATCATCGTCATCATATGGATTCTTTTTATCCACTAAAATTCTCCTCATAGCATAAGGAGTAATCTTTTCACTTCTTGGCTGCCAATCAGAAACAGGATTATACCAGGCAGATTCATCTTCTGAATCCTGTGGTTCTGTTTCTAAATATAAGGATAAACCTGGACAGTTCTTTTCATCATTATAGCTAGATTTATATGTATCAACTAATTCCTTATTACCATAATGGATAAAGATATTAGTATCTGATTGAATCCATGGATTTGAGCTTTTATCGTAGCACTTTTCCATGAAAAATGTACCATAAGCATCGGCAATACCTGCGTTAATAAATCCAGATACCCAACCATTTGATGTTTCATTATTAAATGACATACCATTTTTCCATGTATACCAAGTAGATTTACCATCGATATCATTTTTACCTTTATGGAATTGGAATTGAGGATTTGCATAATTTTTAATATATGAGTGGTCCTCATTATAGTGGGTTGCTGTATCCTGAAAAACACCAGTTACAACATCTGCCTTATAATTATATGGTAAGTAGCATTTAGTCTTATTTTTTTCATCTACAATAGTTGCATTATTTGCCTTTTCTAAAACAAATTTAAAGTATCTACCATAAATATGATTTTCTTGGTCAACTAATCTAAGCTTTTCTCTATTTTCGCTAGTGTTTAAAGTTTTAATAGATACCTTATAGGCTATTTTCCCATTAGTATCATATTGTAATCTTAATAATGTATTAACACTAACAAAATCTAAGCCAGGAATAGCTGTACCACCTTCTGTGTGGACAAAAGCCTCAACCTTATCATTAGGCTTACCTTCACCAGCTATTTCAACTGTAACAATACCTGCATCAGCGGCTTCAACACTTAAATCCTTCATATAGATAGTATTTTCACCATCTGCGTAGGTTTTAAAATTAATTACTGAAATTGAAGTAACTAAAGCTAAAAAGAAAGCGAACATGATTAAGATTCGATTAATGATTTTATTTTTTTTCATTACTATCCGCCTCCTTATCAAGGTTTACTTCTCCTTTGGCAATCATTATACAGAAATCTTCAAATCTTAAATCTGGGTTATCCTTTTTAAGATTTCTATATATATTCATAATTTCTGTTTGAGTTAATTTCTTAGTTTGCTTTTTTTCCTCTTTAATAGATTCAGTGTTATTATTTTCCTTTTCTTCATTTACCTTAATACCACCAAATTCTTTTTCTTCCTTTGACTTATCCTTTAATGAATTATTTCTCTTTCTAATGTCATAGAATAATTCATTTTCATTAAACATATTATCCTCTAAATCAGATTGATCAATTTTACCAGTCTTATATAGAGGTACCTTAAATGAAGGAGTAAAATATGTCTTTAATGGGAAATTACCAAATGTTACAATGATTGAATGACCTATATCACCTGGGTGATTCAATCTTTGTAATTCAGATGGATAAATTAATGGTCTAGTTTGAAGTGAGGTTGAATAGCTTTTTTCACTATGGGCTGAACCACTTGTTGAAGATGATTGAATAGTGATATTACCACATAGCTCACTATATTCCTTACAAGTTCCTAAATCATTAGAACCGATAAACATCTTAATACCACAGTTACCTTTAATAATATCGGCTACATTATCACCATAGACATTATTAAGCTGTGAATAAGATTGAACAATCATTGTAAACCAAATCTTTCTTGAACGACCAACTGTGATAAACTTATCGAATTTAGAAATCTTTGGCATATTACCAAATTCATCCATAATGAAGTATACATTTCTTGGAAGACATAAATCCTTTGTGCTAGATGCAACCTTAATTAAAGTCTTATAGATATTTAAAATAAAGATTGCGGCTAGGTTATGTCTTGTATCCTTTTCATCAGGAATCTTTAAGAATAGAGCAGTTGGATGGTCTGATAATGATTTAGCTGTAAAATCAGATTTAGATGTTAAAGAGCATACACCTGTATCATTAAATAAAACTAGCTTATCATAAACAATTGACATGTATGAAGCTCTTGTTGAAGGAGCTGCATCACATACCTGCTTAGATAGTGAATAAGCCTTAGAAAGTGGGCTTCTACCCTTAAAATAGAATCTTAAGTCTTCATAATCATTATTAGAGTTTTGTAAGATCTTAGCCATATTGAAGAATGTAAACTTTTCCTTAGTCATTCCATTCTTTTCATCCTGAGAATCCTCAAGCATGGCAAGTAATACCGCAAGGGTAATCGCTCTTGCACCCTTTTCCCATAAAGGATCCTTTTCATTTTCAACAGGGATTAAAACAGATACTAAGTCGTTTAAATCCTCATATACCTCATCGTATATTTTCTTTTTATAAATCTTTATTGCATTAACTAATCTTTGATAATCCTTATAGGCCTTACCATCAAATTCATACCATTCAGCTAATTCATCCTCTTCATCTATGTCTTTATCAAGAGTAAGTCCTGATTCAAAAATATTATCAACACGCTTAAATGCCTTTTTATGTGCATCTCTATAATCCTGGAAGTTATCCCAAATACTATCTAATGGATTCCATCTATAAGATGAATATGTATCTCTTAAATCTACAACCTTAACATCATATCCTCTTTGTTGTAAGAATAAAGAATGTAGCGAGAATAATTCACCCTTAGGGTCAGTTATAACCATTGATGAACCCGCTTTTGTAGCACCTAGAATTTGAATCATAGGAGATACAAACGTTGTTGTTTTACCTGAACCAGTTGAACCAATAACAATTGAATGACATGGTGAATTAAAGGCAACCTGCATATCCTTTTTATTTTCATCTAGGGTTGCAACAACAGGAATACCATCCTTAGTAACACTGTCTAATTCACTAAATTTATATGTTTTAAATAAAGTCTTCTTTTCTCTTTCAGTCATCCATCTAGAATTTTCTAAATTAGAATCATTGACCTGCTTAAGTCTTCCTTTTGGACCTTTAGAAAAGATATCTACAAACTTCTTATTAATAAATGCACAATATATAGCAAACATTAATACAAATACTATTAAAAGTATTATGTAATATAGATATGCTATAAGCATTGAATCAAATGTTCCAAACCAATCTACTACAGTAAAATCTAATCTACAGTCTATTAATGTAAAGGCTAAATAGCTAATTACCATAGAGATTAAAAGTAAGGATGCTACAACAAATAGAATTTCTTGGAATCTACCTGATGCAAATTTATGAGATAGGACTACTGAGCTAAATAGCATCAATATAATGAATATAGATAATGTCCATCTCAAATAAGGAATCATTGTAAAGCCACCATTTGCGTTAACAAACATTCCCTTTGATACTAATACTGAAATAGCTATAACATTACTAATTACGAAAGAAACAATGATAGCTATGTATAAATAATGTTTACGTTTCATCATTATCTCCTCCTATTCGCTTTTAATTGTTACAATAAATTCTGTATTAGCTACTTGATTATAGTTTTCCTCATCATAGCTATAAGAAACTACTATCTTATATTCTCCAACAGCCTCTACGAAGCTTGTTTCAGTCCATTCGCCAGCTACCTTAGTGTATGATTTAACTTCCTTAACAGTTACACCTTTTGGAAGATTATCAAATGCGCTTAGATATCTTGCAGATGTTGGAGTTACAAAATCACAAGCATTACCATCATAGATAATTTCAAAATCATCTATTAAAACACCTGACATATCATGTGTTGCTTTAGTAATTGTTAAGGTTCCTGTTAATGTTTTACTATCATAAGTAGCCTTTGATATATTCCATATAATAGTATATGTACCTACATTAACAAATTCCTCACCATTTGGATATTCTACCTTCGTTCCAATTGGTAATTCCTTATTTAGACTTAATCCATGAACCTTACCATCATAAACCACTTCTAAATCTTGAAGCATTATTTCGCTATCAAATGTAATATCATATTTAATGATTCCTGTTGCTGGTGTTAATGAAACACTATTCTTTTCAGCCTCATCCTTAAATTCAAATGTGATATCGTAGTTATAATTAACACCATGAGAAAAATCATTAACATCTATTGGCGTTCCTTCCATATTAGTATAGCTAATTGATGTAATTTCATATTTATCCTCAATAAATCCTTCAATATCAATTCTCTTATTACCTGATTCCTGATCAATTTTTAATACTAAATCTTTTGACTCAAAATCACGTTTATTACCAGTTGTTAAATCAACAACCTGTGGAGATTCTGTAATCTTATTAATTATTAAATAAGCCTCAAGCTCATTAATATCTAATTCCTGATTTGGATTAGAAATATTAAAATGAGCAATAACCTTATATTCTCCAGCAATTAATTGATTATTATTTTCATAATCAACTGAAACACCTGTAGGTAAGTCTCCTTCAATTTCTAAGGAATGGCTTTCTCTATCAAAATCTACAGTTTTACTATTAAAATTAATTACACCATCAAGTGTTACTAAAGTCTTAGTAATTGTAAGCTTTGCCTCAATTGGACTAATTGCCTCATAATTGTAAGCATCACCCTTAAATGAAGCAACAATTTTATAAACTCCTGCATTAGTAGGAGACGCTACTTCATTACCTTCACTATCATAATACTTAAATGAAACATCAACACCACCAGGTAGGGCTGATGCATCATTTAGACTGGCCTCATATCCTTTCTGGTCATATTCTTTAGTAACATCACTTAATGCTACCTCACTCATATCATATTTAGCCTTTTCAATAGTTAAGGTGGCTTCCTTAAATGATGTTTGATTATAGTTATCATCACCACTTTTAATTTTGGCAATGAATTTGTATTTTCCTACATTAACAATATTTGAAATATTAAGCTTAACGCTCTTTTCCTCATTCCATACCTCATATTCAACTGAAGTGCCTTCTGGAATATTTGAGGCTTCTATTGTTTTAGGCTGTCCATCGTATGTAACAGTTAAATCTTCAAATACTAAATCAGTAATATCTATTTCAGCCTTTTTTATAACAAGCTTAGCATTTAATGTTTTAGAATTATATCCTGCTTTAGATATAACAGCTACAACATCATATTCACCAGCATTAGTAAATGTATTACCATATAAATATTCAACTGTTGCTCCTTCAGGAAGCTCATAATTGATTTCAATCTTATGAGGATTACCATCATATGTTACAGTTTTATCCTCAAGCTTATAAATATCATCAAAATCATGTCTTACAACATTGATTTTCATAGTTGTTGAAAATCTATTACCATATGTAACCTTTACATCATGCTCACCCATTTTATAAAAATTAAGCTTTTCTGCTTCAGGTATCATATCCTCTGTTAATGCAATTTCTTTTGTTTCACCATTAGAATAAATTACAATAACACTAATATTATCTAAATCTATATTTCCTGATTTAACTTCAACTATATCTTCATTTTTCATTCTAATACCACTTACAGTCTTACCAGTACAGCCTGATAAGAATATTGCTAAAAAGATAGCAATAATGGCTATTAATATTGATATATAATGTTTAGGTTTCATAAATATGCACCTCTTTCAAAATGAAGATAAATAGCTTTTTTTTAAAATTAGAATAGAAAACCTTTAGTTAAAAACATTTTATCATTATATGTGCCACAAACCTGCAACAATAATTTGATAGTTTGTTTTTTTATTTTCTTCTAAATTTTTCCTCTTCTACATAAATTACTCTAAAATTCATCTTTAATAATTTATATTGATTATCAGTTTTACTAAGCTTAAATACACGTACCTGCTTAGAATTAATTACCGCAAATGAATTAAATACAAAGAACAATAGAATATATAATCCACCAACAATAACTATAATTAGAATAACTACTATAAAAATTATAGTTACTAAAAGCTTTGAAGTTTGTTCTCCCTTTAAGGAATTATAGGTAGCCTCAGAGCTAGCTAACTTATCATAATTTGAAACTAAAGCTTTTTCTTCCTCAGTCAAATTATTGTAAGCTTCTCTTGCATTAGTAATTTCTGTTTTAGAAATACTATTATAAGAAACCTCACTAATAGCGTTAATCATTCTATAAACAGAACCAATATTTTCATATTGCTTTTCCTTAGCCTGTAAATCCTCATATTTAGTAACAAAGCTCTTTTGTTCCTTATTTAATTTATTATAGGATGCCTTAGCATCATTAATCTTTTCTTTAAATTCTGCTGTATATGAAACAGTACCTAATTCATCTACCATTAAATCAAAGGCAGCTGCCTTTTCCTTATTAGAAATGATTTCAGAATATCTTGCCTCTGCATTTTCTAATGTGGATAAATTTAAAACTAATGATTTTTGATTATCTGTTAAGCTATCATAAGCTAATCTAACCTCATCAAGCTTTTCCTTTGATTCTAAGGTTACAGTATCTATTTCATTTATTTTTCTAAATACTTCTGAGGCTTTATTATTATCATTTGTTAATTCTAAATATCTTGCCTCTGCATTTTCTAAAGCTTCATAGTTTTCAACTAGAATCTTTTGTGAATCTAATAATGAATCAAATGCTAATCTTGCTTCATCTATTCTTTCCTTTGATTCATCATCATATAAAACTAGACCAATCGCATTTATTTTTTCTTCTACAGTTTTAGCAACTTCCTTATCCAATAAAATTTGTTGATAAAAAGCTTCCGCATTTGTTAATGCTTCATAATTTGTAACTAATACTTTTTGAGAATCAGTTAATAAATCGTAGGCTAATCTTGCTGAATCAATATTAGATTTTGATTCATATGCTACATCGCCTATTGCATTTATTAATGTGATAACTTCAAAAGCTGCATCATTATCAGCCTTTAATAGGAAATAAGTATCTTCTGCATTAGTTAAGGTAGTATAATTTGTTACTAATGCCTTATATGCTTCAAGAAGACTATCATAGCCTAATCTTGCTTCATCTATTTTAGCTTTAACCTCTTCAGTACATGAAACATCACCTATTTCATTTATTAAGGCTATTTCATCATCAACAATTTTTTTATTTTGCTTTGCATCTTCTATAGCTTCATTTAGGTTTTCTATTGTTTCATTAACCTTTTCAACTGTAACCTTTTCAGTATCTTCAATAGTTTGGGCTACAATGATCTCTGCGGCTAACAAAAGACGGATAACACCATATTCTTTAACCTCTTCATATACTGCATTCGCATTAGTTAAAGCATTTTTTAATTCAGTCTTATCAGGAGATGAAATTGAAGCAGTTAATTTAAATTCATAATCTGCATGCTCACTATCACCGTATGCTCTAACCGTTATTTCATAATCATTAATATCTAATCCCTTAGGGATTGCATCTGTCCAATAGCCATCCTTAATTTTATATTTAAAGGTAGCTCCAGGATTTTCAGGAACAGAAAGAAGTTCTTGTGCCTCACCTGTATATTTTAAATTTTCTATTACAGTAGGTAATAAAGGCAATATCTTATTAATAATTATTTTTTGTTTTCCCTCATATACCATTTCATCATTTATTTTTAATCTATAATAAGTAGTATATTCACCAATACCAGTATATAAAGGAGCTTCATCTAAATTATAATTACCACTTTCTATTCCATATTTAATTTCATGATTGTAATTTGCTAAGGATTCAGCCATTATAAGAGAATGAGTACCTTCATCATAATAAATAGCTTCATCATCTATACCTCTTGTATAAAGATTATCTCCTTTTTTTGTTAATGATTGATATGTATTTGAAATAAAGATATCATTTGGATCCTTATCCCGATTATATTTATAATAATCATAAATTAATTCTCTTCTAATATTAAAGTAACCAATTTTAGATTCATCACTAAGCTCACCTGTAACAATTAATCTATCATCTTGATAATCATGATAAATAGAAATATCTACCTCTTCACCACTCTTTAATTTATTATCATATACATAGACATTTCCTTTAACCTTAACCTGTGAATCAGCCTTTATACCAGCAGGCTTATTGCCAGATACATTATTCATAACCTTAGTATTTTCTAAAGATAAATATTTATTATTCGCACCATGATAGATTCCGCCAGCAGTTACTTCTGCAACATTACCAATAATTGATACATTTTTTAAATCAATTATGCTATTTCTTTTACTTTCCCAGCCATAGTAGATTCCACCACCTTGACCTAATGTACTATTACCAATGATATTTCCACCATTCATATATAAGCAAGTTGTAGAACCATCGTAAGGTCCTCCTGGTAAGTAAATACCTCCACCATTTGCACTACCATTACCACCAGTAATATATCCACCTTTAAATGTTAAATAGTTTTCTGTTAAAGAATCATCTACTATGGCAAGTCCTGTATCATCAAAACTATATTTATGTATGACATCAGTACAATCATAAATATATAAATTTTGTCCACCACAAACCTCTATTACATTACCTACACCAGTCATTTTTATACCATGACCATTTAAGCATAATGAAACATCCCCAATAGGCTTCCATGTTGAGGTTATGGTTACATCATTTTTTAGATAATATTTACCAGCACTTGGTAGATTACTATCCCCATCCCAGCCATTACCAATTTCATTATGACCCTCATGGTCTATAGCATATGCAGGATATATTATTTTATTAAAAATAAAAACAAAAAAACTAATTAGTATAACTCCCACTAACAGCTTTTTTCTAAAAGCTTTTTTCATAGCTACCACTCACTCCCTCTTCATGATAGTTTATATAGAGTACCTTTATTTTATATTCTAACAAACAAAGTGCCACACAACTGCAACAAA
>JAEEGL016064884.1_pt1 | contig 34477 bp, 32 predicted proteins | sample 9134231 | NCBI WGS metagenome assembly JAEEGL01 (sample SAMN16246548, study PRJNA631951) | gut metagenome | biome: gut microbiome; feature: rumen; material: fiber-attached | host: Bos | place: Iran: Karaj | collected 2018-10
CTAAATAGAAATCTTCTTCTGTTGTTGTTGTCATCCTTTGTATCATTAACATTACCACTATTATTACTATTCCTAGTGTTATTATTAAATATGCCCAATATGATTCTTTCATTTCTTATTCACCACCTATGACCTATTTCCGCTTACTTGTACTCCTGCTCGATTGAAATCTCCTATTTTTAATTCCTTTAAGAATGTACTCTTACATTCTTTAAATTCCTTGCCTTCAGATAATTTACAATCTACAAGAGTAGAATTTAGATATCCACCAAATTTAGATTGATTTTCATTATATTGCTTTATTAGTTTAATTGCATCTGGAGTTAATACATATTGATAATTTAAATATCTATCATTTGTATATATATCACTTGCACTTTTTTCGATATCACTAATAATTTGTTGATTCTTAGTTTTTGTTTGTTCATCAGTTCCAACCCAGTTAATACCAGGATCTCTTGTAGATATATCAGGGAATAAATTCTCTAAATCTACTGTCCTAAACACGAAACCATAATTCTTACTATTAGATGTATTATTATCCCATAAAGCACAACTACTCTCTATAACTGGGATACCAGTTTCATCGTTTTGAACACAAGTATTTTTACAATTTGATATATCTAAATTTCCATCATCCATACTATAATTACAGTCATATCTAACCGTAGTATTATATACATCATATGTACATGTATGTTCATAATTATTTATATTTCTATATGGTATATTTTTAAATGTATAATTTATGTTATATGTACCAGTTTCAACATCTAAACTTACTGGATAAATGTTATTAGGTAAATCAACCCATTCAGTGGCTGACATACTACTATCACTTTCTTTTACTTCTCCAGTATAAACATTAGATTTATATTTTGCACCTTGATAGAAATCACTCTCTGATAAAATCATAAATGTTGCATAATCATTAATTGGTACAGTAATTTTATCGCTTGAATCTCTACAACTGCTGTCAGAACATACTTTATATGTTAATTGTTTTGTTTTACTACTACTATAATTTCCAGCATTTATTTCTACTGGTTCCCCTTGCTTATATTCATAGCATACTCCATCATCACCATTCTTACAATAATATGTTTTATTAGATGTTGATGATATTAAACTAGATTTATTTTGAATTTTAGCAACACCATAATTTTCATCTTGATACTTAACAGATAGTGTAGGACATTCACTCTTATTTCCACATAATGCATGTGTTAATGCATATTCCTTAGAAGTTCCATTTTCAGTTTTATGAACAGCAGAATTATATGGATCTACTATCTGTGAACTTGTATATAAGTTACAATTTTGTAATTCATATAGCCATTGTGAAACTTCTCTAGTTGCAGTTGTTTTAGCATTTTCATTTCCTGATGAATACACTAACGCAAGAGTATCTAATTTATCATAATATACTTTTTCCCAATATTCATAATTTATTTGAGAAGTACATTGACGTTTAACTATTACAATACTTGTTAATTTTTGATCACTACCAGCTAACGTATTTTTAAATATGTCTTTACCACCAGCTAATTCACTTGATACATTATTATCAATTAATATTTTTGCTAAATCGTATCTAAATTGCATACCAGCATACACACTAGTTCTTCCTGGCATATAAAATTCCATATCATCCTTACAATATAAATTACAAACGTTTTCATCCAAATGATATTTTGTAGTGTACTTATATTCTTCAGTTTGACTAGGATGACAAGCATGTAATATACAATTCATATAAGGACCAGTTATTGTAGATTTAGTATAATCAGCACTACTACATGTCTTAGCTAAATCTTCAGTTGGAGATAGTTCAGGACATTGAGTAGTAGGTGAACATGGACATTCAACTACAATTTTTTCCTCAATATGATCTCTAGATTTAATTTTTTCCTCTGCAGAACAATCTTCAGCATGGAAATCAAATGAGATCATTTTTTGATATTTTTGTGGATCTTTTGCTGCTGTATAGAATTTTACCCAACCAGTATTTCTACTCCAATTTTTAACATATACTTTAACAGTCCATTCTGTATATCCTCCAGGATATCTAATTTCGTCACAAACTTTTTGAGCAGTTGTTGTAATAATACATCTATGTTTATCACAATAGCCACTTAAATAAACATCTTCGGTTATTTCTATTTCTTTTCCTGTAGAAGGATCTGTAATAAAATATTTAACTTGAATATCGCATATACCATTTTTAATATCTTCATCAGTACAAGGTAATATTACTTCCCCTATTTCTTCTGGAAGGCCAATTTCAGTCTCACCTTCATATTCTGTTCTTTGGTGGTATTTAACAACTGGAACTTCTTTAGAGAAATTTAATCCTCCTAAATAAGTATCCTTTGTAGCACTCTCTGCCTTATGAAATAATTCAATTGCTTTATCAATATCACACTTACCAGGTGTTTCATCCTCTCTACAGAAAATCAAATTTCTATGTTCTTCACTTGCATTTTTATGGGAAGTATCATAGGTATTTCCACCCGTTATTGCCTTTGCTGTTACCTCATAAAAATCTTCCTTTGGAATCCATTCTAATATAGGATCGCTTGTATCACCATCGCCAATCTTTAATCCGTATTGTTGTTTACCATATTGTGCCATCCAAAGTCTTAATGCAAGAGTTATAGCTTCATCACTATATTCACCAGTTGATACATATTGAGTTGCTTCACCAGTTACTTCTTCGCCATCAATTATAGTAACTATTGGCTCACTTGAAGTTTCAGCTTTTTTTACAGTCTGAAATAATATTTGGGCAAGTCCACATTCTACATTCTTTTCACCATCTTTATTTACAAATTGATCATCACACTTAGAAACATCAAACTGAGTATCTAAAACATATTGAAGCCCCGAAACTCCAGGCCCAATTGCTCCTGGTTGTAAACAATATGCAGGATCTCCAGTAGATTCTATAGTATAACTATATGAATATACATCTTTTGTAGATGGCTGACAATCCCCTAATATTGTTACTTCTTTATGTGGTATTTCCCAAGTATAATAGCATTCTGATTTTTCGCTTTTACCATCTGCTAGTAAAATCTTTGAATCTATTGTAATTCTGTTAACAGTTGAGTTTTTAGTTTCAAATGGTTTTCCAGGCTCAGCTTCAGGAGGATCATACGTGTCATCGTAAGCGACTGTTATACTAACGCATTTTTTAACATCTGCAGTTTCAACACAAATTGAATCTGATCCACCGGCTGCTTTAGCTGTTACAGTTGCATTATTTCCACTATATGATATTTTTGTATAGTTACCAGTATCACTCCAACTAATAACTGTTTCATTTTCATCAAAAGTTAAATTAATACTATCATATTTTATCTCATATGGTTTGCTATCGCCTTGACTCTTGAATTTTCTTCTTATGTATATTGTTGCATCTCCCCTATTAAAACTAGGACAATGTGTTGTAATTATACATTGTGGTTTCGTACAAGCAGAACTACCAGAGCATCCACTTTTAGGGTCGTCACTATTACAACAAGAAGGTTTAACCCAATGATCTATTTCAGGCTGGTTTATACATACTTCCTTGGCCTCTTCTTCACTTGGATAATGTTCTCCATCTGTAATTGGAGCATCTACAGTCTCAATTGGAAAAACGCATGTATATACTGAACCAACTTTTGATCTTTTACCATTCCATTTAATATTGATTGTTCCTTCTGGACCAGGAATACACGGAATGTCTGTTGTTTCCTCTTCTTCTGCTTTTAATACACAAATCAAGCAAAAAGATATAATTAATAAAATAAGTAACTTAAATGGTTTATTTCTCATATTCTTTTCACCTTCTTTTTATGATTAAATATTTTAATACAATATATTATTGAAATAACTAATACTGGAGCAACTACAAAGAACCAATATTTTTCAATATAATATAATATTTTTTTAAATGTTCCCATATTTTCTATTTTATTTTTTTCTTTAATTTCTTCTATTTTACTTTCAAAATCTTTTTGGCTTAAATTAGAAGAATCATAAACAATAGAACAAATCTCATCATCAACATTTTCACATCCTGAATATAAACTATATTCATTAAATTTTGGCATTGTTATGCTAGCAGTTGAAATTAGTTCATTAGGACAAGCAGAATTTTCATTTCCATATACACTTATTGTATATGTCTTTTCACTATAATGAATATATGAACCATAAACATATGCATCTGCTGATTTCTTATACTTTGCTTCTTTTGTTTCACCAGTAATAGAATCTTTTACCATTACCTTTAGTTTATCTGAATATGGATATACACGTATTGAATAAGCATATTCATGTGGTATTACATATTCCTTTCCATTTTCATCTGTGAATTTTTCATCTTTATCAATAGAATATCCTAGTTTTAAGTTGCTTACAGTATTATTTAACTGTGAATCAGTACATAAAGCATTTACATTAAAAGCAAACATAAACATTATAAATATTGCAATCAATATTTTTAATTTTTTCATTTTCCACCTACTCTCTAATATCAATTATATCACATCTATTTTTATTTGCATAGAAAAAGATTTGAAACTTTTTCAAATCTTTTATATTAAATTCCATGTTGAATTTTTCTAAATCTAGCTTTAAAAAATGTTATTGTAATTATGGAAACTACAATCATAAGTATAATTGGTATTCCCCAAACACTAAAGAAATTATATATTATATCGAATAACGTTACTTCCTCTTCATTTTTTTCTGTTTTTTTCTCTTCTTTAAATGTGCTTTTATAATTTCTTATTGTTGATTCTAACAAATCTTCATTAGGTTCATATTCCAAATACTTATTACTACATATATTTAATATATCTTTATATTTACTGCATCTTGGATCATCATAATAATTATTATAGTAACCTACTGATACATTTATTGTTCTAATAAATGAATTACACTCTTCAACAGGAGAATAAACCGATATTTTTACAAACTCTCCTTGTGGTATATTTCCTATAAAAACAATATTTTCATCATCAGCGTTATAAATGCTGTTATTATAGGTAACATATATCCCATCATATACATTATATAGTACTACACCAAATTTCTTCTCACCAGTATAATAATTAACTTCATAAGTAATATTATTAGCCAATTTAGTATGCTCATTAAATTTTTCATAATTGCAGTCTGCATAAACTAAAAATGGGAACATTATTAATATAATAAATATAACCTTTTTCATTCTTCCTCCCTTAACATAACTGCATGTACTACTAATCTTCTATTACCACTACCAGCACACGTAGATAAAGTTAATATTTTATCACCATATTTGATATCATCATTAGTGTTAAAATTACTTCTATCTCTTATCATTTTAATAAATTCATCAAATTCTTCTTCATTTTCAAAATTAGTTATTAAATAATCAGTTGTATAATCTATCTTATATGATGAAAATATTTTAAATTTATATGATTCTTTTTCAGTATCATAATTTATTATCATATTATTAGAATTAGCTCGCCATTTAGAGTTTAAAACATTTTTTAAAGAGCCAAACATAATTCCATTACCACTTGAATAATGACCATATACAATAGTATTATCATCCCAAGATTTAGAATTATTCCTATAATCCATAAATATCCATCCAACGCTTTTAGATTTTTGGAAAAAATCATGTTTTAAATAATACACATTATCTGAATGTTGAACAACTGGATATGCTACTTCGGTATTATTAATTGTTAAATAACCTACTGTTTCATCATTAATATTTTTTAAATTTGAAAATACTTTTTCAAATGTATATTTTAGTTTCATTTGTTCACGTTCAGATAATTCTTCTTCCTCTTCCTCAGGTTCGCTTTGAACTGGAGTTATAGTTTCTGGATCATTTGTTACTATATTGTCTACTAGAGGACTAGATATCAAATCAGTATTTAATTTATCTACGCTTAATTTATCAATGTAATCATATGACTTAACTATTATTAGTGATACTAAACTAACATATATACATAATGATGTAATCATTTTTAAATTATTAAATGTTAATTGTTTAAACAAATTATTGCTTAAAAATGAATTTGAATATATTATTCTAAATTCGCACATATATTCTTTTTTACATTTTTTATTTAATTCTTTTAACCAAGAAAAATTATCAGTAATAAAATTATTTTTATCAAATCCTTGATGTAAGAAAACTATTATGTTTCTAGATTCATCATTTTTAACTAAATCTATTATTTTAGAAATAATATCTTTTGAAAAAATATATATATTTATAGATTTTAAATTATAATTAATTCTCAAGAATTCTTTAACATCATCAATTAATCCAGGATATTCCTCTTTTATATCCAGATTTTTTCTATAATATAATGTTTCGTAGTCAAATGAATCCTGTTGGAGCATAAATCTATCTGACACTTTGTCTTTATTATATAAATTTACATGAACACCTTTTTTTTCAAATTTCTGAAGTATAAATTTAGGCATATAATAACAATCAATTAATTGTAATGAATTAATTCCTAAAAATAATTCATAATCCTCTAGTGCTACTGTCGAAGGTATATCGAGTTTTAAATATTTAATTTCTAAATAAAGCATCATTAAAGCAACATATTTAAATGTAACTAATTTTTTAATAATAATAGTTTCTATTCTAATTGTTTGCTTTTTTAATAACAAACATATTTTATCAATGTGTTTTTTATAATATTTTAACGTATAAAAAAGAGAATTGTTATTAATAACATTCTTATTAACTAGTTTTTTTTCATCAGGAGTTATTTCCCTAAAATCATAAACTATTGATGAATTAATAATTGTTAGCACAATATATTTCTTCATATCATATTCTCCTATAATACAATTATATATTATCACAATTCAAAATGAAAACTCAATAATATTAGTTATTCTTACATGTAAACAAAAAATGAAATTATTCAATTTCATTCTTTTTTATTACCTTTCTAAGTTCTTTATAATCTAGTTTTTCAAATTCACTATTAATTACTTCAATACCTTTTCCATCTTTAATTATGATTATTAATGGTAAATCATTTATATTATCTACTAATTCAGGGAAATTCTTTTTTAATATTTCTAAATATTCATTATTTTCTATTAAATCGGTAGCATTAAAATATACAACTATATCTATTAAATTATTTTTTTCTAACTCTTTATATATTTTTCTTTCAGTATCATATAAAGATTTAGAACCTGTATATCCAACATATAGTATAGCATCTCTATACTCAGATAAACTAAATTCAATATCGTCTTTTGTTATTTCATTTACTTTTTTAATACTAAAATAACTTGTATTTAATTTGCTTTCTTGATATCCAAGATAAAATGATCGTAAATATAAAACTAATACGACAACTAATAAAGATACTACTAAAACAATAATATAATTACTAATAGGAATTTGCTTTACTTCTTCTTTCTTTTTATTGACCATATATCCTCCATCTTTATATATTTATTTTAACATATATTTTATTATTTATCTATATTTTTTAAATATATACCAATATTTCTATCAAGCACTTTTTTACCTCTCCACTGTGCTGCAGATAATTTAAAATTACTTTCAAATTCTTCATCATCCATATTTAAAAATTCTTGAGGATTGATACCGTTGTATTCATAATATTCAACGCTTTTATTATATGGACATATCATTGAACATTTATCACACCCATAAATACAATTATTAAAATTTTTTGTATCTATATTTTCTAAATTTTTCTTTTGAGTTAAATAACTTAAACATCTATTAGCGTTCAATATTCCATTATTATTTAATGCTCCATTAGGACAGTTTTTAATACATAAATCACAAGATTTGCATTTTCTTTCGATAATCGCATCACCATCAATTATTGCATTAGTCAAAATAATACCTATATTAAAATATGACCCATATTTATTATTTATTAACAAATTATTTTTTCCAAAAAAACCCAATCCTGAATTATAAGCTAAAACTCTTTCATCTAAAGGATTATTATCAACGAATATTTCATATTTATAATTGTTATTATTTAAATATTCAGCAACTACATTTAATTTATTTCTAATAGTTAAATGATAATCTACTCCAACAGCTATAGAACTAAAATATACATTGTTTTTATTACTAAAATTAACTTTTTTATATGGCAATAATATAACAATAGCTGTATTATATTCATTATATTTCTTATCTTTTAAATCTTTATCACCAATATTACCAGTTTGAAAAGTACATTTATACCCCAAACTGTTTTGTAATTCATATTTAGAGTAATCGACTATAAGTTCTTTAATATTACAAAAACCCACTTCAGTTATACCAATTTCATTTAATAATTTAATAATCTCTTTTTTCATAAAAAATATAATATCATAAGTAATAATTACTCATCAATGTTTTTCTTATCTTCTTTTGATAATAATTCATATTCTGGTACATTCTGAAATAATTCTTGAACTTTAGGAAGTTGTTTAAACAATTTTACATATTCAATTATAGTATTATTATCTTTTTTTAATATTTCTATTTTTTCAATTACTTTTTTCATATTATAAATCCCCCTCCACTTGAATTATTCTAAGTCCATTATTTTTAGCTATATTTAATATATCTGGAGTTAAATCTTTAACCACCATAAAATCAGGCTTCATTTTTAAATCTTTTTTTCTATCTTTATTAAATTTAATAATTGTATCATTTTCAAATGAAGAAAGTCTTACTGAAAGTGTGGGTATTAATTTATTATATCCATAACAATTTTTAGTTATTTCAGATATAAATTTAAAATCATAATGAAGTCCATCATTAGTATATGATGAGAGAATTTTAAAATCTTGATTATTAAATCTATAAATTATTACTCCATCCTCTTCTGTTTTTGAAACAGCAGATGAATTGTTTTCATATAAATTTTCGATATCATCTGTAGATACAATTTGATTATTAATAATATCTAATTTATTTTGTTTTAATTTATTAAATAAATTTATAACTGATATTATATTAATATCCAATTTAGAATTAATAATATTTTCAACAAATGATAATAACAATTCAGAATCAGTAACACTAAACATTAACTTAATCATTGCAAGTAATTTTAATTCATTTTCATTAAGTATACCCATATTTTCGATAGTATCCATATCACATATATCACAATAGTTTTTAACAGTTGCTAATTCTAACCATAAAGTATCACCTTTTTCATTATAAGGTCTATTAAAGAAATAATTGCTTATTAAATTTTTTCTTATTACATCATCATTATTATTTGTCCAATCACTTAATAATCTTTTTAATAATGTTATTTCATATGAAGATAATTCTTCTTTCTTTTTAATATTTAAATAATTGCCATCGGAAACAAGTAATCTTATTAAATTATTTATTTCCTCATCATTTAATTCTTTATCTTTAATATCATTTAATATATCTTTATAATAAGTAAAATTTTCAATAGTGGTTAATAAAGTTTCCTTATCTTCTTTATATATGGCTTTTAAAATATTATAATAATCAATAAATAATGATTTATATTTATCATTTTTAACTATATATAATAATGTTGACATATTAATAAAATTATATTTGGAAATGTCTACTAATAAATCTGGATTAACAAATAATAATCTTTCATCAAAAATTTCTAGTGACATAATATCATATATTTCCGTTGTTAATGATATCTTTTTATTATATGCATTGCTTAATAACTCATTTAATAATTTTATGGATGCTCCAACAGACTCTTTGTTTTCTTTTCCTTTATAAAACAAAGATATTCCTACAAACACACTTATTTTTTCAGGATTGTTTTTTTCTATGATACGTTTATTAAAAATTACTTTGAATAGTTCAAGTATTGAATTATAATCTTTTGACCAATCATAATTATCTATTTTAGTTATATATTCATTATAAATTTTGTTAATTACTTTATAATACTTCGTATAAACATTTTCGCCATAGTATTCTTTAAAAAGATTTAAACACCTTGAATTTGCCTCTAGTGTTATGCTCTCTTTTTCTTTTTTACTAATATTTTCATTATATAGTGGCGCTACATATGCTAACACATAATTTGTATCAATATCTATTAAAGGCATTATTTTTGAAATTGGTAAACTTTGAATAATTCTAACTAATCTTTTAGTAATTTGATAACTTATATTATTGCTATTTTTATCATATCTAAATAATTTACCTTTAGCATTTAATAAACACTTATCAACAAATACATTTATAATATTATCTATATTCGCATCTACTACATTTTCTAATACCTTGTAAATTACTTCAGTATTTTTAAAAGAAGATATATTAACATATTTTAATAACTCTATATCATATTTTAATAATTCCGTTAATGAGTCTTCATCTAGATTATTTATCAAATATGGACTAGATTCTATAAATTCTCTTTGCATATCAATTGGCATATCTTTAAGTAAAGATATATCATTAGATACCTTTTCTAATTGACTTTTTAGATAATTATTTCTTGCTTCACCACTAATGTACTTACTATATTCTTCATTTTCAGAATATTTATTTTGAATATTTTGAGGTGCATACTTAATGAATATAGGATTTGCTTTTAATATAAAATCCCATTGTCTATCTATTAATTTATCTTTTATACTATCTATTATATTTTCTGTTCTTTTAATATCTTTTTTGGATAAAACTAACATAACTTTATATAAATCATCCATAAATAGTTTTGAAACATCATCAGGTTGATTAAAGTACATACATAAATATTCTTCATATTCAGTATCATCTAAATCTAAAGTTTTATAATTCATAAAGAATTTATTATCATTTAGCCAACCACTAACCAACGCCTTCTTTGCTTCAGTAGAACCATGCTTAAACATAGAAATATTACTATTAAGCATATTTTTTTGAAATTCTAAAGGTAACATGCTAATTAAAGAAGTATAATTAAAAAACAAATGACTTAAAACTATTTCGTTACTTTGAATATCTTTATTATCAAGATATGCTTGTTTAACTTCAGTTTCATTCATTTTACTTAAACTTTTAATAAAGGCATTACCTTTTCTTTGATTAGTTCTGTTTTTAATATTCTTAATTAGTGACATATAAACACACCTCTACTATAAAGAATTATAACATATTTAAATTAAGTTTAATATATTTATTTTAATAACAATTTAAAAGAAGTAAATTTACTTTACTTCTTGATGACTTAATGTATGTTTAATTGAAGAATCAATTAAATGAATTGGCTCCATACACGTAGGAAGCAACTCATATCTTGATAATTCCTCTTCTATTTTTGATATCTTTTCTTCTAATTGTTCTACAGCAGCATCATCCATATTTATATCGCATTCATCGGTAAGGTTATATTTTTTCATAAAGAATATATAGTTACTTAAATTACTTAAATATAAATATTCATAATATAAATTCATTAATCTATAAAATTCCTCTTTGGTAATTATATTTAATTCTAATAGTCTACTCATTTTATAGACTGCCAGCAGATCTTCCTCCATGTATCCAACTTCTCCATTTCCAAAAAATGGATCATTAATGTAACGTAAATTAGGTACTACATTCTTACTATATTTTACAACTTCATCAAATAATTCTTTTTGTTCCATAATTCCCCCTAAATAATACAATTTATTATATATTTAATAATATCACCAGTCAAGCTTAATCTATTTTACTTAAATATTTATGATTAATTGCTATTTGTTTAACACCTATTCCATATTTAAATGCAATTGTTGCTAAATCTCCATTTATTTTTATAACTACACCTTCTCCAAATATTGTATGTTTAACATTATCCCCTTCATTTAATGTAACATTGTTATCAACATTATACATATCATTTAAATTAATCTTTTTATCAATTTTTTTAGATGCGGATTTATTAATTATATTTATTACACTATCATCAATTTCTTTAATAAATCTACTTACCGTAGAATTTGAAGTTGATCCATATATAGTTCTTTTAGAACAACTTAACAAATATAATTTTAATTTAGCTCTTGTTATACCTACATAGCATAGTCTTCTTTCTTCTTCTAATTCACTTGGACTTTCAAAACTTTTAATATGAGGAAATATTCCTTCCTCCATTCCAACAATAAATACTATTTTAAATTCTAACCCCTTAGCAGAATGTAGTGTCATTAAATTAACACTATTTTTATTTTCTTTATATTGGCCAGCATCACTTACTAACAATATATTTTCTAAAAACGTTTCCAAGTCATAAATTCCATTATCTTCAAAATTTAAGGCAACACTTTTAAATTCATTTAAACTTTCAATTCTCGATTCACTTTCAAGTGAACTATCATTTTCATATTCAGCTCTTATTCCCGTTTTTACTAAAACATCTTCTATAAATTCGCTTAAACTTAAATTCTTAACATCTTCTTTTAATTCTAATATTAATTTTTTGAAAATTAACTCTTTTCCATCCTCTATGGCATCAAACATACTAACATTATTATCTAATGCCTTTCTCCTAATACTTTCAATTGTTTTATTACCTATACCTCTTTTTGGAGTATTAATAATTCTCTCTAAACTTACTGAATCATTCGTATTATATATTAAATTAAGATATGCAATTAAATCTTTTATCTCTTTCCTAGCATAAAAATAATAACTTCCTATTATATTATATGGAATATTTTCTCTTACAAAATTTTCTTCTAAAGTTCTGCTTTGAGCATTAGTTCTATATAATACAGCAAAATCACTATAATTGTATCCTAGACTTACCAAATCTTTAATTTTATTAATAACAAATTCAGCTTCTTTTATTTCATCTTCCACATTAATATAATCTACTTTTTCACCATCACCTACATCAGTCCATAAATTCAAAACTTTTCCTTCAATATTGTTTTTTATCACTGAATTTGCTGCTTTTAAAATATTATTTGTACTTCTATAGTTTTCTTCAAGCAAAATTACTTTAGCATTTTGATAATCATTCTCAAAATTCAATATATTTTTATAGTCAGCATTTCTCCAAGAATAAATAGATTGTGATGCATCACCCACGACAAAAATATTATTATACTTTTTAGACAATAATTTACATAATTCATACTGGATACTATTAGTATCTTGATATTCATCAACTAAAATATATTTAAATCTTTCTTGATATTTTTCTAATATATCTTTATTCTTTTTAAACAATTCAACTGGTTTTAGTAACAAATCATCAAAATCAACAGAATTATTTTCTTTTAATATTTTCAAATATTTCTCATATACAAAATGAATAACTTTATCATTTTCTTTTAAAAACAATCTTGAAAACTCATCAGGAGTAATTCCATCGTTTTTAGCCGAACTAATTCTAGACATAATTTGTTTTATATCATAACTTTGTATATCATAATCATTCTCTTTTAATATTCTTTTTATTAATGCTTTTACATCATCAGTATCTAGTATTGTTATATTAGATGTATATCCAATACTTTTATAGTTTTCTCTTAAAATTCTAAGTCCAAACGAATGAAATGTTCCTATAAATATTGAATCAGCTACTGTTCCCATTTCATTTTCTATTCTGCTTCTCATTTCGCGGGCCGCTTTATTAGTAAAAGTTATTGCTAAAATATTATATGGACTTATACCATCATCTATTAATCTTATTATTCTTTGAGTTAAAACGCGTGTCTTACCCGAACCGGCTCCAGCTAAAACAAGACAAGGCCCTTCTCCATGATTAACCGCTTCTAATTGTCTATCATTTAATGTCATAAAACTACCTCTTAATAATTATATAATGGTATAACTTTTATATCAAATATTTTTTAATTTTATCTATTTAAAAAACCAACAATAGTTGGTTTTACATATCTGCTGTACCTTCTGGTAATGATAAAATTCGTCCATTTAATTTAACTGTATAATTAATAGGATTTTGATTAAATGTTACAACAGCACAAGGATAAGTCGTCTTTTGAAGAGTTTGGTTAGTACCAGGTGAAGTGCTAGTTGCATTAATAACTACTCCACTACTACTAATATTAACACTTGAAATTGTGACACTATAACCCTCAGTAGGCATTTCGCCCAATCCAACAGATATCTTAAATCCATTTGCTGTTGAACTTGGCCAATATCCTTGTGTTGTAATAAATCTACAACTAGTATTATCTTCAATGGTATAAGTTAAATCACTAGGAATTGTTGGCTCGCCAGGATCAGGTGTATCTGGAATTGTTGGCTCATCAGGATCAGGTGTATCCGGAATTGTTGGCTCATTAGGATCAGGTGTATCCGGAATTGTTGGCTCATTAGATTCTATTTTAACAAACATCCATGGGTCATTATATGTTCCCTTTCCAGTTATTTCAACATCAGAATTAACATACTCAGTTACTCTAACACCATATGTATCTGTTTTAGATTTCAATTCAGCTGTGTAAGATGTAATTACATTTGAATTAGCGCCACTTTCTGTCATAGTCCAATACTTTTGTCCGGTGAATAAATACGTCTTATCATCTCTTTTTGATATATTAAACTCACTTAAATTTAAAAATCCACCTTTTAAGAAATTAGAATTATAACTTAACACATTATTTTCATATTTAAATTTAATATTATCATCAGATACAATATATTTTGCATAATCATTAAACCTTTCAATATAACTATTAGCACTATTAATAGAATCACTATAGTTATTCATAATTGATGCATTCACATTTACCACCAACATTAAAGCAAATATCATAATTAAAACTTTTTTCATATTTATTCCTCCTATTTATTTACTATACTTCTATTCTTAAATAATTCTTTATTAAATAACAAGATAGAAATATTAGATATTACAATCATACCATTAGTAATGGCACACGAGTATGATTTAACATTTATATCATAAATAATCCAACAAATATATGATATAATAGCGCCCATTACAACTATTTTTTTAGGTTTTGTTAATGCCCAGCCATCTATAGTACTTGAAAATATAGGCAGTAATTCTATAAATGTTGTATAACTTATTATTCCAAATATTATATATATAGGAATTGAAATTAGAAATATGTAGTCATCAGCGTCAGTTTTATAGTACCCATAATCCCTAATTATTTCAAACATACATATAAACAATCCACTATATGCACCCAAGAGATAGTAATGTATGCAATATAAAATTGTTGCAATTATTTGAAATATTAGTATTTGATTAGTATTTTTTCTATAATAACTAGTTATCAAAAACATCCAAGCTATTAAACCTATTAATTGTATAAACAAAAAAAATATATAATCCATACCATAAATAGTATACCATAAAAATAATCTAATTTAAATATCAATTAAATTATTTTACAAATATTAACATCACAAATCACTTTTAATTATTATATGAATATAATAATATGAGGTGATTTAATGAAAAAAATTATTGCAATAATTATTTCTATTATTATGGTATTTATTCTAATATTTATATTTAAAGAAAAAAATAATAATGAGAAAATTATTGTATCTGAAGTAACTCATTCTGTATTCTATACACCATGGTATGTTGCTTTAGAAAAGGGATATTTTAATAATGAAGGATTAGACATAGAAGTTATTTTGACACCTGGAGCTGACAAAGTAGCATCTTCTGTCTTATCAGGTGATGCTAAAATAGGATTTTCAGGACCAGAAGCAACAATATATGTATTTAATAATTCGAAAGAAAAATTGGTATCTTTTGCATCTCTCACTAAAAGAGATGGCCAGTTTATTGTTGGCCCTTGCTCATTAAAAGATAATTTCAAGATGACTGATTTAATCAATAAATCTGTTTTAGCGGGTAGAAGTGGTGGTATGCCATTATTAATGTTTAAATATGCATTAAAAGAATCAAACATTAATGAAGAAATGGTAAATATTGATACCTCTGTAGAATTTGCTGCTTTAACAGGAGCATTCATAAGCAAACAAGGGGATTTTGTTAATCTATTTGAACCTAATGCTCTTAAAATTGAAAAAGAAAAATACGGATGTGTTTTAACATCTTTAGGTAGTATATCTGGTGTAGTGCCTTATACAACTTTCTATGCAAAAGAAGACTATATTAAAGAAAACAAATCATTAATTAAAAAATTTAATAAAGCATTAAATAAAGGAATAAAATATGTAAATGATAATGATAGTATCACTATTGCTAAAACTATACAAAATCAATTTAGTGATTTTGATTTAGATGATTTAGCAAGTGTTATACAAAGATATAAAGATGCTGACTCTTGGTATAATAGTACATATATTAATTATGATGACTATGATAAATTACTTGATATAATGTTATATGGAAAAACAATTGATAAGAAAGTTGATATTAATTTATTGATAACAAATGAATTCAACTAGTATATTAAGTGTTAATAATTTATCAAAAACATATCATTCAAAATATGGAGAAACTCTAGCAATTAAAAACATTAATTTTAATGTAAATAAAGGAGAATTTATTGGTATTATTGGCCCATCTGGATGTGGCAAAAGTTCAATATTAAATATATTGTGTTTACTTGATAATGAATATAGCGGTGAAATAAAATTCAAAAAAAATATTAAAATAGCTTATATGTTACAGGAAGATGCATTATTTCCATGGTTAACAATTTTAGATAACGTATTAATTGGTTTGAAAATCAAAAGGGAATTAAATAGTAAATCTAAAGAATATGCTTTATCATTATTAAAAAAGTATGGATTATATGAATTTAAGGATAAATATCCAAATGAACTTTCTGGTGGAATGAAACAAAGAGTAGCATTAATTAGAACACTTGCTATTAAACCTAATATTCTATTACTTGATGAACCTTTCTCAGCACTTGATTATCAAACAAGATTAAAGGTATCAGATGATGTATATAAAATAATAAAAGAAGAAAAGAAAACAGTTATAATTGTTACACACGACATATCAGAAGCTATCTCAATGTGTGATAAAATAATTGTTTTATCTAAAAGGCCTTCCATTGTTAAAAACATATATGATATCGATTTATGTGATAAATCAACTCCAATTAAAAATAGAGAAGCATCAAACTTTTCATATTATTATAAATTATTGTGGAAGGAGATTGATGATAATGTCACATGAACAAATTAAATATTTAAAAGAATTAAAAATATATAAGTCACTAATAATAATATTTCAAACACTTATTCTACTAATTATTATATTTTTATGGCAATATATGACAGATAAAAATATCATTAATTCATTCATTACTAGTAGTCCAATAAAAATATTAAAAACTATTAAAAATTTATATATTCAAAATAATTTATTTAGTCATATATTAATCACATTAAAAGAATGTATAATTGCATTCATATTAACTGGATTTATATCATTTATAATTGCAATATTAATGTTATATAGTGAATTTATTGCCAAAGTAATAGAACCATATCTAATAGCATTAAATTCACTCCCTAAAGTAGCACTTGGCCCTATTATAATTATATGGATAGGAGCTAATCAAAAAGGTATAATTATAATGGCATTATTAATATCTTTAATAGTAAGTATACAAAATTTATATAATGGATTTAAATCAACAGATAAATTAAAAATTAAATTATTAAAAACATTTAATGCATCTAAATTAGATATATTATTAAATGTAATAATTCCATACAATAAAGAAAACATATATAATACATTTAAAATAAATTTATCAATGTGTTTAATTGGTGTTATAATGGGAGAATTCTTAACCTCCAAAGCAGGTATTGGTTATTTAATACTATATGGATCACAAGTATTTAATTTAGATTTAGTAATGAGTGGAATATTTATTTTAAGCATAATTTCTATATTATTATATTTTATTATTAATATAATTAAAAAAGTTCTTATTTAAGAACTTTTTATATATTTCCATGTTCATTTTGAATACTAGATATTCTTTTTCTCATTGAAACAACTTTTCCAAATTTATATATATCATAGATTATAACTATAATTATTGGTATTAAAAGTAAACTTAACCAACCGCTTTTAGAAGATAATATTCCATTAATATTGCCTATTTTAGGAACTACAAATATTACTTTACCTATTATATTTGGCTGAACTATTGTTTCAGGAACATCATTGTCACTAGCCCCTTTAACTATAATGGTATTATCCTCATTAACCTCAACTACTCTATTTGTTAAGATACTAAATCCATTAAATATATTCAATGAATAATAAGTAACTATATCATCTTTTTTTAAATTATTAACATTGGTTTTTAATGTTAAAACGACATCATAAGCATTTATTTTTGGAGACATACTTTCATTAGTGACTGTATATAGTCCTACAAAAGGTGTTTTATTATTCTTATCAGATACTTTTGCAAGTATCATTAAAAATGACAAGCCCAAAACAATTGTTAAAAGTAAAACAATTATTAACCACAAAAAACTTCTATATATTATTTTAAAAGTTTTTTTTCTTTTTATAGTTTTGTCTTCTTCCATAATTCACACCTATCTTAATTTTATGATAACAAAAAAGTAAGACTTTATTCAATAGTCTTACTTTTAAATTAACGCTTGTTTTACTATTTATTTTCAATTCTAGCAAATAATATTTCAGGGTCATTTAATTTAATATTATTTTCTAGATTTCCAAATTCCAATGTTTCAAAACTTGTTTGCTTCGTATTTAATATATTAAATATCTTTTTAGATGTACCTGGCATAAAAGGAGTTAGTAAAATCGCACTTATTCTTATACTTTCAAGTAAATTATATAAAACTGTTCTAAGTCTATCTAACTTTGCATCATCTTTAGCAAGAACCCATGGACATGTTTCATCTATATATTTATTACTTCTTCTTAATAATTCAAATATATCATCTAATACTTCGCTTATTTTATATTCGTTCATTTTTTCATCTACTATATTTGGTAAAATTTTTGAATAAGATATTAAATTATCATCAATAGAATCATATTCATTTGTATTAATAACATCTCCATCAAAATATTTTTTACTCATAGCTACTGTTCTATTTACTAAATTTCCTAATACATTAGCTAAATCAGAATTATATCTTTCTTCTAATAATTCATATGTTATATTCCCATCATTAGCATAAGGTATTTCGTGTAACACATAATATCTTACTGCATCAACGCCATATTTATTTACAAGCTCATCTGCATAAATTGCATTCCCCTTACTTTTACCAATTTTATCATTATTAGAAAGTAGCCATGGATGACCAAAAATTTGATGAGGTAAATCTAAATCCAAACTCCACAAAAATGCTGGCCAATAAATACTATGAAATCTAACTATATCTTTACCTATTAAATGTAAGTCTGCTGGCCAATATTTTTTAAATTCCTCATTTGGAGAATCTACATCATATCCAATATTAGTAATATAATTTGTTAATGCATCTAGCCATACATAAACAACATGCTTATTATTAAATGGTACAGGAATTCCCCAAGTAAACGATGTTCTAGAAACGCACAAATCTTGTAAACCTGGTTTTATGAAATTATTTAACATTTCATTTCTACGTGATTCTGGCTTTAAAAAATCAGTATTAGTTTCAAATAATTCTTCCAACTTTTTTTGATATTTGGATAGTTTAAAAAAATAAGCTTCTTCTTTCTTTAATGATACTTCGCCACCACAATCAGGGCACTTTCCATCAATAAGTTGAGATTCGGTCCAAAAAGATTCACAAGGTGTACAATAAAGCCCACTATATTCACCTAAATATATATCACCCTTATCATACATTTTTTTAAATATTTTTTGTACTTGCTTTTCATGCATTGGATCAGTTGTTCTAATAAATTTATCATAACTTACATCCATTAAGTCCCAGATACTTTTTATTTCATTAGCAACTTCATCAACAAATTCTTTTGGTGTTTTATTAGCATTTTTTGCTTTAATTTCAATTTTTTCACCATGCTCATCTGTTCCAGTTTGAAAATATACATCATAACCTTTAAGTCTTTTATATCTTGCTATAGAATCAGCTAAAATTGCCTCATATGTATTACCTATATGTGGCTTTCCAGATGTATATGCAATTGCTGTACTAATATAATATTTTTCCATATTTGCCTCCTATAAAATAAAAAGTCATAAATTAAGGACGAATTTTTCCGCGGTACCACCTTAATTCATGACTAGTCATGCTCTTCAAATCTTAACGCGATTAACGATTTAACTCCAGAACCATTTTCAAGACTTATCTTATTAGTTCTCACCAACCACTAACTCTCTATAAAGATAAATTCTATCTCTTTCCTTCTTCATTAATTACTTATAGATTTTAGCACAAATATTACTAAAAATCTAGTATAAATTATTGCAATATCATTTTGTCGCCAAATAATTCATTTATATCAGCCACTACTCTATTTCTTTGATTAATTCCTTTTTGAACAAGAACATCATATTCAGTAGGATGATCATTTTGAATTACTCTACTATCATATCCCTCGTCTTTATATGGATCCTTAGCCATTTCAAGTGCTATTTCATCTTCTGATTTATAAGCCAATCCTTTTAGTTTGACAGCATATTGAACAGCCATTTCCATTTCTTCGATTGACAGTTCAGAAAGTTCCGCACTCCTAATCATACTATTTCTACGCAATATACTTGCGGCTAAAGCAATTTGTTGTTCAGTTAAATTTTGTTGATGAATTGTTGTATCAATTCTCTGTTGTGCAGCAGTTTTTTTCTTTTTATCTGCCTCTTCTTTTTCAAGACTTTGTTTCTTTTGCATTTCTTCTTCTTGTAATTCTTGCTGTTTGTCAAATCTCTTTCCTAATATTTCATTACTCTTTCTAATAATATATTCATTAATGAATTGTTCTACTCTAGGATCAATGGTATATTCTCCATTCCTATATACAATTCCATTTGGAAATTCTCTTTTAGCAGCAGTTTCAGCTTCGATTCTTATTTGATCAAATGTAGCGGGATCTAATCCTTTTTCCATATACCCGATTCGTCTTTCTTCTTGAATTTTTGAAGTGATGCTAGTAAATTTCTTTAAACTATCTAATGATTTTTCTGCGCCAATTACATCCTTAGCTTTTCCTTCTATTTCAATTATCTCAGATTCGGTATATCCATTTTCAATCATATTTTTTTTGTATTCTTCAATAGCAGTTTCCATTTCTTTTCTCTCATTGCCAACTAATGAGTTTAATTTTTTATACATATCAGTTAATGTTGAAATATGTCTTTTGGTTTCTTCTTCCCTAGCATATTTTTGCTCAAGTTCATTAAACCCTTTTAACTTTGCTTCATTTTTTTCTTTCATCTTTTCCAAATTTTTTAATAATTCACCCAAAGCTTTATGAAATTTAGTAAAATCTATTTCTTGTCCGTTAACATAACATTTTTCAGGTAGTTTATTTTGAATTACAATTATAATTTGTTCTAATTCTTTTATAAGATCAATATTTCTTAAAACAGTTCCATTTTTTTCATCAAATTTTTCTCTATCAAATTTATCATGCAAACTTCTCTCTCTCATATTATCAAAATGCCTTTTTGAAGGATAAGTATCGAATTTTAATGGAGGTTCGGTAGATAATGTGAATTTTTGAAAAATGTCTAGTGAAGAACCAAAATCCATATCTTTATTCCATTGATGATATAACTTTAGTGATTGAAAAGATGCTAAATAAGAAGTTCTGTCTAATGTTTTCTCAAGTTCGCGCATTTCTTCAGATTTTCCCATTCCTCTTCTATGCATAATTCCTTGCACAGTTCTATAAGATCTATCTATCTTTTTTCCTTCAGCGGTTTCAAAAGAATGAATTATTTCTTTGAAAATATCAACACAATTCTGAACTTCCTTCAATATTTCGATTAATTGTAAATCGCTAGGATCCTTTCCTATAGTTTTATCAAAAAAGGATTTATTTGTATTACGACATGCTGTTGCGATTAATGTTGATAAAGAATCTAATCTTAAAACAGATTCGGAAGGAATAATTACATTTTGTATCATTTCTTCAGGATTTTGAATTCTATAACTACTATTAATTGGTTCAAAAGCACCAAGTAATTCATCAATAGCTTCAATATCCTTTTTACGATTTCTAATAATATTATTATACTCTGTTTGACTTATTTCTTTTTTATACAGTTTTTCTTGAGCTTCTTGCATTCTTTTTCTATATTTTAATTTTCTAAGTTCCTGACTATTTTTAAAAAAATTTATTTTATTTCTAGATATTTCTATTTTTTTTAAAGCGGCCATATTTCCGAATTGATCCTCTTGTATCTCTTTTTCTAATTTCTCAATACGCTCCTTAATATCCATTTGTTCTCTTTCCAATTTTTCAATATCTAAATCATACATATTTATTCCTCCGTAGTCTAAATATATTATATCAAAATTATATTTTGCCAATCAATGCCACAAAATTCTATTTACATTCTTTTTAATGATTTTAAGTATTTTTTTATATTTTCATCTATTCGATAACTTTCTATTGCTTTTTGAATAGCTTTATTATGAATCCATTTGTTTTTTATTTTGCTACACTCAAACAATTTAATTGTTTCATCATATTGCTTTATTAATGCAAAACTTAAATACCAAGCAATTGCCATGTTTACATAATAGCTATCATATTTTATAGACAATACTAATTTATTGTTATTTTTTATATATTTTGAATCATTTAAATAGTATTTCAGTAACGAAACCACACCAAATCTAATAGTATATTCTCTATTATCTTGAATACAAGATTCTATAAAGTAATATAAAAAATCCAGGCTTTTATTAAATACTTTAGGATTTATAGTATCACAAACCGCCCAATTATCAATATAAGGTAAAAAAGTTTTTAATTCATTAATAGTATCATCAATATTTTTATTTAAAGAAATTAAAAAAGCATGAAGTAAATTTTCTTCATTATATTTATGGGGTAGATCATTAATAAATTCATTTCTTAAATTGAAATCTTTATTAATTTTTTTAGCATATTCTCTTAATATGGGTACCCTTACACCAATAATTTTATCTTTATCAAGATTTGGAATACTTTTAGATGAAAAATCTTTATATTTTAAATCCTGATGTTTAAACAATTCTTTTTCTATTACTTTCATAATATTATTGTATCAAAAGTAATTAATTATTTAAATATTTTTTATTCCAAATTATAATTATTATTGATATAATTAATACATAAGGAAGTTGATTAAAATGAGTTTTAAAATGATTAAATGGGATAGTAAAATTAATACAATAATATTTTTATTACTAGGTATTTTTTTATTATTTTTCCCGGAATTATCTATGAATACAGCCAGTTATTTAATAGCAAGTGTTTTAATGATAATGGGTGTTAATTATCTTATCAAAATATATAGTAATAAAGATACTCTTACTAACGGAGATATTATTTATATAATTATTAGCATTGCATCTATAGCTATAAGTATTTCAATATTTATAAGTCCGCTTTGGATTATTAATTTAATTAATATATTACTTGGAATAATATTAATATTAAGTTCTCTAATTAATCTTAAAAATATTTTATCATTTAGAAAGAATAGAACAAAATCATGGTGGTTTTTGCTATCATTAACTATATTAATTTTAATAGCAGGAATTATTGTTGTTGCTAAACCGGAGTTACTTGCAAATATTATTGTTCAAATAGCAGGTGCAACCTTAATAGTAAATACAATTTCATCATTCTTCCTATCACGTAAGATTAATAAATATTTATTAATAGAAGAAAAAACAAGTGATAAATAATCACTTGTTTTATTTTGTTCCGTAAACTCTGTCTCCTGCATCACCAAGTCCGGGTAAAATATAGCCAACATCATTAAGTTCTCTATCCACACTTGCAGTATATATTTTGACATCTGGATGTGCTTCTTGCAATTTTTTAATTCCTATTGGGGAAGATATAACACAAAGAAATTTAATCTTTTTCACTCCATCTTTTTTTAATCTATTAATAGTTGCTATAGCACTACCACCAGTAGCGAGCATTGGATCCAAAACCAAAACTTCTCTTTTATTAATGTTTTCTGGCATCTTATAATAGTATTCAACCGGCTCTAAAGTCTTTTCATTTCTATATAAACCAATATGACCAATCTTAGCATTTGGGATAACTTTAATAATCCCATCCACCATACTCATACCTGCCCTTAGAATTGGAACAAATGCATATTTATCTTCATTTAAACATTTCGTTTCATATTTTTCTAAAGGAGTTTCAATAACTATCTTATCTAATTTAGCATCTTTTAAAGCTTCATAACATAATAATATAGCTATTTCACTAACCAACTCTCTAAATTTCTTTGTACCTGTATTTTTATCTCTTAATATTGATAATTTATGTGTTATTAATGGATGATTTAGTACTATTTCTTTCATTTCTTTTCCTCTGGTATTATTAAATTTAATAATATACCTATTATTGCTGCTAAAGACATTCCTGATATAGATACAGATATATTTTTAGTAATTATTGATATTGCAGCACCACCTAATCCGAGAACTAACATTGTAGATGCTACAACTATATTTTTGGTATTACTAAAATCAACTTGATTTTGAATTAATATTTTAAGTCCATTTACTGAAATAAATCCATAAAGTAATATTGCAACTCCACCTAATACTGGAGAAGGTATTGATGATATAACGGCAGTCAAGTTTCCTAAGAAGCCAAATATAATTGCTATTATTGCTGCTAAGCCTGTTACCCATACTGATGCTACTTTAGTCATACCAACTACAGATGTGTTTTCACCATATGTTGTATTAGCAGGACCTCCAATAGCACCTGCTGCAAACGTTGCAAGACCATCACCCATTAATGTTCTATCAAGCCCTGGGTCTTCTATTAAATCCCTATCTATTATTGAACCAAGAACCTTATGATCTCCTATATGCTCAGAAATAGTTACTAATGCAATTGGAACTATTGTAAGTATTGCACCAAAATTCAATTTGTAATGAATAAATGGTAGATAGAAACTTGGCATATTCAAGAATTTAGAACTTGTAATTCCACTGTAATCTACTATTCCCAAAATCATAGATGCAATATATCCAGCTATAATTCCTATTAAGAATGGTATAACTTTAAAAAAACCTTTTCCCCTTATAGATACAACTGCAGTAGTTAAAAATGCAATTAATGCTACCACAATATTTTTCCATGGAATGCTTTCTAAATTAAGTCCAATTTCTTCTACAGCAGTCGGAGCAAGTGAAAGACCTATTATCATAATCATTGGTCCAACAATTATAGGGGGTAATAATTTGTTAAGCCATTTTTTACCTGCAAATTTAATAATTAGTGCTACTAGTACATAAACTAGTCCAACAGCCATAATTGCTGTGAAAACACTTGCTTTACCGCTTTTAGCAAATGCAACCGCCATTGGCGTAATAAATGCAAATGAACTGCCAAGATACACTGGACTTTTGCCCTTTGTACATAAAATATAAATTAGTGTTCCTATACCAGAAGATATAAGTGCAACAGGTATTGATAAAACTTCACTACCGGCAGCCTTATTAACTAAAATTGGCACTAATATAGTTGCACCAAACATTGCAAACACATGTTGTAAAGATAATAATATCCATTTAGGAATGGATGGTTTGTCATTAACATCAAGTAATAATTTACTGTTTTTCTTTTTCATTTTTCCTCCTTTAAAACAATAATATGAGCAAAAAAAATCTCATCAATAAATGATGAGACTAAATAACAATAAAATTAATAGCATTTCCATTAATTAAAGTAATAAATAAATTTTCAACTATTAATTCATTCATTCTTTTTTTCCTCTTTTATAAGAATAACATAACTATTTTGAAAAAGCAACATTTTTTATAAGCCACTTAAGATTTTTTATTTTGTCTTCTCATACTTATCTAATTTTAGTTTTATTGCTGTTTGATAATCATCAGTTTTTTCATCTTTTCTATTTTTTATGTATTCTGATAATCTCAAATAATTACATGAAAGTTCATATATTTTTATTAAACTAGATGCATACTGTATATCAAAAGACTTATCATATAATAGTCTTCTATGTTTTCTATCAAATTCATCGAACCAAAATGTATATATTTTATTATCAAAATATTCCGCTATTAATTTTCCCTCTTTATTAACTATTCCGATTGACTGACAAATACTTTTAATAGCATTAAATGGTTCTACTTCCATTTCGACATAAACTTTTCCGCTAACCTTCATATTTTGTTCCCCTTTTTTGTAGTTTAGTATTATAAAACGTTTTATATAAAAAAGCAAGTAAATTATTTAATCTACTTGCATTATATTAATTATCTTTTAGGATATTTTTGCAGAATCATTTCTACAGCTTTATCTTGCCCTTCTTCAACACAAGATACAAAAAATTCATGTCTTATATTATAATATCTATCTAAATAATCATAAATATCATTTTTTCCAGTTACCACTCTGTGTGTACTTTCAAATTCAATTTGTTTTTCCTTTAAAACTATTGCGTGTTTTGATTTATTTTCTAGATCTGTATAATAAGCAACGATTTTACTCTTATCCTGCTCTAATAATCTTACATTAAATCTTTTTTCAAATGCCTCTATGGGACATTCAAACATAAATAACCAAATCTCATTAGTTTGCCTTGCTTTTCCATATCCATGCTCTTCAATACAATGATCTAAAACGCTCTTATGATTTTTAAGTTCTCCTATTGATGTCATATCTTTTAACTTTTTTAAATAATTATATCTTTTAACAATAGCATTATCCTCTAATCTACTTAGTTCTCTAAAATTACTATCGATTGACCCAGTAATGTCATTATATTCTTTTCTAATTCTTTCCAACACTTCATTTTCCATAAAAGCCTCCAATTATTATATTTTTATATAACATTCATTAACGATTATATATTATAAATTATATTATAAACTATTTCAAATACTTTCATTAAAAAAAGCAAGATTTCTCTTGCTTATTATTTTACACTAATTGTTTTTCCCATTCTTTTTACTCTAGCTTTACCTGCTTCAAGATTCTCCTTTTGGATTCTCTCATTAGCTTTACGACTATTAGAATTACACTTTTCTTTAACTATTGCTTCTGAATAAATAGATTTTAATTGATTTACTTTTCTTATGTACTCATAGGCTTCTTCATTTGTCATTTGGTTCAAATAGTTAGACATCTTACTTACAGATACTCTTTCTAATGATTTAGCAATTAGTTTTCCTTTTTTAATAATTCCTAATTTTGCAGCATCTTCTACAGTTGATGCATAATTAGATGGTAGCATAGAAAATATTGGTGTTCCTGTAACTATTTCTCTACCAATAATTACTGTACTGTATCCATCAATGTCAGAAGAACAATAATCACTTTTATCTTTTCTTAGTGCATATCTATATTCTATTAAAAAATCGAAATTTTCCATCCCTAAGATATCACATTTTCCATAATATTTTTTAAACATAATTTCCTCCCTATATATCTCAATATTATATTCCAAATAATTTTATATTTCAATTATTATTTTTTATTATTTCCTGATAACTGCTTATGTAAAGATAATACACCAGTTTTACTTTTATGACTTTCAGCAAATGACTTTCTTAAATAATCTAGAAATTCCCTATAATTAACTACACTATAATCAACTATACTATTTATTCTTTCTCTATCTTTCTCAGAATACCTATCATAAATATTAACTGTTTCTATGTTTGCACTTTTACTAGCTAAACTTCCAGAATATGAATCTTCAAACACTAAACATTCATCTGGAGATGCAGAATAATGTTCTACGATATTATTATAAATTTCTGGATCTGGTTTTTTCCTTGTAACAGTTTCTTTTGTAGTAATTAGATCAAAAAGTTGCTTAATATTTGCTTTTTCAATTAACTTTTTACTTTGAGAATATACTTCAATTTGTTTTGAAGAACTCATAGTAGCAAGAACTACAGTGTAACCATGATTCTTTAATTCTTCTATTAATGTTACAACGTCCGGTTTAAATGTTACTTCATTTTCATAAATTTCTTCATATAGTTCTCTTCTAATTTTTGATAATTGTCTTGCATCTGTGATACTTAAACCATATTTATTAATTAAATAGTCACAATATCCAATATATATTTCACCAGTTGTATTATTATGTAAATATTCATCTCTGCCATTTTGAACTTCTTCTTCAGGTACTTCTATACCACTGAATCTTTTAATTAAGCAATAATCTGTTAAATTCCACATACCTATTGAATCTATTAGTGTTCCATCCAAATCAAAAATAATATATTTCTTTCGATGTAAATCTAATTCTTCTAATTTTTTCATAAAACCCTCCTTTAAAACTATGTATTATTTATTATAATTAAAAGTTATTTTATTTTCAACATTTAAATTTCATATTTTATTAAATTTTGATACAATAATTATGAAGGTGATTTATTATGAAAAAAATTATTAAATTAGATGAATGGAAAAGAAAAGAATTGTTTAATCATTATAGTTCTTTTTCTAATCCTTTTATGATTGTTTCAACTGAAATAAATATTACGAATTTATATAATTATGTTAAAAAGAATAAATTATCTATGTATGCATCATTAGGCTTTTATATACTAAAGACTATTAATCAATTTGATAACTTTAAATATAGAAAAGAAGATAATAATATGATATTATTTGATAAAGTCAATGCAAACTTTACTGATAGCGTTAATGGAGAAGAAATTTTCTTTTTCTCAGTAAATACAAATACTAACCTAAAAAAATTTAATGAAGAATTTATTAACACAAAAAATAATTATATTAATAATAATAAAAAATACGTTGAGAAAAAATATAATATAGATGAAGTATGGTTTTCATGCACTCCATGGTTTAGTTTTAATTCAGTAACACCACCATATAGTAGTGATAACTATATTCCACAATTTATTTGGGATAAATTTAAAATAAATAATGATAAAGTAACAACAAATCTTATGGTTATGGTTCATCATGGATTTATGGATGGATATCAATTAGGACGTTTCTTTAATACATTACAAGAAGAATTGAATAAGATTAACCTATGACATTAAAAAAATCGCAATATGCGATTTTTTATGTTAATAGATTACTATTAAGACTTTTATTTAAAATAGGAACATTAGATTCAAATTCCATATCATCTGGAATTTGATAATAACTTTTAATATTTTTAATAAGTTCTTTCTTACTCATATCAAAAATAATATACTTTTTTTCATTATATCCGGTTAGTACTGCACCAATCATATTATCACATTTAACTGGTGTATTAATTTCACATAGAGAAATAAACGATGCATATGGATTGTCATATAAAGGATTTTCTTTATTTAAAAATATACTTAAACTAATCCAAGATTTATCCTGACATCCATTTGAAATATAATGGTCATGTCTACTTGTTTCTTCTTCTGAATATACAGTTTTTTCCTCATTGCATTTTAAACTTAGTGGATCTTGTTCTAATAAACTATTTGCTATCATAATTGAAGTCCCTAATATTGTAAAAATATCATTTATATCTAATTCTAATATATAATATTTTTTACTAAAACATTCATTGAAAACTTCTTTACTATCAAAAAATTCACCAGGGCACCAGTATATAGCGCGATCATTTAGTGGTGATAAATTATCATTACTATGAAAAAGTGTTTCTGCATATACTTTGCTTATAGCCATTAAAATGGAACTGTTTGTTCCGCTTAAGTATTCTTTATTAAAACAAATATATAATTTTTCACCATCACATACATAAGATACACCAGCAATATTTTTTTTATTTAATATATCTTTCATTGGATATAGAATTTCTTCAAACTTCTGTTTATTTTTTAAATTCATAATTGTTTTTCACCCCATTTAAGAAAAAATAAATCCATTTATTTCCAAGTCATATAATATTTCAGTATTATATATTATATATTTATTAATATCAAGTTATTTCATAAAAAAAGCAAGTTGACTCTTGCTATTTTTTATTATTATGATAAGCTTTAAAGATACGAGATCTAGCTTTAAGAGAAAAACTACTATCTGCAGATATATATTTTAAACTATTATTTATATCATGTGCTTTATCTATAATATCTTTTGCTTTTAATGCCTTTTCTTTTAATAACTCTTTATAATAACTAATAGTTACAATATTTTGCCCTAAATACCCATAATGTTCTTCTCCATCAGTATCTATAACTTTATATTGAACAACTGATCCTTCTTCACAACTATCAACTATAACTCCAATTTTAAAATCAAATAATGTACTATTAAATGTCAAATTATCTTCATGTCTATTATTTAAAATTACAACTTTAGTTCTATTTCTTAATTTTTCCATAAAACCCTCCCTTATGTGTGATTATTATACACTCTTAATTATTAAAATCAACATAAAAAATGTAATTATTTTATATAAACTTTATTATTTATATATCCACATTATTTTGTTTTAAACGTTAATTTTTGTAATCCATTATCAGTCATACTTTTATATTCTTCGTCAGTAATTTCTTCAAAGAAGAAAGATCCTAGCGTATGTTCTTCACCAATATCATCTATAATAACAAAATCCTCTACGTCTCCATAGCCAATTGCTCTTACTACTTTATATATTTTTCCTCTGGTAACATTTTTTACTTGTACATATCTACTTGCTCCATTATAATAAGGATCTAAAAACGATCTTTCAGATATCTTTAAAAATCCCTCTACATCTCTTTCTCCTGTATATGGAAACATATCAATGTTTCTAGTAAAAACTCCATTCATATTAACCTCCCGCTTTTAATATGTATTATAATATTTTTTTTATAATTTCAAAGGTTTTCATTTTAGTTTTCTAAAAACTCTTAGCTGGAACCATATCATAAATAATACAAATATTTCCTTTTAATCTTTCATTTTCTCCTTCACAAATAAAACCATTTTCTTTGGGTAGGATATTATTATAGTTTAGGCATTTACCATCATCAACAAGTGTAAATCCTTCTTCACATGCATGTATTTCTTCTGCTGGAAACTTTTCTACAAAAACACATTTATCGTTATCTAAAGTTGCTCTTTCATCATCGCAATGGTAACCATTAATAGTTGGTTTAGTAATTGTTAAAGTATCTGGGCATAGTTCTACATATGTACCCTTTGATTTTTCATATATATTTCCATTTTGACATTCATATTGATCATAATTATCTGGTGTATAACACCATCCTCCCTTTTTATATCCTCCATCTGGACATCCTCCATTAATTAAAGGAGCTGGTCCATTATAGCATTTTCCATTTACCATAATATGTCCAGGATTATTTAGACATCTTAATGTTGGTGGTTTACCAGTAGATTTATCTACACAATATAGTGTTTCATTGGGAATAGATGAACCAATTGGATCAAAATCACCTTTTTTCATTAACTCACCATTTGAACAATTATATTGTGGTATAGCATTGCTTACAATTGTTTCAATACACTCACTTCCAGAAAATTCTTTATTGTCAGGGCATTTGTAATCACCTGTAAATTTAAATCCACCTAATTCATAACATATATCTTTATATTCTTCATATCCACTAGGACACTTTTCACCTTCTGATGCTTCAACTCTATTTATTTCTTTTAAACACCAATCTCCTTCAAGGATATATCCTTCTTCACAATAATTTCCAGTTTTTTTAGTTTCTTCAAGTTCTGATACTGAATTTTTTACTAAATTTTCTAAAGTAATATTGTCATTACCTTGAGTAATTGAGTTTACATATGATACTTTTGCAGGACTAACATTATACTTCTTTGCAAGTTTTTCATCTTCTTTAGTAATATTATCTATTATTATTATTTCAGTATGGATATCTTTCTTACCAAATTCAAATTCTATTTGTTTTGAAATATCCTCGTTTGTAATTTTTCCATCTACATATAAAATAATATCAAGATTTTTTTCTTTCTCAGCATATCCTTTTTCAACTAAATTAGTTACTAACATTTCAAATGTATCATCTAATGATTTACCCTTTATATTATTATTTATTATTTCTTTTGCATCATCATTTAATGCTATTATACTTTTTACCTTCTCATTCCTATCTAAATTAATTTCTACACTGGGATTAATATCTAATGTAATAGTAGTTACTGTTCTATTATTAAAAATAATAAATCCCATAATTCCTACTACTAAAAGCAAACAAACTATAACAGGTATAATAATTTTCTTTTTCATAAGCTATCACCCTATTATTAGTATATCATACATTTTGAAATTTTAACATCAATTGAGGGATTATTATAACTTACTCCATTAAAATAAGTCGCATATTGCGACTTATTTTTCCTATGGGAGCATTTTATTTTTCTGCAACATCTAATAAATCATTTTTATTTTATCAACCAATCTTTAATATCAATTATTTGTATTCCTTCATAAGTATACATAGAATGATGCGTTTTGGCTATTACAATTTTTGGATAAGCATCTTTTATTTTTAGTAATGGATCAACTTCACGTCTGAATGTATCATTTTCAAAATCATCTCCAATATCACTAGATACTTGAATATATAGTTGTTCATTTCTCTTTTTTGCAACAAAATCGATTTTTTTATCATATAATGTTCCAACATATATTTCATATCCTCTTCTAATTAATTCCATCGCTACAATATTTTCATATATACTGCCGTAGTTCATATTCTTTGTTCCTTCTATTGCATATTTAACAGCATGATCTGACAAATAATATTTATCTTGAGAAGCTAAATACCTTTTTCCTTGAATATCATATCTTCTTACCTTATAAAATGCAAATGCTTCACATAAAAACTTTATGTATGACCCAACCGTTTTATCATTAGTATTGGCTTTATTAGAATTTAAAGTGTTAGTGACACTTCTATAGGAAGTTAATCTTGAGATATTATCAATTAGAAAATCACTTATACTATCAAGTAATGGAATATTTTGTATCCTATTTCTTTGAACTATGTCTCTTACTATCATAGTTTTATATACATCTCTTATGTAATTATATTTTTTATCTATTTCTTTGTATAAATAAGAACCAGAAAATCCACCTTCCAAAACATATCTTTCAAAATTATCTTGAGTATTTTCCATTTTATAGTACTCGAGATATTCTTTATATGAAAATGGAAATACCTCGATACTATATGTTCTACCAGTAAATAATGTTGCTAAATCACTTGATAATAAAAAGGCATTTGAACCAGTTATATAAATATCATACTTTTCTTCTGCATGAAAATTATTAATTGCTTTTTCAAATCCATTACACATTTGAACTTCATCAACCATTAAATAATTATTCTTTTTAGAATCATATTTTTCATATACATATTTTATAAATTCTTTATACTGCTTTAATTCATCATATTTATCTAAATTAAAATCTACAAATATTATATTTGCTTTTTTATCAGTCTTTTTAATATAGTTAATAAACATATTTAATAACTCAGATTTGCCGCTACGTCTTACTCCAGTAATAACTTTTATATCTGGAGTTCCCATAACATTAATCATTACTTGTAAGTAATTTCTTTCTATGATCCTCATACATATCACCTTCAAGTTAATTATATCATTTATTTCGCAAAAGTCAATTTTTTTTATTTTTGCGAAATAATTTTTATATATTTAATTATAAAAATAAAAAAGTTTTCTTTTATGAAAACTCTAATATATATCTAGCCAAACCATAAAAGTTCGACAAGATTTCAGGCAACAAATTAGATGATTTAAAACTTGTTACCTTTAAAGAAAAGTTGTTAATACAACTAATTTATATAAACATATTATCACAAATTATGTAAAAGCCAAAATACTCTTTACTCTAACAAAAAATAAGATCTTTAATCCTATTTTAATCTAAATAATATGCTCTAATTAATACTTATATATATTTAAATAAGTGGTGAGAAAAGTTCGATTATAGCATTAATGGCTTCTCTATAATTATCTGGAGACTTACCATATCCTCTTGCTTTAATACTTTTACCATCTTTGAATGCTATTTCTAATTTAAAACTTCCACCATCCATAAGACCTTCTTCATTTTTATCAAATCCATCCCATTCATATATATTATAATCATTAACTAATTTCGATAATTCTTTTAAATATGAATCACTAATTTCTTCATTTATTTCTTTATGTTCATTACAATTAACACATCTTGACTCATATGAAAATATTGTTTTATCATCATTTACAGATACATTATACTTTGTAAATCCATTCATGCCAGAAGTTGAATAATAAAAACTAACAATATCACTTTCAATCTCTTGATTGTTTTCACATCCAAGCATAGTTAAGGC
>JAEEGL012673956.1_pt1 | contig 34475 bp, 30 predicted proteins | sample 9134231 | NCBI WGS metagenome assembly JAEEGL01 (sample SAMN16246548, study PRJNA631951) | gut metagenome | biome: gut microbiome; feature: rumen; material: fiber-attached | host: Bos | place: Iran: Karaj | collected 2018-10
ATAAATGGCATTGAACCAAAGTTAGAATCTACTAAAACTAAGTGAGAACAATTTCTTGCAGCCTCACTACCTGAAGCAACAGCAATAGAACAATCTGCTTCTCTTAAGGCCAAAATATCATTTACACCATCACCAGTCATCGCAACAGTTCTACCTGATGCTTTTAGCTGTTGAACTAAAATCTTCTTTTGATTTGGTGTAACACGACCAAATACTGTATATCTTAAGGCGCAACGAGAAACCTCTTCATCTGTCATACCATCAAGTGATATATATCTTTCAGCATTAGGAACACCAGCACGTTGAGCAATTTTAGATACAGTTACTGCATTATCACCAGAAATTACTCTAACTTCAACTTGAGATTCTTTAAAATACTTAATTGTTTCAATTGCATCTGGTCTAATATTGTCTGTAATTAGAATCATTGCAATTAATGTAATATCACCACTAGGAAGTGTATTATCTAAAATTTCACCATCTTGATGTGCAATTGCAATAACACGATATCCTAATGATGCATATTTATTTACATCGCGTTCATATTTCTTAAATTGATCTTTTAATACGAATTCAGGAGCACCCATTAAGAATGTGCCATATTTCACAAATGTAACTGCAGAATATTTTCTTTCACTTGAGAAAGGAATAATACCCAAATGACTCATTCTCTTACCTAAACCAAACTTCTCTTTCATCGCATGTGATGTTTGGTTTTCACTTGGTAAGGCATTTAATATCGCAGAAACTATATTTTTAGTCGCAAGACCATGAACCTCATTATAATCAATAACTGTTTTTACTGACATAGTACCATCAGTAATTGTACCAGTCTTATCTAGACAAATACAGTTAACTCTTGCAAGCATTTCAATACAATAAAGCTCTTGGACTAATACATTTCTTTGACCTAATCTAATAACACCAATCGTTACAGCAATAGATGACATTAAGAATAATCCTGAAGGAATCATACCAACCATTGCGCCTGCAGTTTTTCTAATACAAGTTACGATATCTACAGTAGAATCAAAATACATTCTAATGAATAAGAATGTTCCAATAGTGATAATAGGAATAAACATAAATTTAATCATTAAATTTAATGATCCTAATAGGTCACTCTTAGGCTTCTTATATATTCTTGCTTGGCTTGATAATTTTTCAATATAATTATCAGCACCAATCTTATCTACTCTTGCATTGCATGTTCCTGCAACAACAAAAGATCCAGAATATAGTTGATCTCCTGGGTTCTTTAAAATAGAATTAGATTCACCAGTTAATAATGATTCATTTACTTCTATAGAACCAGATACAACAATTGAGTCACTACAAATCTGATCTCCACTAGATAATTTTAATAAATCATCTAATACAACCATATCTACAGTTACTTCTTTTTCAACACCGCTTCTTATAACCTGGGCAGTTGGTGCACTCATTAATGATAATTTATCAATCATATTCTTGGCATTTATCTCTTGGATAATACCAATAATAGTATTGACAATAACTATTAAGAAGAATACTAGGTCTGTAAATGTATGAATATTATTATACATTATACCTACAGTTATTAATGCTGCCGCAATAATAAATATAAGCATATTAAAGAATGTAAAAACATTTGAGAAAATGATTTTACCAATAGACTTAGAGGTTTTTCTAACTATTGTATTAGTTAAGCCCTCAAGCTCTCTTTCATTTACAACTTCAGTTGGTAAGCCGTTTTCTGGATCTGTATCATAACGTTTAATATTAACCTTATGATGCTTTAGATACTTCTTAGATTTTTTAATCTTTTTGGCTCTTCTTTTAGCTTCAATCTTTTCTTCCTTAGAGCGTTTCTTTTCTTCTCTTTTTTGAGTAATTCTAGCCTCTAAGGTAACCTCACCTGCAATATAGGTGTTGTTTTCTTCTTCACGCATTGCCTCTTCATATCCATCGGCACGTAAATCTTCATTCTTAGATTTCTTTTCGATTTCAGCTTGGGCTTCTTCTAATTCTTCTTTAGTATATTCAATTGGCTTTACTGCATCATTATCAATTTTGCTCATCTAAAAACTCACCCACATTAAATATATATACTATTAGTTCTTTTATTCTATCATATTTTTCTTCGAAATATAAATATCCAAAAATTGCTTCAAAGCCTGTTGCTTCAAGATATGTTTGAATATCAATATTCTTTCTTCTAGAAGAAACATGACTGTTTCTTCCATGACGGAATGCTTCTTTTTCTAAATCTGTTAGTATATTATCGTTCATCATTTTATGAACTAAGAAAGCCTGTGATTTACCACTAGTATATTTAGTAACAAGCTTATGTAGGTTATTAACATTAGTATTTCCTAGTTCTATGAAATGACGTCTAATCTCAATTTCATAGATAGCATCTCCCATATATGCTAAAGACATTCCATTTAATAAATTTGTATTCATTATAATATATTCCATTCAACAAGCTTTGCTCTATAAATATCTGCAGTATCGAAATCCTTATTATTTCTAGCATCCTGCCACTTCTTATAGCTATCAAGCTGTTCTTCAGTCATTTTTTCAATAAATAAATTAATTCCTAATACATCTAAAATCTTCTTAAATGTATTTAATTCAACTAATAAGTTTTGATAATCTTTACTTCTAGTTAATACATTAACCTGTTTAACAATATCAGTAATTAGAGTTAAAACATTTTGAACATTGAAATCATCATCCATGAATTCCTTGAATTTATTGATTTCAGCATCATTTAAATTATCTCCATTAATATCATTATATTGTAATGTATATAAAGCCTGCTTATATGCACGTTGCCACTTATCATATTCTTTAGCATATTGATTCTTTAAATCTTCAGAATAGCTAATAATTGAACGATAAGGTGAGAATAGAATTAATGAACGTAGAATCATTCCATCCTTCTTTGATTCTAAATCCTTAACGAAAATAACATTTCCTAAAGATTTACTCATCTTTTCTCCTTGAAGATCTAATCTACCAACATGTAACCAATATTTAGCTAAATGATTATGATATAATGCTTCACTTTGAGCAATTTCATTTTCATGGTGAGGGAATTTTAAATCCATTCCACCACCATGGATATCAATAGTATCACCAAATAGCTTATGGTTCATACATACACATTCTGTATGCCAACCAGGTCTACCTGCGCCAAATGGAGAATCCCATTTAATACCTTTATCTGTTTTCTTCCATAATGCAAAATCTAATGGTGATTCCTTTTTGTCATTTACAGCAATTCTAGCACCAGACTCTAAATCATCAGAAACCTGATTAGATAAGCAGCCATAGTCTTTAATCTTACCAACTCTAAAGAAAACATCTCCATCATTGCCATATGCATATCCTTCATGAATTAAATCATTAATGAAATTAATCATTTCAGGAATATATTGTGTTGCGTGAGGAATTAAATCTGGCTTTTTAGAGCCAACCATCTCAACAGAATTCCAATATTGTTCTTCAAAGAATTTTGCAACCTCTTCTTCACTTTTACCTTCAGCAATTGCCTTATTAATGATTTTATCATCAACATCAGTAATGTTTGATGCATATGTAACATCATATCCTAGGAATTCTAAATAACGCTTCATCATATCATAGAATATTACAGGTCTTGCGTTACCAATATGGATATAGTTATATACTGTTGGTCCACAAACATACATATTTACCTTTTTACCTTTTTGTGGAACAAATTCTTCAATTTTATTTGTTAATGAATTATAAAATCTTAATGCCATAAATAATCACCTCTCAATAGAGAAAAATAGAGCCTAAGCTCTATTCTCTTTTTCTACTATGCAATATAGTTCTTTGATGTTAAATAAGTATAAACGCTTGAATCAGCATCAAAAACATTTAAATAATCAGAAGCTAGGTTAGTTACCTTGCAACCATTAAATCTAGTACCTTCTTCATAACCATTATAACCTGCGAAGTCATCAATTATAGTCTTATCAGTCTTCTTAGCATTATAAATAGTTTCAGTCTTGAAAATTACAAATGAATCAGTTAACTGTGCATATGGTTCTGGTGCAAATCCAACGAATCCACCAACATATACATTATAATCAGCTAATACTAATAATGTATCAGAGAAATCATTTGAATCTGTTTCTTCTTCTGCTGTTGTTGTAGTTGTTGTTATAACATCATCAGTAGTTGTTGTAACATCTTCTAAGTTAGCAAATAATTTTGCATTAGCCTCAATTGTAGAAGTTGTTGTAGTTTCTTCACTACTAGATTCAGTAATAATACCTGCGTTAATATCAATTGATGTAACTGCAACACACTTAGATACATTGAATCCTGAACCAGCTCCAACGAATCCACCAACTTCAACATTTGCATATCCATGAGATGAATCTGACTTATAAACCTTGATTGTTGAATCAGCATATGATTCAGTAACTAAGCCAATTGCATTTAAGTTACCAACGAATCCACCTAAGAATAAGCTACCTACAGTTGAATCTGAAGATGAAGTGTAATATAGAGTAGTTGTTAAGTTACCTGTTGCACTTGAATCCTTAACTAAGTAAGATGCCTTATTATAATTTGAACCAGAGATTTCTCCAGCGAATAATCCCATATAAACATTTAATCTAGCACGAGTAACATTGATATCTGCATCATAAACATTAACATTTGTAATTGTTGATGTTAAAACATTACCGAATGCTCCACCGATATATAGCTTAGTAGTTGAAATACCAGCAAATGTGAATGAACAAGAAATTACATCTACATTTGTAATTGTTGAGCTTTCAACCATACCAGCTACTGCACCAATTGCTGATGAAGAACGACCAGTAGATAAATCAACAATTGCATTTTCAACTGTTAAATCAGAAATTGTTGCATTTGAACAATAATTGAATAATCCCATATAGTTAGATGCTGGGATTGTATAGTTCTTAATTGTATGACCATTTCCCATGAATGTTCCAGTAAATGGAGTTGATGCTGAGAACATTGTTACTGAAGATAATGAAACTCCCTCTGCTTCAAAATCAATATCATTTTCTAATGTGAAATAACCACTTGGGTCATCATAGATTTCTAAGAATTCTTCTGCAGTAGTAATTACTGTTGAATCTGAAGATGAAGAATTCTGCTTAGTCTTTACATCTAAAGAAGTAATTTCTTCTTCGTATGAATTATAAGTAACCTTGAAAATATATCTATATTCAGTATCAGCTTCAAGACCAGTGAATTTTACTGTTGAACTTGTGTAAACATTATTAGAGAATGTTACTTGCTGTTTCTTATTAGTACTTAATTCATATTCGTCTGAAGTTGAATTATATACATATTCATATACGTATGGCACTGCTGCCCCTGACTTAATATTATCATTTTCACTAATTGTTATCGATAAAGTTACTGTTGATGCTGTAATCTTTGGACTCATCTTAACATCACTTGATTTTAATCCTGATGATGATGAACATGCTGTTAAGCATAAAGTTACAAGGCCTAAAACAAATGCAGTAACAATAGATAAAATTGTTTTAAACTTTTTCATTGTTATTACCTCATTAAATTTCTATTCGGGCAAAAAGCCCATAAATCAAAATTATTATACATTAAAACGTTTTAATATACAATAATTAAATTAGACCTAATCTAATCCCCATTATTTATAATAATGGAGTTTCACCATTTATACTAATAAACATTTATTTTCATATAATAAAAAACAGGTTCTATCAAAACAGTATCTATATTCACTGCTTCATAGAACCTTTTAATGTATTACTATGTGGTTACACTTTCAAATCATAGTAATCAAGTTAACAAATCAAAACTATGACTATTCTAATATCTTGTCATAAATGGCACGTAATTATTACCAACATATTCAATTAATTTCATTTTATCATCGTATGACAAAGCTGGATTATAATCCAACTCATTACCTTTAATAACAAACAAACTAGATAATTCATTATTAGTATTTAATATTTCAATTAACTTATTTGTCCAGTTAAATTCAGGTTTTAAAGTCATAGCTTTATGATATTTATATCTATTATCCTTTAATTTTTTGTAGTCGCATTTTAACCACGACAATAAATTAGTACAAATAATCATTAAAATCTTTTCATCATCACATTTTAATACATCCATTAACTCATTTGAATTACTACTTACAAAATCATTCATCATTTCTATTATTTTCATTTAAATACCTCACTTTAATAATTTTTATCTATGTAATCTTCAATTTCCTTTTCTGATTTAAATTGAATTTTGATTTTTTTTGCCATTTGAAAACCATTAGTTAGGCCAAAGCCTCCGTGATATCCTGACCCCATATTAATCAACCTCCATTTCTAATGAAAGCTGACAATAATAATCCGGCTTAAAGTGTATTATTCTTATACCTTGTTCATTATATTTATCAAATATATGATCAGGACAAAAACCATAAATAATTATCGCAATTGGATGTAATATTTTAATAATAACATCAAGTACATCTACAAAAATCTTTCTATCTATAATTTTACCACGCATAGGATTAATTACAGTTCTTTTTGTTAAAATTTCAAAACTTAAATTTCTTAACACACCAGTAATATACTATTAATGTTCAAATAATATTGCATATATTCTAGTTTTCGGAAAAATCAACTCTAAAAAATGTAAGATTATAACATTTTCTTAGTTATTTTTGTAGGTATTATATCTTTAGTGTTTCTAAAACGTAAGAATTAATAACAAAAATCCACTAAATTCATTGACAAATTTTATTATTATAAATATAATAATGAATATGCACTTTAGGGAGGTAATTTATGCTAAAGGTTGGCCTAGACATTGGTTCTACTACCATAAAATGCGTGGTTTTAGACGAAAATGAAAATATTATATATCAAGACTATCAACGTCACTATTCTCACATTAGAGATAAGATGGTTGAAAAGTTAAGCTATTTAAAAGGAAATAGCATTATTGGAGATAAAGTATTATTTGCAATCTCTGGTTCTGCTGGCATGGGTATTGCAGATGGATGCCATCTACAATTCGTACAAGAAGTTTATGCAACAAGAATTGCTGCAAATAAGCTAATTCCTGGTACTGACTGTATCATTGAATTAGGTGGAGAAGATGCAAAGATTCTATTCTTAACAGATGGACTTGAGGTTAGAATGAATGGTTCTTGTGCTGGTGGTACAGGTGCATTCATTGACCAAATGGCTACATTATTAAATGTAGATATAACACAAATTAATGCTCTTGCATCAGAACACAAAAAGACATATCCAATTGCATCAAGATGTGGTGTATTTGCTAAAACGGATGTACAGCCATTATTAAATCAAGGTGCTTCAAAATCAGATATTGCTGCATCTATTTTCTATGCAGTAGTTAACCAAACTATTGGTGGTTTAGCACAAGGTAGAGAAATAAAAGGGAAAGTTGCTTATTTAGGTGGACCATTAACATTCCTTTCTGAGTTAAAGGAAGCATTCGATAAGGTTTTAAAGACTGATGGTTTATGCCCAGATAATTCATTATATTATGTATCACTTGGTGCAGCATTCTGTGCAAGTGAAGAAATATCCGTATCTAAAACAATCACAGATCTTGTTAATTTCACTAATAAAGCAACATATGCTTATAATGAACCATTATTTGCATCTGAAGCTGATTATCAAGAATTCTTAGATAGACACGCCAAGGATAGAGTTGAAACTTATCCACTAGATGGTTATGATGGACCTTTATATTTAGGTATTGATTCTGGTTCTACTACACTAAAATTTGTATTAATTGATGAAGAAGGTAATATCCGTTTTGAATCATATAATCCAAATAAAGGTAACCCAGTTTCAGTAATTAAAGAAATATTTGATGGATTATATGAAAAATATCCTAATTTAAATATTAAAGCTTCTGCTTCAACTGGTTATGGTGAAGAATTAGCTAAAAATGCATTTAAGCTAGATGGTGGATTAGTTGAAACAATGGCTCACTATATGGCTGCAGAAAAATTCATGCCAAATGTTGATTTCATTATCGATATTGGTGGACAAGATATTAAATGCTTTAAGGTTGAAAACCATGCAATTTCAAACATCTTCTTAAATGAAGCATGTTCTTCTGGTTGTGGTTCTTTCCTTCAAACATTTGCAAATGCATTAGGATATAAAATTGAAGATTTTGCAAATATAGCGTTAATGGCACCAAAGCCTGTTGATTTAGGTTCAAGATGTACAGTATTCATGAACTCTTCAGTTAAGCAAGCTCAAAAGGATGGTGCAACAATCGATAACATTTCTGCAGGACTTTCTATTTCTGTTGTTAAGAATGCATTATATAAGGTTATTCGTACTCCATCTAAGGAAGCATTAGGACAGCATATTGTTGTACAAGGTGGTACTTTCTTAAATAAGGCTGTATTAAGAGCATTTGAGCGTGAATTAGGATTAAATGTTGTTTGTCCTAATATTGCAGGATTAATGGGCGCTTATGGTGCAGCATTATATGCTAAATCATTAAAAATTGAAAAGACTTCTACTATTTCTAAGGAAGAATTAAAGGAATTCGTTCATGATGTTAAAAATGTTAATTGTCAATTATGTAACAACCATTGTCTTTTAACAATTAACTCATTTAAGAATAATCCTAATAAGTTCATATCTGGTAACCGTTGTGAACGTCCTTTAGGCACAAAAGCTCAAGCAAAAGGTGAAAACCTATATGAATATATTAGAGCAAAGCTAAATACATATAAGCCAGTACCTAACGCTAAGCGTGGTGAAATTGGTATCCCACTTGTATTAAATAATTATGAATTATGGCCATTCTGGTATACATTCTTTAAAGAATTAGGATTTAATCCAAAGCATTCAGGATTCTCTAATGCTATGATTTATTCTATGGGACAGCATACTATTCCATCAGATACAGTATGTTATCCAGCTAAATTAGTTCATGGTCATATTGAAAAATTATTACTTGAAGGATTTAAGACTATCTTCTATCCATGCATTACATATAACATTGATGAAGGAAAAGGTGACAATCATTACAATTGTCCTATTGTTGCATATTATCCAGAAAACATTGTAAATAATGTTAACGCAATAAAGGATATAGATTTCATTTATGATTTCGTTACATTAGATGATATTCCTAACTTCAAAATAAAGATGAAAGAAATATTATCAAAGCACTTCAAAGGAATAAGCCAAAAGGATGTCAATAGAGCAGCTGATTGTGCATTTACTGAATATGCTAATCACCTAGAGGATATAAGAAATAAGGGTCAAGAATTTATTAAAGAGGCAAGAGAAAAGAATATGCCAATTATAGTTCTTGCCGGAAGACCATACCATGTTGACCCTCAGGTTAACCATGGTATTGATAAGCTTATTGCATCAATGGGTGCTTATGTTGTTACTGAAGAATCAATTTCTAATTTAATTGATAAATATAGAGTAAGAGTATTAAATCAATGGACTTACCATTCAAGATTATATGCTGCAGCTAAATACTGCTGCCACCAAGATGATATGAACCTAGTACAATTAGTTTCATTTGGATGTGGTCTTGATGCAGTTACAACTGATGAATGTAAGCTTATATTAGAATCAAATGATAAAATCTATACACAAATTAAGATAGATGAAATTACTAATTTAGGTGCTGTAAAGATTAGATTACGTTCTTTATTTGCAGCATTAAAGCAAAGAGAGGCTAAGAAAAATGCAGGAAAATAATAATTTAAATGCAAATCCTAACCGTAGAATTATTCATGAAAATGATATAGAGGATGAAAGCTTTGAATTTCCTAAATTCACACAGGAAATGAGAAAAGATTATACAATCCTAATTCCTAATATGCTAGATATCCATATGTCATTATTTGAAGGTATATTAAACATGAGTGGATATCATGTTGAAATTATGCATAATGAAGGACCTGAGGTTGTAACTGAAGGCTTAAAATATGTACATAATGATACATGCTATCCAGCACTTTTAGTAATTGGTCAATTCATTGATAACCTAAATCATAGAAATGATCATGATAAGCTAGTTCTTCTTATTACTCAAACAGGTGGTGGATGCCGTGCATCTAACTACCTACACCTTTTAAGAAAAGCTTTAGTTAAAGCTGGATATGGTTTTATTCCAGTAGTTTCACTAAATGCTTCTAACCTAGAAAAGGATTCTGGTATACAGTTAACAAGAAAGCTAATATTTAGAGTTGCTGCCGCAATGACTTATGGCGATATGCTAATGTATACTTATAATAAGACAAGAAGCTATGAGGTTAATAAGGGCCAAGCTAAAGAATTAACTTATAAATGGGTAGATAAGCTATTAGATCAATTTAGAAATAATAAAGGTACAAGCTACCATGATTTAAAGAAAAATATAAATGCTATCGCACGTGATTTTGATAATCTTGAAATTGATGATTCTCATCAAAAGCCAAAGGTTGGAGTTGTTGGTGAAATTTATATTAAATATGCAGGCTTAGGCAATAACCATCTTGAGGAATTCTTAGTTTCACAGGATGCTGAGGTTATGGTACCTGGCTTATATGGTTTCGTATTATACACTCTATATAATGGTATTTATGATAATTTACTATATGGTCGTTCTAAGAAATCAGCAATCATTGATAAATTATTAATTTGGTATTTAAGAAGACGTGAGGCTTTAATGATTAAAGCATTAAAGAAAACAAAATTCACTCCAATGAACTACTTCCGTCGTACAAAGGATTTAAGTGAAGGTGTCTTAGACCATGGTGTTAAGATGGGTGAAGGCTGGCTTTTAACTGCTGAAATGATGGAGCTTGTTGAAATAGGTTATCCAAATATCATTTGTGCACAGCCATTCGGTTGCTTACCTAACCATATTTGTGGTAAAGGTGTTATGAAAAAAATTAGAACACTTCATCCAGACGCAAATATTATCGCAATCGACTATGACCCTTCTGCAACTAAGGTTAACCAAGAAAATAGAATTAAGCTTATGCTTGCTATCGCAAGAGAAAGATTAGATAAGAACGGAAAGGCGGACTTATAATTATGAAAGAATTATGTACAAACCTTACCCAATACGAAACAAAGAAATTATTATCTTCTGTTAAAATTGAAGAATTACATTTAAAGAATGGTGATTGTCTTTTTAAAGAAGATGATATATGTGAAAAGCTATGCTATGTAGTTAATGGTACAATAATTGCCAAACAAAACTTTAGTGATGGACATGATTGCATCTTAAGATTATTACCAAAGTCTTCTTTTATTGGTATTAATCTAATCTTCTCCTCAGATCCATACTATAAAGGAACATTCTATGCACAAGGTGAAACTGATGTTAAATTAATTTCTAAAGAAGATTTATTTGCTTTAATGGAAAATAAAGTAGTTAAAGAAAATGTTTTAGCTATGATTAGTGATACAGCAGTTGAATTAAATGAGCATATTAAGCTTTTAAATCATAGAAGCATTCGTTCTAAAGTTTGCTACTACATTTATAAGCTATATAAAGAAAATAAAGAATTATCATTTAGAATGCCTGTTTCTAAAACAAATCTTGCTGCATTATTAAATGTAGAACGTCCAAGCCTTTCATTTGAAATTAAAAAGCTTTGTGATGAAGGAATACTAAAGAATCATAATAGAGATTATGAAATCTTAGATTTAAATGGAATAATTAAAGAAATATAAGATTAAAAAAAGCTAGTTTTTTCCAAACTAGCTTTTTTCATTACATATTCATATCAACTAAGATAGTTTTGCAGTGTAAGCAACGGAATACACATAATTTAACTAATCCCTTTTGCATACCCTTCTTGATTTCTTTAATAGAATAGCCATATTCATTATCTTCAAGTAACATAGTTACCTTTTCAGTAATTCCTAGCTTATCCATTTGTTCGAAGTCAAGACATCCTAAGAATTCACAATAATCATCACAATGAGCTAACCATTTCTCATTATAGATTGCAAAATATCCAGGATTCTTAGTTATTAATTCTTCTAACTTCTTTGGATCAGATACACTATCACAAGCATCTGGATCAAAGAATGTTGCATTTAGCTTCTTTGCAGCCTCTCCTGATGCAATACATGGAGCACAAATCTTTTTAACATCTCCATTGCAATATGCTGGACCTGCATAAATAAATGTAGGTGTAGTACCACATACATCACACTTGCATTCATTCTCATTATGAACAAATACACCACTATTATATGGATCCTTATTATATGTAAATAATTTTAATGAATTAATTTGTTCAACTGTAGGAACAAATTCTACCTTTTTCTTCTCTTTTTTAGGGAAACCAAACATTTTTTTCACTCCTATATTATGATTTTTAATAGTTACGAAATAAAATTGTTAACTCATTTCATCTACCCGAAAAAAAAATCAGTCGTGCAATTATTATGCAACTGGCTGACTCCTTAAGTCCCTCTAGCTTTGCGTCACAAGATTGCTCTTGCTTTGCCAACTATTAACCTATATTCCAAAGAAATTATAACATTATTTTAGAATATTTCAATAAAAATCATATCATTTTTGTTGAAAAGTTCAGAAAAGTGCTTTCATAATTTATTTTATAATTTAAACTCTTTAATTAAATATGAAAATACTTTATCTATCTCTTCAATAAGCATTTTATCATTTTCTATGTTATCTTCTTCAATAAATAACTCTTTTACGGCCTTTGCTTCAACATCTGTTAAAACATCTAATGTAGAGCTTAACAATGTTTTAAAGTCCAAATTATTTAATTCGTATTTTGCACGAGTTAAAAGATAAGTTTTTAAACCTAATGATACTGCGACATACCCAAGGTCCGAATCATGATAAAGCTTTATGATTTCATCTTTATTAGGAACCATGCCATTTAATCCATATACAACTAGATTAGCTAAATTCTTCGAATCAATAGATGCAGAAACATCTTTAAAATTACCTTCAGCTATAAAATTAGCAATCATTAATCTAAACGCTTCAGGTAAAACACTATCCTTTTTGTCATAAGATTTATTAGAAATAGTCTTAACTACATTCTTTATTTGCTTACATGTAGCTTCTAATTTAGCTTCATCATTATATATAATTAATGAAATCTTTTTCTTTTCTTCATCTATGAACTGATATTCATATTGACAATCATATGTAACAAGTAAGCCTAATAAATCTTTACTAAAACCATATTTATCATTTTTTAGATATTTATCTATATCTTCTTTTAACATGGCTTCAGTTAAATCTTTTTTAATTTTAGGATTCTTTGATAAAAAGTCTTCTACATTTTTATTTAATTCATCAATCTTTTCATTATATTTATTTTGAGTGTTTTCTTTTATCTTATTACTCATCTTACCAAATATATTATATTTGCCAACACTTTCATTCTTCTTATTAGAATCAACCTTTTCCTTTGCAAGCTCAATATCTAATAATAATCTAAAATAAACTATCTCATTTAATAATTCATCCAATTTTAATACACTATCTTCTAATGTCATTTTTATCACCTTCTTAATACCTTATATAAATTATAATATTTAAAAAATTATTATTCAACCTTAATAGGATTTAAAAAGCCTGACTAAACGTCAAGCTTTTTATAATTAAAATCAACTTTTTCTTCTTCATATTGAGTCTTATAGAAATATAATTCCTTAACTCCAATACTATTTGCAGCAATTAAATCACTCATCTTATCGCCTATCGCAATAGATAAATCTACATTTATATTAAAATCATATACTGCTTTTTTAAACATACCAGGCTTAGGCTTTCTACAAGTACAGTTATCACTATCCTGGTGAGGACAGAAATATATTGCAGATAATTCTATACCATGCTTCTTAAATTCCTGAAACATATAAGAATTAATAGTATATACGTCATCAATAGGATATAGCTTTTTAGCTACACCTGCTTGATTTGTTATAACAATAATTAAATATCCTAAATCATAATATTTCTTAGCTAAATTGAATATAAATGGCGTGAATTCAAATTTATCAATAGTATGAACATGACCATAATCAATATTTATTATTCCATCTCTATCTAAGAATAAAGCTTTCTTTTTTTTAAAATCATCTTGAGCCTTTTGATAATCTGATGGTATTCCTATATCTAAGAAATAGGAATTAGTCATGTATGCTTTTATTCCTAATTCCTTCATATAAGGAGTAAAGAAATCAGCTTCTAAAGAGAATTTATGAGGTAATTCATATTTATCAAAAATATTCTTTGGTAAATAATAAATACCACCATTTATATACCCCTTATCAACATGACGCTTTTCTTCAAATGATTGAATAATAGAATTTTTAATTTTAACCTCACCATATCTATCAAACATTTCCATATATTTGCAAGCGATAGATATTTTATTAGAACTTGCCATTTTATTAAAATCAACCTTGAATATAGTATCTCCATTTAATACAAATACCATATCCTCTCTTGCAAGCTCTAATGCAAGCTTTATAGCACCACCTGTACCTAAAGATTCCTCCTCAATAGAATAAGATAATTCCATCCCCTTATAGGATGTGCCATAATAGTCCATTATTACTTCTTTTTTATATCCAACGCATAAAATAACATGGTTAAAATTAAAATAAGAAAGTTCGTCTAATATGAAGTTTAAAAATGGTTCTCCGTTAACCGGAGCCATTGGTTTTGGTACATCTGATACAACACTTCTTAGTCTTGTACCAAGTCCTCCGGCAAGTATTATAGCTTCCATATTATTCTCCAAAAAATTCCTCTTCTAATGCTAGACATATAGCATGATAAATTGGTAAATGTAATTCCTGAATTTTAAATGTTTCAGTTGATGTTGCTTTAATTGTAATTTCTGATAATTCACTTAATAAAGAATCCTTCTTACCAGTAAGTGCAATTGTATGAATTCCTAGCGCATTTGCAACCTTAACTGCATCAACACAATTTTTTGAATTACCTGATGTAGATATAGAAATTAAAACATCGCCCTTCTTACCATATCCTAAAACGCCTTGCGCAAATACTGCAGAAGGTAGCTTGTCATTTGAATATGCAGTAGTAAGTGCAACCTCAGACACTAATGATATTGCAGGAAGCCCCATTTCTAAGGCATTAGATAATTCATCATCATTAATCTTTTCTCTTAATTCCGAACTAATAGGTCTTTTTAATTTAAAAGATTTCATTAATTCACCAACAATATGTAATGAATCAGATGCAGAACCACCATTTCCACATACTAATACCTTACCACCGTTTTTATAAGATTTAATTAAAAGCTCAACTGAGTTAATAATTTCATTATAACAAGGATTTAATTCAGGATATCTTTTAATAAGCTCATCTATTCTTAATTTCGCATTAGTCTTCATATTGCCTCCAAGACTTAGAACCTGAATCAACGAAGTCAACAGTTCTAACTAAACCAAATCCTAATTCATTTAATGATTTAATAAGATTATATCTCTTGCAAGGATCACATAAAATCATCATGAATCCTCCACCACCAGCACCACTTATTTTACAAGCTCTTGCGCCATGGTTTATTGCATAATTATATACTTCTTCAATTTTAGGATTAGATATTACTGCAGATGTTTTCTTCTTAGCTTCCCAGTTAGCAAGTAAGCATTCAGCCATCATCCCCATATCTGCACGTAATACTGCTTCTTTCATTTTTCTAGTTTGATTCTTTATTTCTATCATCGCATCAAGGCTCTTTTTATTATCAAGTGCCTTTGATTGTTCTTCAATAATCTTTGATGAATCATGAGATAATCCAGTGTAAAACATAATTAAAGATGATTCAATTTCATTCTTTAACCAGCTCTTTAAACGTAGTGGATTTACAACAACATGGTCCTCATCATAAAATTCAATATAATTTAAGCCACCAAATGTTGCCGCATACTGATCCTGCATACCACCCTTAAATCCTAGGTCATGACGTTCAATTTGATATGCTAGATTTGCGATATCATATTGACCTAATGGTAGTGATAACCATTCTTGGAATGCTTTTAGGATTGTTACAACCATTGTTGATGATGTACCAAGTCCAGATCCAGATGGAGCTTCACTATAAGTAATCATTGTAAAAGATAATGGCTTACCACCATTAAAATCCTTAACGACTCTATTATAAATACCACAATGAAGTGGTAGCTTTTCTTTATCAACTGGTAATACACTTAATGAATCAAAAACAAGCTTTTGATCCATGTCTGGGGCAATAAAAGTAATCTTACCATCATCAGTTGGCTTTATTGTACAATAAGAGTACATATTAATAGTAACATTAAGAACACATCCGCCATATTCTTTTAGGAATGGCATAACATCTGTTCCACCACCTGCTAAGCCAAGTCTTAATGGTGTTTTACTTCTTATAATCACTTAACATCACTCCTGTTTCAAAGTAAACTTATAATTACATTATAACCGTTTATTTTTTTTATTCAACGATTAAAAAGTGGGCTAGGTTAAGCCCACTTTACAAAAAGAATATTTTTTTTATTTTTTAACTATTTTGTAATGAATTTCACTTCATTTTCTCTTGCTTCATCTGATAATTTTTTAACATTATTATAATCATTAATCATATCATTTGAATTAATATTTTCATATGATAAAATCTTTTCTTTTATATCTTTAATATCAAATGGATTAAAGAATAACGCATGTGGATATAATTCAGTAAGAGTAGGGATACCTGATGCAATAACTCTAGTACCATATTTCATTGCTTCAAACAAAGGATTACCAAATCCTTCATAGAATGATGGATAAATAAGTGCTAATGCGTTTTGATATAAATATTCTAAATCGCAATTAGTAACCCAGTCTAATGATATAACCTTATCCTTATGCTTTAATCTCTTATATACCTTAGATGGTAGATGTCCAACTGATAAAGTCATTGGGAAATTATCATTCTTATCATATATCATATCTAAAGCTTTAAGTCCTGAATAAGTATTCTTTGTATATAATGATGAAGATACAAATAAGAAATAATTTTGATATGATAAATCAGTTGATTCATCATCTGCAGGAAGCTTTGTTGGTGAAAAATACACATTTATCTTATCTTCTTCTATATTAAAATTCTTTATGATATCTTCTTTTGTTGCATTAGAAACACAAATAACCTTTGTTGCATTTTCTAGGTTAGATTTCATTCTATTGAATGTTTGTCTATACCAAATTCCAGTTCCTCTTTTAATAGATTTAATAAAATATTTTAAATGACCTAATATACCTTCTGTATAAAGTAAATCATATTTATTATATTTACCCTTTTTAGAGAATACTAATTCAGCAAGTGAATAAACAGTAAAATAGAATTCAGTTTTATCTCCAAAATTATAAATATGACCTACTGGCTGATATGGAAAATAAACTCTATCATAGTCCTTTCCCATTTCTTCAACCTCATTAAAATATCTTTTAGTATCTACATTAGAATTAATATAACAAATATTAGTTGCGATTTTTAAAATAGAATCCTCTAATTTAGTATTTCTTAATACCATCAATGTAATATCATTTTTAGCATCAGATTTCATTAATTCAATAAAACGAGCTTTTGAATGAGCATATACAGATGAATAAATGTTTTCTTGAACATAAGATAAATCATATAAAATTTTCATTACTAAGACCTTCTTTATTAAATAAACTTTTCTTCTATTTTAGCTGCAAATTTCTTTGAGTTAAATTTTTCATTTATTTCTTCATAATTAATTAAAGGTAATTTTGGTGAAGTATTTAATATTTTATCCTTTAAAGACTCACTATCATTTACCTTAAAGAATTCAACAGGAAGATTTGTATATACTTCCTTAAATACATCAATATCTGAAATAATAGGCTTAGTACCTAAAACTAAAGCCTCAAGTGGTGGTAAGCCAAATCCTTCATATAATGATGGTTGAATTAAAAATTTAGCTTTCTTAATTAAAACTTTTAATTCTTCATCTTTAATATATCCAGTAAATCTAATGTTTTTATTAGTTAAATATTTATCTAATTCTTCATCTTTATTTTTAAAAGATGTTGCATCACCAACTATATAAAGTAACATATCCTTATCTATTTCTGATACTTTATTAAATGCTTCAGTTAAGCATTTTAAGCCTTTATTCTTTTTTACGTTACCAACAAAAATAATATAATTATCTTTATCTAAAATTTTATCCTCATTAAAGAATGAGCTTGAAATAGATTGGTAAGATTGAATAATCTTATCCTCATATTTTTTAAAATAATGGATTATTCTTTCCTTTGAAAAATTAGATACAGTAAAAACATTAATACTTTTCTTCATACATCTTTTAAGTAAGAATTTCTTAATAGTTGTATCTAAGAATCCTGAATTAACCTCAGGCATATCTAAAAATATAATATCATGCAATGTAGTAATTGCCTTACATTTAACAGTATATGGAATAATAAAATTAGGTGAATAATAATAATCCATAACATTAGTAATTTTAAATGATGCATCAAAAAGACCCTTTTTAGAAAAAGGAGATAATTCTGTATTAATTATTTTAGCTTTAGTATATTTTTTTAATACTTCCTCTTTTCCAAATAAATAATATTCATTTTTATCATAATCTAGGTTATCTAAGATTCCCATTAGGAATCTACCAATACCAGATAATCCATATCTTGCATCAATAGCTATTTTCATTATTTATACTCCAAAAATAAATCATTTACTAATTCACTAAATTTTTTAAAGCTGAAATTATCTTTATATCTATTATAACCAGCATTACCCATAGATAATCTTAAATCAGGATTATTTCCAAGCTTTATTATTGCAGAAGCTAATGCTTTAGAATCAGAATTTGGTGATTCTATTGCAGTAATACCATCTAGAGCAACATAATTAATTCCAGATCCTTCTACTGTAAATGTTACTGCAGGCTTTGATGCTGCTTCAGCTTCAACTAAAGCAAGGCCAAATCCTTCATTTTTAGTAATTGAAGGGAAGGCAAATATATCACATGCTTTAATATAAGATTTTAATTCATTATTATCTAAGAAGCCTAAGAATTTAATCTTATTATCTCCTTCTGCTTGTCTTTTTAATTCTTCAGTTAAAGGTCCTTTTCCACCAATAAATATTTGATAATCGTTAGGTAATAATTTAGAAGCCTCAACTAAATACTTAAGTCCTTTATATTCAACATGTCTACCAAAAGAGAAAATGATCTTTTTACCTTCATTTTCTTTTCTAATCTCTTCTGCACGAATGGTAATATCGCCAGAATAATCAGCACGATAATCAGGAATACATGAAGGAATAGGTGTTACTTTTGCAATATTTGCAGTTAAATACTTACTTCCTTCAATATATTTAGGTGATGTACATACAATCTTATTAGCACGCTTTAATAAATATTGGCTTTGCTTTTCAAAAAGCTTTGCAAGTCTTTTTTGCTTAGTTATATCCATATGCCACCATAGGATAAAAATAATATTTGGATTCTTTTTTAAATATTTAACTAAATAATGTGCTAAGAAAGGGTTAGGGTAATGGAATACAATAATATCAGGATTATATTCCTTCATTTCCTTTTTCAATAATTTCTTATAAGAAAGGCTTAATGATTGTGAAGCAACCTTCTTAAATTCACCACATTTAATAACCTTTATTCCATCTATTTCTTCTATTGAATCTCCCTTTTCACCTCTAAAGCAAATAACCTCTTCAGTAAAAGATGAATCAAGTGAGTTAACTATATCTCTTGCAGTTTGTTCAATTCCACCAATGTGTGGGTGGTAATAATTAGGTATGTGTAAAATTTTTTTCATACTAATTCCATCCTTAATATAAATATGTATTTAAAAAATACATAACTATTATAACATAGTTATTAATCATTTCAAAAGAAAAAGCGTTACGAAACATAACGCCTTATAATCAATAATTTCTATATCAAATAATTAAATTATAATTCAATATAATATTCTCCCATAATAGGATTGTCTCTTGTTTGCAATAATAATCTATTTTCAAATACATAACTCCAACGGACAGTTTTATCAATATCTAATAAGCATGTATAGAATTTATGTTCTAAAGTATCATATTTAACCAAGCACGTATAACTTTCTTTTTTACCAATTGTTTTTTCACTAAATATAACAAAATATATACAACTGCCATATGAATCCAATGAACCACAATAAATATCTAGGTCTGAATCTAATTCTATATGTTCTATATGTTCACCATCTTCATCATAATCAATCATTTGAACATAAATATACGCATTAGTTGGGGTGATACTGTACATGTCTCTTGAAATATGATATTCAACTAGTTTATCCGCATAAAGTACATGTTGAAAATTAACGTAATCACAATTATCTTCATCAGTTATTACATTTTTATTATTATCAAAGAATTTCACAAATTCATATGAGTTATCATATTCATTTACATATATTAAATTATCATTAGATTCAATCTTAAATATACATGTTTTTTCTTTATTAACAACACAATAATATAATTCTTCATCGAATTGATTTTTGAATATATATGTAATAGTTTCATCTTCGATATTTCTTTCATATATAACTAAATTTGTATTTGTTAAATAATCATACTTAATTATTTTTGAATTATTATTATCATTTATCGCAAAATATAAATAATTATCTTTATCAAATATTCTACATACATAGCCATATGGGTTTAATGTATATCCTTCTTCTAATTGATAACTTATTTCATTACCATCTATATTTAATTTAATATTTCTATCTTCCTCATTATAAGAATAATAAATATCATCTTTTACATATATTTCATTTAAATAATTTGATTTTTTTATTTCAACCTCAAAGTGTTCATAATTATTAATAGTTTCATAAAATTTATCAAAATTATGCCTATATTGGTGTATCTGGTTACCAAACACTAAGAATACGCCCAAAATAATAAATACCAAGAAAAAAGCTAAGAATATTTTTAATACTATAAATCCTAATCGCTTCTTAAGATAGTAATTTTTTCTTATCATAAATACTTCTCTTTTCAACTCATTTCATTACAATTGTGAACTTTTAAACTAGTATTTAGTCCCCCAAAACTAATGATATTCAAATTATAGCACTTAGCATATTTAGAATCAATGTTAATTACATGCTATTTATGAAATAATATGATTTTACTAATAAAGCAAAAAAGTAGACAAGGCATTTAACCCTTAGTCTACTTTTTAATTACCAACGCTCAGTTGAAATTCTACCATATGGGATCATTAAATAATCAGCTTCTCTATCTAATACAGCCATACCAATTACTAATGGTATCATGAAATAATACATATGGTAAGTATTATCCATTAAACCATATAAATCAAGTGATATATATGCAACTAAGAAATAAATAAAAGTATTTTTATCAAACATTGATATTCTATAATACTTTTGTGACATGTGTAAGCTTAGGCATGCTAAGCCAAATACACCACCAATTGCCATTGTTTCATAAATAAATGAGTGGAATACCTGTGGGCCATAAACATAGTTACCAACAACTCCTGATTCTTGTGGTTCAATATCACAAGCAAAGCCAGGCCCAAATAGAATCTTATACCAATCTCTAGCAGTATAATCTGTTGCCATATTCCATAATTCAAATCTTCTATTTGAAATTTTAGATAAATCGATTGTACCATCATCAATACCAGTACCAAATACTTTATCGAATAATGATTGTAGAACACTTATAACCTTATTATGGAATATTACTGCAACAACTATAGCTAAGCCAATTGCAATATATACCATTATTCTAAATACCTTCTTATTTTCTGCCTTAAAGAAGGTAACAACAACTAATGCAATAAATTCTAAGCCAAATATTAAATATGCACCACGTGATGTAGTAATTAAAACACCAATACCAGTAATTCCTAATATTGCAACATATATTAGCATATCTAATACATTCTTCTTTTTAGCTAATATATAGAATGTGAAAGGGCATGAGAAGCATAGCATTATACCAGCCTCATTACATAATCCCCATCCTAACCAATAGTAAGCATCAAAGATATTATCAATTGTACCATCTCTTAATTGATTTATTACACAAACCATACATTCTAATGTAATAAGAATTGATAAATATGACATTGTTTTAATAAACATTTGTTTAGAATTTGCTTTAATTCCATTCGCAAATAAGCAATAAATAACTAAATAACCTAAATCACCTAAATATAAGACATACCATACTAAATCCATGTGTCTTATTTCATTTAGTTCCTGATTTAAGAATGTGATATTAAATGCCCATATTAAAGGTATTATCTCACATACCGCAAGACCTAATAGTCCTAAGACTGATTTCATCTTTGAAAAATCAATTTTATTTTTTATAGTATGATAAATTAATACACCTGCAAATATCAAAACTGCAATAACAAGATCAATAGGTATTGCGTTAGCACCACTAACCTCGTTTGCAATGTTATATATTAAATATATTGCAACAGGTATTAGATATTTTAAATCATGTAAAAATAATATTAATAAAACTGCAATAATAATTAATAAATCTAATCCAAGCATAATACTAATATTAGTCATTGTTGATATAGTCCAACCAACAAATGTTATAAATGCTAATAATAATATTAAGCAATCATCAAAATATTTAGTCTTAGATAATCTATTTAATTTAGTAGATAGACTACTAACAAATTCTCTCATATCATATATCTCCTAACAAAACCAGATAGCCTTATTATATAAAAAATAAATTTTATTTACAATTCAATTATTAATAAGAGTTATACTCTTATATTAAAAAGTAATGTATGCCATACATTTTAAATTTTTTTATGGTTTTTAACGAATTAATAAAGGCTTATTTGTTTGTAATTTTTTATTATTATGTTAAAATATTGTTGTTATAAAGGATGGAAGTGATAGCTTGGAAGATAATACAATTGAAGAAAATAAAGATGAAGCTACTTCAACCCCTGGGAAAAAAGTATACTCAAATTATATATTAAATGTTATATACCAAGTATTCACATTAATAGTACCTTTAGTTTTAACACCATACTTATCAAGAGTACTTGGTGCTGAAATGCTTGGAAAATATTCATTTTCTAATTCATTAATGCAATATTTTTATTTAGTTGCATGCTTAGGATGTAATTATTATGCTCAAAGAGAGCTTATTAAATATCAAAATGACAAATATAAGCAATCCCAAGCTTTCTGGGAAATAATGATATTAAGAGGAACAGTAACACTAATTTGCTTTGGTGCACAGCTTATTATGGCATCTATTGGTGTTTTTGGTTCTTATAAGGTTTTAATGGTTATATTATCATTAAATGTACTTGCAGTATTATTTGATGTTACATTTGTATTCCAAAGCCAAGAAAACTTTAAAACTTTAGTATTAAGAAGCTTTATTGTAAAAATAGTAGCTGTTGTATTAATATTTTTATTTGTTAAAAAACCATCTGACTTATGGCTTTATTGTTTAATTAATAATGGTGGTGTCCTACTTCTATCATATATTATTTTATGCCTTGCAATGCCTAAATATATAACAAAGGTAAAGATTAAAGATATCCACCCAATGCATCACTTCTTACCAATTATGGGATTATTTATTCCATCACTTGTAATGAGTTTATATACCATATTAGATAAAACATTGATTGGTTTATTAATTCCTGGTACATATGAAGAGGCTGTAACTGTTTTTAAAGACGGAGTTAGTGTTGTAACAATAGAGATTAAGAAAATGTCAGATGTCCAAAATGGATATTATGAGCAAGCTGAAAAATTAATTAAAATTCCTTTAACTATTATTACTTGTCTTGGTGTTGTTATGATTCCAAGAAATAGTAAGGAATTTAGTCATGGTAATATTAAACAATTATTAAATAATGTTTATTTCTCATTTAAATTCGTTTGGTTCTTAGCAATACCTCTAGCAATAGGTCTTGCGGCAATATCAAGAAATTTAAATGAATGGTATTTTGGTAAGGGCTATGAGCCTGTAATACAATTAATGATTACATTCTCACCTATCGCACTTGCAATGGGTTTATCAAATGTTATTGGTGTACAATATTTAATTCCAACCGGAAGAGATAAGGAATATACTATATCAATTCTTATTGGTACAGTATTCAATTTAACTTTAACAATAATATTATTAATTACTGTTGGTACAATTGGTGCTGTTATTGCATCTGTTATCGGTGAATTTGTTATTCTTTTTGTAGATTTATTTATAATAAGACATGATATATCAATTAAGAAAGCTTTACTTTGTGGCTGGAAAAATGTAATTGCAGGTATCATAATGGGTGTTGTTCTATTCCTAATAGAAGGATATTTTCCAACAAGACCTATATCAACAATTATATTAGTTTTAATTGGTATGGCTATATATTTCATAGTTACATTAATATTAAGAGATGAAATGTTATTTACTGGAATCAAAATGGTTCTTTCTAAATTACATAAGAAAAATGATCAAGAACTAGAAAATAAAGAAAACTAATTCTTAAAAGGGGGAATTTTTAATGAAAAAGCTAGCAATTATCATTCCTGTTTATAATACTTCTAAATATTTAGAAAAGTGCTTAAAATCTATTGAAGCACAAAAGTTAGATGATTATGAAGTAATTATTGTAGATGATGGTTCCACAGATGGCTCAAGCCAAGAATGTGATAAATATCAATCTGATATTATTAAAGTTATTCACATTGAAAATGGTGGAGTTTCTAATGCTAGAAACCAAGGTATTTTAGCATCAGATTCTAAATATATTACATTCGTCGATTCAGATGATTATATTGATCCATGCTATAACGAATTAATGAACTATTTAGATGAGGGTGCTGATTTAGTATCTTTTGGTATATCTATTGATAACGAAAAAACCCATTTAGAAGATAGATGTATTATTGGCGAAGATTTAGTTACAACTTATAATAAGAGTGGATATATTGAAAAAATAGTAGATATATCATATTTCAATTGTGTTATTTGGAATAAGATATATAAGTCTTCTATTATTAAAGAAAACAATATATTATTTGATAAAAATATACATGTTGCTGAAGATACATTATTTGCAGTAACATATTCCTTAAACATATTAAAAGCTGTTCATGTAAATAAACCTTATTATCATTATATAATTCATGCTAATAGTGCCCTAAGGGTTAAAAATTCAAGTTTTATTAAAAGAGTTGAAACATCAATCCCTGCTTATCAAAAAGTTCAAGAATTATTAAAATTTGATGAGAAGCTATATGCCCTTGCAGTAATCCAAGGAGCACACGCAAGACTAGGTCTTTCAGAGCATTATTATAATTTTAAATATGATAATTATAAATCTTTAATTAAAGAGAATAAAGTTTGGATAAAGAATCATAAATCATATATTAATAAATATGCGCCTAAAAAAGAAAAGCTAAGAATAAAATTATTCTTAACTTCTACTAAATTAAGCTGTATGATTGTTAATATGAGAAATAAAAAGCGTAGTAGCTAGTAATTACCTTCATGGAATGCCATGAAGGTTTTTTTATTTTAAAAAAAAAGGAGATAAAATCTCCTTTTATTCAGCACCTTCATGCTTTAGGACTCCTATCGCAGTCCACCATATAATTCTTATATCTAACCACATACTTCTTTTAACTGAATAATATAATTCAAGCTTAATTCTATCATCATATGTAGTATTACTTCTACCATTTGCTGCCCAGAAGCCTGTTAAGCCTGGCTTTACCTTAGTTAATAGGTCTTTATTTTCACCATAACGCTCTAATTCTTCTGGTAGTATAGGACGCCAACCAACAATAGACATTTGTCCTAAGAATATATTAAATAATTGAGGTAATTCATCAAGAGATGTTTTTCTTAAGAACTTACCAACCTTTGTAACTCTTGGGTCATTAATAACCTTAAAGTCACGCTTCCATTCTTCCATTTGCTCTGGAGTGAATATTTCTTCTAAAGGTCTATTTTCGTTTTTCATAGAACGGAATTTTAATACCTTAAACATCTTACCATTCTTACCAACTCTACTATGTCCATAGAATACAGGGCCTTTAGAAGAGCATTTAACTAATATAGCTAAAATGATTAATAACCATGATAATAAAAGAATTGCAGTTAATGATAAAATGATATCAAAAAATCTTTTAACGAAATCAAACAAAGGCTTCTTTTTATACATTGAAGTATTATATTCAGTTTCTAGTGCTTTTTGAACACATTTTCTCATAATTAAATATACCTCATAAAAAACTTTTAAGACTATTATATCACAATTACTTATATTAACAAATTAATTTTTATTTTTCAAATAGATTAAATGTTTTCATCATTTTTATTTTTTAAAATAAAATACATACTGTAAAACGAAATGATATTTAACATTATAGTATTTTTCACTATTAGTAACTGTTCGGTTTTTCCGAACAGTTGAATTTTCATCTAATTATCTGACATATACTTATTATTCAGGGGATATTTTTTCTAACCGAACTGGATTATTAAATCATGCTTACAATTTATAAAAAAGATGCCATAAAATTATGACATCTTAGTTAATATTTACTTTAATTCATTTTCAAGTAATGTAACAAGTGAATCTAGCTTTCTTGCGACAGCACGGAAAGCATCAGGTTTAGTTAAATCAACACCTGCTTCTTGTAATAATTTAACTGGGTAATTCTTTCCACCACTCTTTAATAAATTAATATATTTATCAAATTGCTCCTTATCTCCATTAGATACCTTTTCATAGATTAATGCTGATGCAGCGTAGCTTGTTGCATATTGGTATACATAGAATGGACTTCTAAATAGATGTGGGATATATGCCCATACATATTTAGTTAATTCTTCCTTAGATAGATCAAGTCCATAGTATTTCTTATATAAATCCTTCATTATATTAGATAATACTTCTTCATCAATTACTTCACCAGCTTCATACTTTTCATGAGCTAAATATTCATAATGTGCAAATAAAGCCTGACGATAGAATGTTGCAATTAAATTATCAATTGCTTTTTGTAATAAAACAATTCTTTCATCCTTATTCTTAGTATTTTTTAACATGTATTCTAAGAATCTAGCTTCATTGAATGTAGATGCAACCTCAGCAACGAAAATAACATAATCATGTGTTTCATAAGGCTGTGCTTCAATTGAATACATAGAGTGTATTGAATGTCCTGCCTCATGAGCTAGAGTGAATGCTGATTCTAGGTTGTTTGTATTATTTAATAAAATAAATGTTCCCTTATCATAGATGTGTGTTGAATATGCACCATTATATTTACCATCACATGGTTCAACATCAACTCTACCATCCTCTAAAACCTTGCATGCTTTATTATAATAATCGCTACCTAATTCCTTATCAGCTTCTAATACTAATTCCTTTTGCTTTTCATATGTGAAATTAATATCAGTCTTTCTAAATTGTAAGAAACGGTCATATGTATATAAATTATCTAATTTAAAATAATTCTTTCTTAAATTATAATAACGCTTAATAGCTTCATTATCATTAGATGCAACATCAATTAAAGATTTAAATACATCTGTATTAATATCATTAGAATCTAAGAACATATCTAGGGTAGTATTATACCCTCTATTAATTCTTTCAGCATTCTCACCAGCCATAATACCCTTATAAATACCTGATAAGGTATGCTTATGAGTATCATAATATGAATATAATGCTTCAAAAACAATTCTTCTATCCTCTTGGCTTTCAAGGCTTTGAAGTAGAGATGTATATGTTGCGTGAGAAACTAAAACTTCCTTACCACTAGTTAATGTAACCTTCTTAGGTGTTGAATCCTGTTCACATAATGCACTATATAGATTTTGATATCCTGTAGTAGCATCATTGTATAAAGCCATAACACCTTCTGTTTTAACATCTAAGACATGGCTTTGTCTTTTAAATAATTTTTGAATCATGAATCTAGAATTTGCAACATCACTATCACTATCACATAAAGCCATTAAGTCTTCATATTTATTTTGTAATAATTCTGGTTCAACAAATGATAATCTAGATACAGCCTCTAAATACTTTTGATAAACTAGTTGATATCTTTTTGCAGCACTAACCTCTTTTTGATTTAAATGATGAGACTGTGAAGCATATGAAAATACCTTAGATAATAATTGATCTAATTCTTTATTTAAAGAAAAATATTTCTTAATATCTACATTGTTATTAAGCTTACCTTTTAATCCTTCAATTTTTGAAACATAATCTAGGCACTTATTTAAATCATTATTAAAATCCTCTTCAGTTTCATATATTAATTTTAAATTCCATTTATTGTTCATAATTACCTCCTAAAATTTAACTCCAATAACTCAATAAAACAATATAATTATACTACATTACAAATATTAATAAAGAAAAAATAAGAAAGAACTTCACCATTCTTTCTTATTTTTATAAATACTATTTTTCTTCTAAAGAAAATACATATTTTAGCATATCAAATGCTGTATTTCTTTTAGCTACCTTTTTAGATATATCCTCACATGTAAATGTCTTATTAGAGCCTTCAAGCATACATCTACATTTCCATATAACCTCACCCTTAGAATTATATTTTTGATTAATCTTATATTCAACCTCTCCAATATAACCCTTATCATGTAATTCCTGAAGCTGGTTAATACATCTTTCTAGGTCTGGGGATCCAACCTCATCCTTATATGTTATTAGCATATCATTTTCTTTTAAATAATTATAAGCAATAGATGCTACCTTAAGCTTTGCAAGAGTAATACTTCTTTCCTTTGCTAAAAATACTCCATCAACCCCAGGCATTGCAAGCTCAACTGAAATATCAAAATTTGAATTATCAGAATTAATTACATTTAAAGCCTTATAGTCTATTGTTTTATATATATGATATTCATTATCTATTTCATGCTTCTTTAAACACCATTCAGATACTCTTTTAATGTAATTATCATCATTATCAAGCTTTAATCCAATATTATTATATAAATCTAATGTTTTAATAATAACATTCTTAACTAAAGAAGTATCACTTCTAGAATCAATTAAAATAGATCCTAATAATGCATAATAAAGGTTACAATTAGTTTCTTCTTTATTATCTTTATTAGATAGGAATTTATCTAATTCATTATTAATAATAAAATCATTAATATTATCATTACTAATTAATTCTTTAGATAATTTAAGATAAGATTCTTCATCTAAATTAGTAATAAATTCATTATCATCATTAACGAATGCTAATTCATTATATAGTATATCTAATATTCCAAAGCTTAAATAGTTTTTACCAAGTAACTCAAATGATTTATTAGTATCTATATCATCACTTTCATTAGTAAATGCTTTTTCTAATAAATTCTTATTATCAAATTGGTACCCCAATATACCTTCAATCATTGATATTTGTTCTAACCACATAATATTACCTCACATACTATAAGTCATTTTAACATTTTTGATTATAAAAATAAAGATTTAAAAAGCCTGAAGCATTGCTTCAAGCTTTAATAAACTATTTAACTTTTACACCTAGCATTTCTGTAATAATTACTGCACCTTCATTAGATACAGTTAAGCCTTTTAAGCTTTTTAAGTCAAATCTTACTGAATCAATTCTAGATGTTGATAAATCTATTTTGTCATGTTCTACATAAGTAAAGTCAGTCTTAGATAAATCTACGTTGTCAAATATTACATTTTTTAAAGTAGAATTTGTAAATACTGAATCAATCATTTTAGTGTCTATAAATTGTGTATTTGATATTATTGCATCACTAAAATCAATATATGAAGCATTAGATTCAACAATACTAATATCCTTTAATATTGATTTATGAAATGATACACCAGAAAGCTTAGATGTCATAATAGAGCATCTAGTTAAATCAACCTGGCTTAAATCTAGATTTGATAAATCACAATTTGCAAATCTACAATCGATAAAGCATACACTATCTAGCTTTATTTTTGCAAATGATATACCTTCAAATACACAAGAAGAAAATATTTTATTAGATATTAATATATCTTCTTTTATATCATTTACAACCTCTTTATTATAATATTCATCAACTTCAATTATTTTAGATAACTCCATTCTTTCTAAAAATGTTATCTTTGGCTTTACTATTTTCATATTACTCCCTATTAATCTTCATCTTCTTCATCTTCATCTTCTTCGTCATCATCATCTTTAATGCCAAATACATTATTAACAATACCTGCAAAAATATAATACGCAGGAATTAGTAAGAATACAACCCAAGCTGGATGCCATAATCCCTTTAGCATTCCTAATGGAATATATATTATTATTGCAATAAATACTATATTTAGCTTTTTTAAATTCTTATAATAAATCATATCTATAATAGATGATACTACAGGACCAACTAGTAAAGCAACCCATAGCCAGCCCCAAAATGTTTCACTAACGAATACTGATAATAATACATATAATATTAAAGATATAAGCATTACGCTACTACATACTATAGTTGCAACTCTAGCTTCCTTTTTAGCTTCAGTAGATTTAATATATTTAATCTTACCATCTTTTTCTACTTTAATATTATCACCTGTAATTAAAACCTCTTCCCCATTAGATGTATTAATAACTATATCCTCTCCATTAACCTTAACATGCTCTTCATTAGGTTCACTCTTTAATAACTGATCCTCTTTAATATCTTCTATTGTATCATCAGTTTTTAATAAATCATCTAAAGATACATTATAAAGCTTTGCAAGACATATTAGATTATCTGTATCAGGAGATGCTTCCGCTCTTTCCCACTTAGATACAGCCTGTCTTGATATACCTAGCTTTGATGCTAACTCCTCTTGTGATAAACCATTTTCTTTTCTTAATTTTACTAATTTATTTGCGACTTCTATTGTCATACGCTATTCCTCCTAACTTCAGCCTAATTCTATTAAAAACTGCTGGTTTCTACTACCAATTCTAGTTTTCAAATTAGGCAACTTTTGGTTGCGTAATAGATTTTAATGGATTTTTCAATGCTAAAACCATTATAACATAGATTTTAAAACTTACGAAAGAGAAAAGAAAAAAACGGCACGCATGCCGTTTAAAATGTAGATATAAATGAAACAAAAAATACAATTAAAAAAATCATATTTAATATAGAAATACCTGATATTATTATTTTATCTATTAGTTTATTGAATAATGTAAATGAAACTGCCCACATAATAACGATCGAAATAAATAAAAATACTTTTACAATTACTATCATAACTGGCAATATACCATTTTCATATTTTAATAATAATGCAAGTATTATGAACATCACACTTATAAATAAATACATTAAGTAATATGCAATACTTTGTTCCCTACATCTTAAGACAAAATATAATGCATGAATAGCAATTAAAATAAGTAATGGCAAAATGGAATAAACTTTAAAATTATCTAAAACTGAACTTTTAAATGAATATGTCATTATAAGGAATAATGATACTCCATAAAACACAGATGTAATTATGTAATAAAACATATATCTAGAATTAAACAAATGTAATTTAAAATTACAATCATCCTGATATTTATTAGAAGATTTATATGTTGGGTATTTTTCAAAAAATACCAATGCTTCCCTATATTTTTTGCTTTTATATAAATCTATTGCGATTTGATATTCAACCTCTGTTAATAAGTCCTTTACATCCTTATAAAAAGTTATATTTTTTAGAAGCTTACGAGCTGCATAATATGCCTTATTATTAATATCTACAATAGCCATTTGATATTCTTTTTCAACAAATTGCATTGCTTCATCTTCTTCTTTTTTCTTTTGTGCAGTATAAATATCATTTAATAAAATAGTTGCTTTTTCATAGCTTTTTATTCTAGATGCTTGCACAATTGCATCTTCATATCTACCTTTTTCATATAATGATTTTGCATTATTATAAATGATTGAATATATTCTATCTAATATAGAATTCTTAAAGCTCTCATCAGCATATTTTAAGAATCTTTTATAATTATAATTATTTTCAGGCTCATTATATTTCTTTGATAATTCATTTATGCTTGAAGAATTAGTATCAGCTAAATATAAGTATAAATAAGCTTTTGCATTTTTTGGTTCTTTATTTAATACATTATCAATTATGCTTGAAGCTTTTTTATATTCACCATCGCTTATTAATAATAGTGCTCTTTCAAGCATTGGATCTACTTCTGATAAAACTGGTGTAGTTTTTTCTTTTTTCAAAACATCCTTACCAAATATCTTATCAAGTCCTCTTAATATATCTTGTAGGAAGCCAAGCTTGTTCATATCCTGTGCTTGGAAATCAATAAGCTCATTTGGTAGGTCATATATATCCATATCTTTATAACATGGTATTAAATATTTCTTTTCTTTAGAATCATTCATAATGCTTAAGAAACGACTCCATTCGTTTCTTACCCATACTGAATTGAAATATTCAGGCTTAGTGCCTATTACAATCATTACCTTAGCTGTATTTAATGCACTAAATATATATGGTTCATATTGACTACCTAATTTAGATTCTAGGGTTATCTTAGAAAAGAAAACCTTATAATCCTTTTTAGTTAATTCATCATATAATTCTTGAGCTATAACTGAATCTCTTGTTCTTTTATTATCTTCATCATTTTCCTTATAACAAATAAAAATGTCATAAGGATTTTCATTTTGCATTAAATGAATAATCTCTTTTTGAAGCTTATCTATTTTTGTAGCTTCTTCTTGATATAATCTTTGTGATATTACATCACTATTTTCAATTGCTGCCTTATAATCAATATCATCAAATATAGATTTATATAATGTTCTATGACATGTAGGAATTTTTTCACCTGTTTTTTTATCATCTACATATTCTATTCCATATCTAGATAATAATAGTCCAAAGTGTGCTTCTGCATCACGAGGGTTTTCATTAACTAAATTCTCGTAAGTTAGAATAGCTTTATCAAATTCATTTTTTAAGCGTAGTGTATTTGCACGATTATGCAAAGAATTAATTTTTGCATCATCAATAAATTGTGGCACTGTTTGTAAGCTTCCACAATAATCACAAGTAATTGTCTTATCCCCTTTATTTACTTCAATTGCAGCACCACACATTTTACATTTCAATTGAGCCATAAAACCACCTCATTTGATATTATACTATTGTATACAATAATATACAATTATATTTTATATAACAATAGTAATAGAAAATATAAATTAATTATAACATAGATATAAAAACTGTTGAATCACTTAGACCAACTTTATCTATTTTATAATCTAAGCCATATATTATATCATTTATAGACTTAGGAATATAAATACCATAATCACTACTAACATCCATAAAACACATTTTATAATTCTTTTAATTTTTCTAATTCTTCTTTATATTTCTTTGGTTGCTTCAATATAATAATATTTGAATTCTGATATGAAGCTTTTAATCTCTTATATGCATTCTTTGCTTCTCCACTACCACTATATAATATAAAAGTTATTTTCTTATTAGAAAGATCTGTTTTATCTAATATAGAATTACATACTGGCGCAAGCCTAGAATTCCATATAGGAGTGCCTATTATTATATGATCATATTCTTCTATATTATTATCATAATTAATAAGCTTAGGCTTTTTCTTTCTTGCAGCATCAAATCCACCCTTCATCATTTGAAAGAATAAAATATTACTTAATTTATAATTAGATTCTACTTTTCTTATATCAATATCTTTTTCTTTTAAAAAATCAGCAACTACATCACCATTTCCACTATAAGAATAATAAATAAATATTGTTTTCATAAATTCACCACCCAAATAATCATTAATTTAATTTTAATTTTATAAAATATACTTTTCAACTACTATATTAGCTAATATAATAAAATTTAGGTGATGCTATGAAAAAACTATTATTAATATTTAATTTTATATTCATAATATTATTCTTATCTTCTTGTAAAATTATTAATAATACCAAAACTACTAATGAAGAAAATATAAATAATAGCTTTGGCACTTGGTGGTGGGATAAGAATCTAGATATAGATACATATTTAGAATTTGCTAAGGAATATAATATTAATGAAATATATTTTTGTGATTATAGTTTTAAAAATAATTTATCTATCCTACTTCCTAAAGCATATAATTATAATATTAAAGTATATTGATTATTACGCGATGTGAGCGCACGCGATACGCTCTTTGAGAGCCACCGATACGCTCGAATAGAGCCACCTGTTCACAGGAATAGAGCCACTTAATTAAATATATTAGCTTTCTGTAGTAAAATATAGTGAGGTATAACA
>JAEEGL016304349.1_pt1 | contig 34475 bp, 32 predicted proteins | sample 9134231 | NCBI WGS metagenome assembly JAEEGL01 (sample SAMN16246548, study PRJNA631951) | gut metagenome | biome: gut microbiome; feature: rumen; material: fiber-attached | host: Bos | place: Iran: Karaj | collected 2018-10
GGGTATGTCTCCTTCTGACTACCGTGCCTCAATTAAGGTATTTCAACACCAATAGCCTTACCACTGTTCCCAGTGAATGTTCTCGGGTTTCCACTTGTCCTTGGGTGCGGGATCCTCGGCCGGAACGCCCACGGGAATGATACAAAGCGGGACCACCTTCTCCGGAATACCCAGAGCCGCGGAAAAAAGTCCAATCTTTTTCATATCATTCATCTATTCTTCCACAAAAGTACTATTTATTTAAAATGTGTTTGCAGAAAAGAGGCTGAATATTTGGCGATTAATTAAATTTTTTATAGTTTTGACAAAACTAATTAAAAACTAAACCCTTTAACCAATGCAAAAATCTAGCAAAATCTGGTTGGGCATTTCGGGTGTTCTCCTGATAGCCCTTGGCATTATGTGCATCTGCGAACCCGCCGCAACCCTCTTTGCAACCGCCTGGACCATCGGCTGCCTCACGTTGCTGTCTGGTATCACCAAGCTCATCTTCACTTTCAAGACCCAGAAGTTCCTCCCCAACAGTGCCAGCCGCGTGCTCAGCGCCATCTTTGAGATTATCATCGGTATCATCTTCCTGTGCAACAACCTGTTCGTTGCCGCGTCGCTGCCGGTTATCTTCGTAATCTGGATCATCGTAGAAGGCATTTTTGTGGCCATCTACAGCTTCGACTACAAGAAAGTGGGATTCCCTTACTGGTGGGCCCTCCTCCTCTTTGGTATCGCCGGTGTAGTCCTGGGTATCCTGGGCCTCCGCAATCCGGACGTGTCCGCCGTCACCCTTTCCACCCTCATCGGCACCGCTATCCTGCTGATCGGCGTAGGTTACATTGTAGCCCTTTGCGGTATCAAGCGTTTTGAGAATCAGGTGAAGGAGTTCCAAAAGTCTATCGCTCCTGACGCCCAGTAAACAATCAACGCCTTATAGAAATTGAAAAGGATTGGCACACACGCCAATCCTTTTCTTGTAGGTATCTCAAGCGTTGTAGAGACGTTTATTTTTCCAGTGGATGTATATGACACACTGAATCCAGATGCAGAGGGAATAGACGCCATCGGCTGTCCAGCAAACGGCGATACTGGATTTAAGGATGCCGATGATGATGGTGCAGTACACAGCATAGACGCACAAAGCCACCACATCGAAGCGGAGGCACACACGGGTGTCTCCCGTTCCGGCAACGGACTGCAAATAGACATTCCAAGGCAAGGTGACGAGGGTGCAGGCGCACATCACCCAAAGCGTAGGGACAGAACCTTGGATCAGAGAAGGAATGTCGGTAAACAGGCCGATAATCCAGTGCGGGAACAGAGCGAAGATTGCCAGCAGAGGCAACATGGTTACCGTACAGAGTAAAAGCACCCGCCGAATGACGGAAACCACACCTTCGGGATGGCCTTCTCCGATGATGTTACTCACCAGGGAGGCAGCCGTAGAGGCAAAGGCCGCCGAGAAAACAAATGGCACCTCGGAAATGCTCCGGACAATGTTGGCAATGGCCAGCTGCTCCTCGCCCAGATGTTCGATAAACAGGAAGAAAAGCAGCCACACCGAGACATTCAGCACATACTCAACCATCACCCAAGAGGCAGTGGAGAACATTTGCTTGAGTTCCCCCCACATAGGTTTAACCGGCTTATGGAGGGCGAATTTTTTATCGGCCGTAAAGGCAGCCCATATAACGAAAAAGACCAATGAAATGCCTTCCGAAATGGTGGAGGCCAATGCGGCACCCTGAATGCCCATAGCCGGTGCACCCCAATGGCCGAAGATGAGCACCCAGTCCAACAGGATATTGCTGCTTACCAATACGATGGAGTTCCAGGTGAGGCAGGATGTCTCCCACGTTCCCACGTAGAAAGCGCGGAACAGCGCGGTCATAAAGGCAAAGAGCAGGCCCGGAATTCGCCAGTTCACATAGATGATGGAAGCATTATAGATGTTCTCCGAACTTAGGATGGACCGAAGAAGCGGCGGAGACAGGAAGAACGACAGGCCGATGGTCACTAATGCCAGAGCCACCAGGAACCATACACCCTGCCAGAAGATACATCCGATGGATTCAAAGCCCTTTCCGGTTTTAAATGCTTCTCCATTCCGACGGCCAATGATGATTTGAACCCCTATGGAGAAACCAAAGCCCAGCATATACAGGATGGTGAAGTATACGCCTGCAATGGCAGAGGCACCCAGCTCAATCTCCCCTACGCGGCCCAGGAAAGCCGTATCCGTCATTCCCAGCAGTTCTTCCATCACCAACGCTACCAGGATGGGGAAAGTGATCTTCCAAATAGATTTGAAAGAATAGCGTTTCGGAAGTTTGTACGACAATTCTGTCATGCCGGGATTCGTTTTAGGTTTGAACAAATATAGGCTTTTTTTGATGAATAAAAAAGGTGGCTCGTCATTTTGAGCCACCTTTTTTAACTAAATAGCAATAGCTTAGTAAGTTACAATGGGTTCCAGTTCTTTGGCAAGGTTAATGTACTTCTGGATTTCTTTCTCCACGGGAGTACGCCTGCAAATGTGCTTAGCCTCGTTTACTTCCAGCATCTTGGCGGCCAGGTTGGCGGCGTTGCGGTTGCGGAGTTCCTTCACGGTGTCCACACCGGCGGCCTCCAGCAGTTCGGAGAACTGAGGGCCTACGCCCTTGATGCGGAAAAGATCGGCGTGATTGACCCAGGTGAGGATGAGATCACCGCGAATGCCGGTTTTCTCTTCCAGAGCCTTACGGCCTTTAGGGCTGGCGCCGGCCTCCAGAAGCTGAGGAACGGTTTCGATGCCAACAGCAATCAGTTTTTCGGCGTATACAGGGCCGATACCTTGGATGTCGATGATTTTATAAGCCATAGTATTTATTAATTAAAGGGTTTTTTGTCGTTTTTCATCTTCAAAGATAAAAAAATTCGCGGAAAAAAGAAAATTATTTCATATATTTGTCCCGAGCGCGCAAAAAATTATGGAATACGCCCCGTTGGATAGCGAAAAGATTTATTTCTCCTCCGACCTTTTAACACTGGACTGTGAAAATGGCCCGGTGACGCTCAGTTTAACGGAATGGCTCCATAAGGATCCGGTTCGTATCCACCGGATGATCGTCAAGGAAAAAGTCCTCCAGGTAGACCAGATGGAAGTGTTCGCCCCGCTTGTCTCCAAGCTCCGGAGAGCGGACTATGAGTATTACAAACGGATTACCGGCCTCAAGATGATCATTGACTTTCCCGGCTACAGTTCGGAAATCGAGGCCCGCATCCCTTACGACACAGACCCCATCGCGTTCTACAAATGGTGGCGCAAGGGCAAGAACGAACACCGCGTGTACCTCTCGCCCGCCTATCAGTTCAAGCTTTTCCAGAAAGTGTCCAAGATGGAGCCCAAGGTGATGCTCAAGAAGGACATCGACTACGTAAAAAATTTCTAATCCCATGAAAATAGCAGTCCCCCGTGACGGCGCCCTTCTTGCGTCCCTATTCGAACTGCTACCCCAACAATCCCGCACCAGCGTCAAGAATATGCTCTCCAAGGGGCAGGTGGTGGTGAACGGGGAAAGTGTTACCGCGTTCGATTATCCGCTGAAAAAAGGCGATACCCTGGAAATCCTGCCCAAAGGTATCTCCATTGCCCGCGCCACCCGCACGGACGCCCGTGAACAGGTGGAAAAGGCCGGCGTAAAAATCCTGTTCGAGGACGAGCATTACCTGGTGGTGGACAAACCTTCCGGTATGCTCAGCGTATCCACCGCCCGCGGCAGTTCGGCCAAAAGCGGTCACAAGGAAACCACCTTGTACGCCATCCTGAACGCCTATGTGAAGGTGAACAAGCGTATGGAGCGTAAGGAGGACCTCCTGAGCGGACGGGAACCGGACCGCAGTACGGCCAAGATCTGGATTGTGCACCGCCTGGACAAAGGCACCTCCGGCGCCGTGATTTTCGCCAAGGATGAGCGGGCCAAAGACATCCTGCAAAGCAAATGGAAGGAATTGGTAGCCGAACGCACCTATATAGCCTGGCTGGAAGGCAGTGTGGAGAAAGACAGCGGAGCCGTGCAAAGCTGGCTGGTGGAGAGTCCCAAATCGCTCAAGATGTATTCCAGTCCCACCGAAGTAAAAGACGGCCAGCTGGCCATTACGCACTATAAAGTTCTGCAACGTACCCGCCACTACACCCAGGCTGCCTTCTCCCTGGAAACGGGCCGGAAGAACCAAATCCGCGTCCACGCGGCCGATCTGGGCCATCCCGTAGCCGGCGACGACAAATACGGCGCCCAGACGGATCCCATCCATCGGCTGGCCCTGCACGCCGCCACACTGGTGTTCCGCAACCCTTACAGTCAGAAAATGGTACGCTGCCACTCTCCCCTCCCCGAATCCTTTGAACGATTTACAAGATGAATACCCCCACTGTCATCGCCCCCGAAAGCCCTAAAGCCGCTGTAGTCCTGGTCCACGGCATGGCCGAACATCAAAAACGCTACCACCCCTTTATGACCTGGCTCTCCGAGCAAGGTTTCGCGTGCGTGATCGCCGATTTGCGCGGACACGGTGCCGAATGTCCCAAAGAAGAACTGGGTTTCTTCGGCAAGAATGGAGACGACCAACTGGTAGAGGACACGCGGGAACTGGTGCTGTGGACGCGTGCCCAGTATCCCGGCATAAAGGTATTCCTTTTCGGCCACAGTATGGGTTCGCTCATCGTCCGCTGCTTTATCAAAAAGTACGATGCCGATATCGATGGCCTGGTGGTTTGCGGCAGTCCCTCCAAAAATGCAGCCGCCGGCGTGGGTAAACTGCTGGCAGGCTGTATCGGCCTGTTCCGCGGAGATCATTATCGGCCGGAAATGATGGAGAAACTCTCCACCGGTGCCTACAACAAGAAATTCGCCGAAGAAGGGCTGGAAAACGCCTGGCTTTCCACCAACAAAGCCAATGTTATGGCCTACAACAACGACCCTTTATGCGGTTTCCGCTTCACGGCCAATGGTTATAAGGGCCTGATGGGTCTGATGGAAGAATGTTACGACCCCGACGACTGGAAAGTAACCCGGCCCACCCTTCCCATCCACTTCATTGCCGGGGGCGAAGACCCCTGCATCGGCTCGGTAAAGCAGTTCTCGCAGGCCGTGAGCTTCCTGCGCAAACGGGGTTATCAGACGGTTACCAGCCAGGTATATCCCGGCCTGCGTCACGAAATCCTGAATGAGCTGGGCAAGGAAGCCATCTGGCGCGACGTATCCTCCGTCCTTCAGTCCTGGTTATGAGAGCCTTTGCCCGCACGGAACGCCTGCTGGGAGCCGATGGCCTCCGGAAGCTTACCAATGCCCGCGTGATTCTCCTGGGCGTAGGCGGTGTGGGCAGCTGGTGTGCCGAAGCCCTGGTCCGCAGCGGCCTGGGGCATCTTACACTGGTGGATCCCGACCGCGTGGATATCACCAACATCAACCGGCAACTGCCCGCCACCACCCGTACGGTGGGGCGTCCCAAAGTGGAAGTACTGAAGGAAAGACTGCTGGAAATCAATCCCTTATGCGAGATTACGGCCTTACAGGCGCGCTATGAAAAAGGGGCCGATTTCGGCCTGGCTTCCTACGATTGCATCATCGACGCCATCGATTCCCTCACCGATAAAGCCAACCTGATCCTGGAGGCATCGGCCCGTCCCGGGGCCTTTTTCTCCTCTATGGGCGCCGCCTGCAAGATGGATCCCACTAAGGTTCGCGTGGCCGAATTCTTCCAGGTGCGCGGTTGTCCGCTGGGAGCAGCGCTCCGCAAACGGTTAAGAAAAAACGGCACGCTGCCCGCGAAGCCGTTCCTGTGTGTCTATGACGAAGAAGTGCTGCCCAATCTGGGACCCGAACAGGACCCCGGCCCGGGAAAGGCCATCGCCAACGGAACCCTGGCGCCCATCACGGGCATCTTCGGCTTCACGCTGGCCGGACTGGTCATTCAGCACATCGTGGGCAAATCCCTTTAAGCAGATAACTGGATTCCTCCACCTGATATCCCTCCGGTGCCTGCACTGGCGGAATGGGCGTTCCTTCCAGACAATAGGTATTGTGGCACTTGACACAATAAAAGTGGACGTGAAGGTCGTCGTCGTGGTCGGCGTGCCGGCTGCGGCAGAGTTCGTAGCGCATGGGGTCTCCCTCCAGCATATGTACCAGATGGGCCGATCGGAAAGCCGTGAGCGCACGGAACACACCGCTCTTATCGATGGTATCCAGCCGCTCTTCCAGCTCCATCAGGGACAGGGGGCGGCCAGCCTCTTCCAAAGCGCGGGCGATGCGCAGGCGGTTGGCCGTAAGCTTCACGCCATGCTGTTCCAGTAACTGTTCCAGGTTCATAGGAGTTCCTCCAAAACGGACCGCCAGTGACCGGGAAGAATAATATGGTGATTGCCGATGGGACGGGTCAGGAAGTACCGGGCATCTTCCGGCTTGAGCTGCAGCATCACCTGCGTACGGCACAAATTGTCTTCGTACTGATTATAAAGCAGTTCTCCTTCGGCTACAAAGTGACGGTCCAGTTTGCCGGACAGCTTGAACACCGTCACCGGGCCTTCCGGCAGTTCGCCGTGGATGCCCACGCCGATGCCGGACTCGAAATGGGTGTCGTACTGCCACTTCCCCACCATATTGAACGGGACGGTGCAGTGGGCGAAAAGCATTCGGCCCGTTTCCACGTCAATGCGGGCGGGATTGGCCTGGAAGCCCGAAAAACCGGTCACGGCCTGCGCCACCATCATAGACAGGAGCGCCGGGACATCGCCTTCGCAGGAGGCCGGGAGGCCATCGGCGTTGAAGGAAGCCAGCGCCAGGCAGCCGGTGTTGCCCACCGCTGTGAGCAAATCGAAACAGCGGAGCGTAAAGGCCGATAAACCATACCGTTCCACCAGCTTTTCCAGTGCGTGGTAAATCTGGGTAGCGCCGGGATAGGCCTGGCGGACGGCCGGAGCCATCGGTTCATCGGCCGGGGCCTCGTTCTGCTGAGCCCGGGGGATTTCCAGCAGCAATTCTTCCATAGGAATTTCCACCAGGGAAGCTCCCAACTTGTCCTTGATGGCCATAGGATCGGCCTGGCTAGCGATGAGCCAGTCCGAGGGTTGCCCCACTACGCCAATACGGGCGCCCTGCAGTTTCGCACGAGCCTGGGATACCCGTTCCAGTATTTGGATACGCTCCTGCAGATAAGCGGGACCGCCATGCAATACTTCACCCTTGAGCCCCTGCTGCTGCAGATAGGAAAGAATCTCCAGCGAAGCCGCCAGGGAATTGCTCTTTCCGGAAGTGAGCAAATAGAAACGGCCGATTCCGCGCGCCCGCATTTCGGGCAGCAGGCTCTTGAAAATGCCTTCCGCACCGCCGGTGCGCACATAAATCAGGTCCAGCGTATGGGTGCCGAAGTTGGAGAAATCGGCTCCCTGATACAAAAAACCTCCCTCGGGGAAGACCCCCTTCAGGAAGGAATCGCTGAGCCGGGAAACGGATTGCTCATCGTGCAAACCGGAGGTGATGGTATAAATTGCAATCATGAAAAAGATTTCTTACCTTTGTGCCCGGGAAAGTCTTACACGACCAGCTCCCTCTGAACTCCCCCAGGACAGGAATGTAGCAAGGGTAGGAGGTTGTAGCGGTGCGATGTAAGGGGCTTTCCCTTTTTTTATTCTACTTTGAGGCTGTCGAAGATGAAGGGCAGGATATCGTCTACGCTGTAGAATTTACGGATACGCTTACTCCCCACCCAAATGGTCTTCAGCGGATGTCTGTGACGTTTTTGGGTTTCCGCCATTACCTGACGGCAGGCACCGCAAGGCGAAGCCGGGCTTTCGCAAAGGACGCCCTTATCGCTTCCTGCAATGGCAAGGGTATCGGCCGCCACGTCGGGATAATTGGCGCCGGCATAGAACAGGACCACACGCTCTGCGCACAGGCCCGATGGATAGGCGGCGTTTTCCTGATTGGCGCCCTTGATGATGGTTCCGTCTTCCAGGCGCAAGGCAGCTCCCACCTGGAAATGAGAATACGGGGAATAGGAACCTTTCTGCGCTTCTATGGCCAGAGCCACCAACTGCTGGTCTTCCGGACTCATCTCCTGTACGGAAGCGAATTCCTCATAGTCGATGGAAAATCTTTTTTTACTCATGAACGCAATATAATCAATTATTTCCTAATCTCCAAGTGTGGCCACCATCACGGCCTTGATGGTGTGCAGACGGTTTTCGGCCTCGTCGAAGACAATGCTCTGCGGGCCTTCGAACACTTCTTCCGTCACTTCCAACCCATCCAGACCGAATTTCTGATACAGTTCCTCCCCTACCTTGGTCTCGCGGTTGTGGTAGGCGGGCAGGCAGTGCATGAACTTGCAGGCGGGATTCCCGGTACGGGTCATCAGGGAAGCATTCACCTGATAGGGCATCAGCAGGCCGATGCGTTCTTTCCACACATTCTCGGGCTCTCCCATGGACACCCAGATGTCCGTGTACACGAAGTCGCAGTCCTTCACCCCTTCGTCCACATCGTCCGTGACGGTAATGCGGGCGCCGGTCTGGGCGGCTATCTTCCGGCATTCCTCCTGGAGCCAGGCCGACGGCTGCAACTCCTTGGGCGCCACCATCCGCACATCCATCCCCATCTTGGCGCCCCCTACCAGCAGCGAGTTGCCCATATTGAAGCGGGCGTCGCCCAGATAGGCGTACCGAATCTGTTCCAGGGGCTTGGTGCTATGCTCGGTCATGGTGAGGAAATCGGCCAGGATCTGCGTGGGGTGGGCTTCATCGGTGAGGCCGTTCCAGACAGGGACGCCGGCAAAGCGCGCCAGTTCTTCCACCGTTGTCTGGGCAAACCCGCGGTACTCGATGCCATCGAACATCCGTCCCAGCACACGCGCGGTATCCTTCATGGACTCTTTGATGCCTATCTGGGAACCCGTGGGTCCCAGATAGGTCACATGGGCACCCTGGTCGTGGGCCGCCGTCTCGAAGGCGCAACGGGTACGCGTGGACGTCTTTTCGAAAATAAGGGCGATGTTCCGGCCCCGGAGGCGTTGCACCTCCGAACCCGCTTTCTTGGCCTGCTTGAGGTCCCGTGCCAGGGCCAAGAGATAACGGATTTCTTCCGGACTAAAATCCAGCAGCTTCAGGAAACTGCGGTTTTTCAATGCGTTTTCCATTCTGGTTTAATCTCTTCTTAAAGGAAGCGTGGAGCAGCGCAGCAGGCCGCCCATCTTGGATATTTCCCGATAAGGAACGGTTTCCACCGTCATTCCCCACTTATCGCGAAGATGACGGATGAGTCGGGAGAAATGCTCCTCCACCACCACAACATCCTCGCTGATGGAGAAGACGTTGGTGTTCATGGCATACATTTCTTCCGTGGTGATTTCAAAGACATTTTCCGCACCGAAAATGTCTATCAGATGACCGGCATCTCGGGGATTCATGAATCCCCGTCGGTATATAATGGCCTTATCGCGTCCCACGGGCATAAAAGTGCAGTCCAGGTGCAGGATACCCTCATAAGGGTCCGTATCGCTTTTCAGCAAATTCAGCGGAAGGATGGTCCGTTCCGGGAAAATCATACGCAGATAATCTACGGCCAGCGGATTGGTGCGCGCCGTCTTCACCTGGGCATAATCCGGAAAATTGTACTGTCCCAGAAAAACATACTGCTTGTACAGGATGACATCGCCGCCTTCCACGTGGACAGATTCCGGCAGATTATAGATTTGCTTATAATGGATCTGCCGATAAATATCTTCGTACGCGTCAATCTCTTCCTGACGGTCCGGAATGATGTTGGAGACGATGATCTTATCATCGATCACGAAACCCACGTCCCGGGAGAAAACCTGGTTGCAGTCTTTCACCAGCCGGGGACGATACACATCCACATCGTACTTCTTGAGGACAGCTTCGAATGCACACATCTCGTGTACCATATCATCTTCTACCGGGTAGACCCCGTGCAAAACGGATTCGTAGGACTTGCTGTCGTAGGTCTGGTCCAGCGAAGGGGTGGCACCGGGCGAAATGGGAAGTCCGAGTACAACTGCCCGTAAACGGCCCGTCTCCGATGTTATATGCAGATTCATAGCTACTTTACATCCAACACTTCATACACGGAGTTGTTGCTCTTGTATTCGGGAACGATCTGCTTCATCTTCCGCACGGTTTCCATATTGTCGAAGCGCTTGGAAATCTCCACCAGTTCGTCGATGGCGTGGCATACGTCTTCGTAGTCGTATTCGCGCACCTGGGCGATTCGGATCTTTTCGTGGAAGGTGGGCTTGGTATTCTCCAGTTCGTTCAACACTTCTTCGTAAAGCTTCTCCCCTTCCCGCAGGCCGGTATACTCAATTTTCACGCCCGTGGCGCCGGAGAGGGCAATCATGCGTTTGGCAAGGTCGGCGATCTTTACCGGCTGTCCCATGTCAAAGACGAAAATCTCACCGCCATTTCCCTTTGTACCGGCTTCCAGTACCAGTTTGCAGGCTTCGGGAATGAGCATAAAGAAACGGACGATGTTCTCGTCGGTTACCGTGACAGGACCGCCGTTTTTGATCTGCTCCTTGAACAGCGGAATCACACTGCCATTGCTGCCCAGCACATTGCCGAAACGGGTGGTGACGAACTGCGTATATTCGGTGGACTTGCCACGGGAGGCTGCCAGGGCTTCCATCTTCAGTTTACGGTCCAGACTCTGTACGTAAATCTCGCAGATACGCTTGCTGCACCCCATCACATTGGTAGGATTCACCGCTTTGTCGGTGGAGATCATCACGAACTTCTTTACCCCGTACTTGACGCTCATATCGGCGATGACCTTGGTGCCGTAGATATTATTGAGCACAGCTTCGCTGGGGTTGTCTTCCATCATGGGCACATGTTTGTAGGCGGCAGCGTGGAAAACATAATCCGGACGGAAATCCTGGAAAATAAACTCCATCCGCGTACGGCGGCTGATACTGGTGACCACTACCTCGCAGGAGACCTTGGGGAAATCCCGGGCCATCATCAGGCGGACGTCGTGCTGGGGAGTTTCGGCCTGGTCCAGCAGCATCATCTTCTCCGGACCGAACCGGGCCACCTGGCGTACGATTTCCATACCGATGGAACCGGCCGATCCCGTAATCAGGACCCGCTTGCCAGTCAATTGCTGCCCTACAGAATTCATATCCACCCGGATCTCCGAACGCGGTAGCAAATCCTCCACACTCACCTCCTGCAGGGGTATTCTATCTACCTGAAGTTCTCCGTCCTTTACGCTGGCCTCCGTGGCCTCGTGGCCCATATACATCTTGACGCCGTTGGCGATTATGATATCCTGCACCTTCTGGTTTCTCCGGAACTCCTCCACACGGGCCGGACTTACCAGCAGGGCCTGGATGCGCTGCTTCTTAATAATGGCCTCCAGGTCGTCGTCCAGGGTATAAACGGGAACGCCCAGCAATTTCATGTTCTTGATGCGGCTTTCGTGCGAAATGAAGCCACGGATGTCGAACTCCGGATTCCGCTGGGTACGAATGTTCTTGGCCAGGCCGACACCACCGGTAAGCGCCCCGTAAATCAGAGCCCGTTTGGCCTGGGAATCGGTATTGGTGGCATCGAAGAGGAATTTCACCGAAACTCTCAAGGCCCACATCAGCAGTGTGGACAACAGGAATACGACTACGGAAAGAACCGGCTCCAGTGCCACCAGCATACTGACATCCAACTTTTTGAGCACAAGAGAAACCAACAGCACAATGACCAGGGAAAGGCCATTGGCATAAGTTAACTTCATCAGGTCTACAAAACTGGAATAACGCAACACACCTGAGTAGGTCCTGAAAACGCGGGCGCCTATCCAACTGATGGCCGCATACATCAAGGCCGTATAGAATACCGAAGCCTGGTGCGTCACCAAAGCTTGTGTCTTATACGTTATCCAAAATGTGAATACACAGCAGAAAAATACAATAAAGGAATCCGCCAACAGGATGGCCCAATACGGCAATACCCGTTTACTGAAATACCAGGTCGAGAAACGGCGGATGATATCTTTGTTCTGACTCATAGGTTAAGGTATGGGTCTACAAAGTTAATCAATCTTTTCGAGCGGCGCAACACCCCCGGGTATCTTATACCCGCGGACCAAAGATATCCGTCCCGATGCGTACCATGGTGGCCCCGTGCCGGACTGCCAAAGGCCAGTCCCCCGACATTCCGATAGACAGCTCGGTAAAATCCGGCAATCCCATAGCCTGGATCTTCCGAAACAGCGCCTCAATCCGCTCAAAATCCCCTTCCACCACGCTCATATCCTCTGTATTCGTCGCCATTCCCATCAGCCCCTTAATCCGTATTCCCTTCAGCGGAGGCGGCGTTGGCGTTGCGTTGGCCGAAGAAAATTGGTTTTTCGCAAAGCCTTGCGAAAAATATTTTTTTTCGGCCGTGGTTATAGCCAGAATTTCATCTTCTGTGAAGCCTTGTTTGGTGGTTTCGGCGCCTAAATGAAGTTCCAGGAGAACGTCCACCACACGGCCGTTGGTCAGCGCCCAATTGTTAATGGCTTCCAGCAGATGAAGGGAGTCAACCGACTGAACCAGAGAAACATAAGGAAGAACCAGTCTCAGCTTGTTGGTTTGCAGATGGCCGATAAAATGCCACTGTACATCGGCCGGCATTTGGAGAACCTTGGCAGCCAGTTCCTGCGGGCGGCTTTCGGCAAAAACCCGCTGCCCGGCGGCATAGGCCTCCCTGATTTGTTCCACAGGGTGGAATTTGGAAACTGCCACCAGTTGAACACCTGATGGCAATACTTTGTTAAAGTATTGTAAATGTTCCTCTATCATATCAAATCAAAAGTCCCTCCCCCGAGGGGAGGGGTTTCGGGAGGGGGTAACGTGCGAAGCTTTAAGCAAAAGAAGGGAGGACGTTAACGTCTCCCCTTCTTTTGCTTTTCCATCTCACGCTGCATCTTCTGGGCTTCTTCCAGGCGCTGCTGCCACTTGCTCTTGGGTGCCGGCTTGTTTTCTTTTTCGGCGGCCTCAACCTTGGCAATCACATCCTGGGGATCCACAATCCACTTGCGGATGACCCAGGTTTCCACCATGGTAATGAGGTTGCTGAGCAGATAATAATAGCTAAGACCCGAAGACAGGTTGTTACAGATGAAGAACATCATGATGGGCATCATGTACAGGCTCATGGCCTGCATCATCTTGGCGTTGGGGTCGTTTCCGGCTGTTGTCTGCTGCTGCATGATTTTGGAGTAGAAGAACATGGAAACGGCCATCAGGAGCGCGAAGAGCGAGATATGGTCCATGCCCAGGATGCTGGTGTTCCAATGGATGATATCGTCGTAGGCGCTCAGGTCCTCTGCCCAGAGGAAAGGCTGCTGACGCAGTTCAATGGAAGCCGGGAAGAAGCGGAACATGGCCCAGAGGATGGGCATCTGCAGCAGCATTGGCAGGCAACCACCCATGGGCGAAACGCCGGCCTTCTTGTACAGGGCCATAGTCTCCTGCTGCTTCTTCATGGCGTCCTCCTGCTTGGGATACTTGGCGTTGATCTTCTCCATATAAGGCTTCAGCGCCTGCATCTTGGCCGACGAAGAATAGCTCTTATAGGCAAAAGGCAGCACGACGATCTTGATGAAGATGGTCATGAGCAGGATGATGATGCCGAAGTTGGAAATGGAGCGGTGCAGCCAGTCGAACAGCGGGATAATCACGTATTTGGTGAAGACGCCGATGACCTTACCACCCAGCGGAATCACCTTCTCATAGGCGTGTCCATAGGCTTTCAGGCCCCGGTAGCTGTTGGGCCCGAAGTAGAACTCGAAGGGGACCTGGATGTTATCGCCGGGGGTGATATCGGCCCGGAGGGCAGCCTGGCAGTGCATAAGGTCTTTGTCTCCCTTGGGCAGGAAGTCGATGGAGAACTCTCCGTAGCTGAAGTTCTTAGGCGCACGCATAATGGCGCTGAAGAACTGCTGCTGGAAGGCGAACCATTCAATATTGTTATTGAAACGCTTCTCTCCCCTGCGGCCGTTGCCGATGCTGGCGGGCTTGTTGTCGTCCGGGAAGTAATAGTTCAGGCGGGAGTACTGGGTTTCGTTCTTGTAGCCCTTCTCCATACGGGGAATCACGGCGTCGAAATCTACATCCATACTGCCCACGTTGCGGGGAATCAAATTCCCCATTCCCACCAGCGAAACGGTTTCGTTCACCGAATAGGAATCCTGGACCAAGGTGTACTTCTGCTCAATGTAACCGCCATTGGCGAAAGGCAGGCGCATCACCACGGTGCTGTCCGTGGAGGCCTCGGCCACATACTGGAAGGTGAATTTCCGCGTGTCCACGGCCGTGGGCGCATACACCACGAATCCCAGTTGGGACTGATCGGCCTGGAGCAGATACAGCGGCTCCTTGCCATAGGTAAGGTAATCCTTCACCCGCACCGAGTACGGCTGGCCGCCCCGGGTGGTGAACACGACTTCCAGTTTGCTGTTTTCCAGCGTAACCAGCTGGGCATCGGCCCGGGCGGCGCTGTTCAGGAGGGAATCAGAATACACCGGAGCTACCGGAGCCATAGTGGCCGACGAGGCCGTATTGGCTGCAACAGCGGCGTCTGCAGCGGCTGCGGCTTCCGGATGTTCCGCCCGCCAGATGCTGTCCTGCTGCCATTGGGCATAGGCTTCCGCGGCGGCGATGGAATCCAGTTGTGCCTGATACTCCTGCTGTTTCTTAACCTGACGGCTCTGATACCCGAAGAACCCCATCATAATGAGGAAGATCAGGACAAAGCCGATGATCGATTTCTTATCCATAGGCTCTTATTCCTGCACCTCCTCTGCTTCCTTCGCACGGATCTGGGCCTTCAGCTCTTCCAGCTTGGCCTTGGCGGAGTCGATGCGCTGCTGCATCTGGGCCTTAAGGGCTTCGGCACCCTTGGACAGGCCGAAGAAGCCGATATTGTTCTCATAGGTCTGGATTTCCTGCTGCAGCTGATTGAACTGCTCCTTCAGACGGTCTACCTCGCTGACGGGACGGCGCTGGCCCCCTTCGCGACGGCCGGCATCCCGGCGGCCACGGCCACCGAAGCCCGGGAATTTCCCTTCCATAGCCTCTTTGTAAGCGGCCTGGACGGCATCCTTCTCCTTGAACGGAACAAAGCCGATTGCGTTCCAGCGCTCGGCGAAGTCCTTGCGGGCCTGCTCATCTTTCTCGGCATCCGGAACATAGGCCTGGATTTCGGCGATGAGGGCCTTCTTGGCGGCCAGGTTGGCCGACAGGTTACCGGGACCCGGACGGTTGTCGCGGGCGGTGAAGAAGGCGTCGCAGGCGGCGCGGAAACGCTTCCAGATCTGCTCGCTCTTTTTGCGGGGAACGGCACCGATCTCCTTCCACTGCTTCTGGAGCTCAATCAGGCGTTCGCTGGTGGCCTTCCAGTCCGTGCTGTCCTTCAGGGATTCGGCTTCTTCGATGATGGCCATCTTCTTGGCCAGGTTCTCGTTCATGCTGTCCTTGAACTCCGTGAAGGAAGCGCGCTTGCGCTCGAAGAACTGGTCACAGGCGGCACGGAAGCGCTCATAAATCTTCTGGTTGTCCTTGCGGGTGGCAAAGCCGATGGTGCGCCACTTGGCCTGGATTTCCTCGATTTCCTTGCTGAGGGCATTCCACTGCGTGGAGGAAGTGACCTCCTTGGCAGCGATGGCCTCTACCTGTTCGCACAGGGCGGTCTTGGCGGCCAGATTCTCTACCTGCTGGGCCTTCAGGCCTTCGAAATGGGACTGGTACCGCTTATTGATGACGGAAGTGGCGGCGCGGAAACGCTCCCAGATGGCGTCGCGGTATTCCTTAGCCACGGGACCCAGGTCTTTCCACTGCTCGTGCAGTTTCTGGAGTTCCTTGAAGGCTTCCACCACGTCCTCGTCCTGGGCCAGGGCCTCTGCCGTTTCGCAGAACACCGTCTTGGCTTCCAGATTCTTCTTGAAATCAAGGTCACGCAGTTCGCGGTTGATGTCTACAAGGTCGTAGAACTTGGTCACATACAACTGATAAGTATCGTTGATGTCGCGGAAGCTCTGCTGGGGAACAGGGCCGATCTCACGCCACTGGTTCTGGATTTCGCGGAACTTGGGGAAGGCATCCTTCATATCGCCGGGCTCTTCCACCAGGGCCTTCAGCTGTTCGATGATGGCCTGTTTCTTGGCCAGATTTTCTTCCCGCTGGGCATCCTGCTCGCGGTTAAAGGCGGCACGCTCCTTCTTGTAGTCCAGGTACAGCTCCTTGAAGCCGGCCTCGATGGCGGCGAAGGGGCTCACCGGGCCGCTCTGCATGGGAACGGTAGCTTCCTCTACACTGGTATTCTCGTCCGGCTCTTCCACAGTGGCGTCTTCGCCGGCTTCGGCCTTCTCCTTGGAAAGCCTTTTATAGAAAGCGGACTTGATGGACTCCGCCTCCTTGGACCGTTTCATACGGTCTTCACTTTCTTTCAATTCCTGGAACAGCTGGGATAACTCTGCAAGGGTTTTCTCTGAAAAGTTCACCACGGCTTCCTTCACTTCTTCCACTACTTCTTCCACTTTCTCTGCCACAGTTTCCACTGTTTCTTCCACTACGGGAGTTTTCTGTTCCTCTTGGGCTACATCTGCGGGTTCTACGTTTACCACAGGCTTCATTTCTTCACTCATAAGTTTGTGCTATAAGGTTTAACAATAGTCCACAAATATAAGAATAATCCACGAAAAAACGCTATTTTTGCAACACAATTATATCGCTATGCTCAGAATAGACATCATCAGTGTAGTCCCTGAACTGCTGGAGAGTCCGCTCAGTTATTCCATTCCCGGCCGCGCCGTCAAGAAAGGCCTGGCCGAAATCCACGTGCACGACCTTCGCAGGTACGGCCTGGGCAGCCGCCAGACGGTGGATGACTACTCCTACGGCGGTGACGCCGGCATGGTAATGATGGTAGAACCCGTGTTCAACTGCATCAACGACCTCAAAGCCCAACGGCCCTACGACGAAGTGATCTATATGGCCCCGGACGGGGAAATCCTCACCCAGAGCATTGCCAACGAACTGTCCCTCAAGGGCAACATCATCATCCTCTGTGGCCATTACAAGGGCATCGACGAGCGCATCCGCGAACATCTGATCACCCGTGAGATTTCCGTGGGAGACTTCGTGGTGAGCGGCGGCGAGATTCCCGCCGCCCTGCTGGCCGACAGCATCATCCGTCTCCTGCCGGGTGTGCTCACCGACGAAACATCGGCCTTGAGCGACTCCTTCCAGGACGGCCTGGTCTCCCCGCCCGTGTATACGCGCCCGGCCTCTTTCAATGGCTGGGACGTTCCGGAGATACTGCTTTCCGGCAACCCCAAACTCATCCGCGCCTGGCAGGACGAACAAGCCATTCAGCGCACCCGGCAACGCCGGCCCGAACTTCTGAAATAACTATCCTTCATGCGTTCCCTCCAAGAACTTTACAAGATCGGGAAAGGTCCGTCCTCTTCCCACACCATGGGCCCCAGCAAGGCCGCCCATCTTTTCGCCGGCCGCCACAGTAAGGACAGCGCCCGTTTCGAAGTCACCCTCTACGGCTCCCTGGCCGCCACCGGAAAGGGCCACATGACCGACGTAGCCATTCTGGAAGTGCTGGAACCGCTGGCCCCCACCACTATCATCTGGGAGCCCACCGTCTTCCCTGAATACCACCCTAACGGTATGCTATTCAAGGCCTTCCGGGCCGATGGCTCCCTCTCCGAAGCCTGGACCGTCTACTCCATCGGCGGCGGCGCCCTCTCCGAAGGGCCCGGCAAGGAAATGAGCCAGTCCGGCGAGGTGTACGACATGAATACGCTCACCGATATAATTCAGTGGTGTGAGAGAAACGGCCGCAGTTTCTGGGAATACGTAGAAATCTGCGAAGGCCCCTCCATCTGGGATTATCTTATGGAAGTCTGGGAAGCTATGAAAGCTTCCGTAGAGCGCGGCCTGGAAACCGAAGGCCGCCTGCCCGGTCCCCTGAACCTTTCCCGCAAAGCCGGGGTGTATCACGTAAAAGCGCAAGGCTACCTGCCCAACCTCCGTTCCCGGGGCCTGGTATTCGCCTATGCCCTGGCCGTAAGTGAAGAGAACGCCTCCGGCGGCACCATCGTCACGGCCCCCACCTGCGGCTCCAGCGGCGTTATCCCCGGCGTGCTGTACCACCTGTCCCGGGGACACAACTTCAGCGACCGCAAGATCCTCCACGCGCTGGCCACGGCCGGCATCGTGGGCAACGTGGTCAAGCAGAACGCCTCCATCTCCGGGGCCGATGTAGGCTGTCAGGGCGAAGTGGGCGTGGCCTGCGCCATGGCATCGGCCGCCGCCTGCCAGCTGTTCGGCGGCAGTCCTTTCCAGATTGAATATGCGGCCGAAATGGGTCTGGAGCACCACCTGGGTATGACCTGCGACCCCATCTGCGGCCTGGTCCAGATCCCCTGCATCGAGCGCAACGCCTTCGCCGCCACCCGCGCCCTGGATGCCAACATCTATTCCACCTTCTCAGATGGACGTCACCGCATCTCCTTCGACCACGTGGTGGAGGTAATGAAGCAAACCGGAAAAGACCTTCCTTCCCTGTACAAGGAAACTTCGGCCGGCGGCCTGGCCCTGCATTACGAACTCAAACAGGAATAACAAAATGCTCCGCCTCACGGGACGGAGCATTTTTTAGGAAGAATGGCGGTGCCGTAAGCCGCTTTCTGTTTTTAAATCTGTCATTTATCTTCGCAACCTACCCCCCGGCATCGGACGGGCAGCCCTCATCTGCCGGTATATTTGGTCTTGCAGGCCCGGACAACGTACCCGCGGCATGTCGCCATGCAGCGTCGTGGGCTCTTACCCCGCGTTTTCACCCTTACCGGAAAACTCCGGCGGTACTTTTCTGTTACGCTGTTTAAAGATTACTCCCTACTGTGCTTTCCACAGCCGGGTGCCCTACCCTGTGCGGACTTTCCTCAGCTGCACTTCCTGATAACGGGGGCCCGGCAGTGCAGCCGCGACAGATCGCACCTCCATTCTAATGTATTACAGCCGCTCCTTGATGGCCTTGGTGGCTTCTTCGTAGCCGGGCTTCTCCAGAAGAGCGAACATGTTCTTCTTGTAGGCTTCCACACCGGGCTGGTTGAACGGATTCACTCCCAGGGTGTAAGCGCTGATGCCGCAGGCGAATTCAAAGAAGTACAGGACTTCGCCCAGGCGCTTGGCATCCAGGGTTTCGATGCCGATCTGGATCTGGGGTACGCCGCCGTCGATGTGGGCGATACGGGTGCCCAGTTCGGCCATGTGGTTGCAGTGTTCCACGTGCTTGCCGGCCAGGTAGTTCAGCTGGTCCAGGTTCTGGCTGTCGCTTTCAATCACCACGCTGCGGCGGGCGCTGTCCACGTGCAGGACGGTCTCGAACATAATGCGGGTGCCTTCCTGGATGAACTGGCCCATGGAGTGGAGATCGGCCGTATTGTTCACGCTGGCGGGATAGATGCCGGTGCCGTCCTTGCCCTCGGATTCACCGTAGAGCTGCTTCCACCATTCGGCCACGTAGGTGAGCTTGGGATTGTAGTTCACCAGGATTTCCGTGCTCTTGCCGTACTCCTTGAACAGGAGGTTGCGCATGGCGGCATACACCACGGCAGGATTCTCGGCGCTCTTGACAGCCAGTTCCTTTTCGGCCTTCTTGACGCCGTCTATGAGGGCGCGGATGTCCATCCCGGCCACGGCGATGGGCAGCAGGCCCACCGGGGTGAAGACGCTGAAACGGCCGCCTACGTTGTCCGGAACCACAAAGGTCTTGTAGCCTTCCTGGGTGGCCAGGGTCTTGAGGGCGCCCTTCTTGGCGTCGGTGATGGCTACGATCCTGTGGGCGGCTTCCTTCTTGCCGTAATGGCTTTCAATGAACTGCTTCACCACGCGGAAGGCCACGGCGGGTTCGGTGGTGGTGCCGCTCTTGGAGATGACGATGCAGGCCACGTTGCGCTCGGAGGCCAGGTCCATGAGTTCGGCCAGGTATTCTTCGGAGAGGTTGTTGCCGGCGAACACCACTTCCGCGGCTTCCTTCTTCTTGAGCTGCTTGGCAAAATTGTGGCTCAGGGCTTCGATGACGCACTTGGCGCCCAGATAGCTGCCGCCGATGCCGATGGCGATGACCAGGTCTACGCCTTTCTTCTCCCAGGCGGCCTTGATGGCCTCGATATCGGCCAGGGTGCTTTCCCGCATCTCGGAGGCCAGGTGCTTCCAACCCAGGAAGTCGTTGCCGGCGCCATTCTCGCTTTCCAGCACGTCGAAGGCATTCAGGGCCTTGTTTACATACTCATTGTACAGGGCGCTGTCCACGAAGGACTCGCAGCCTTTCACGTCAATTTTTACCATAGATATTGTGCATTAGTTATTTTCCAATCTGCAAATGTACGAAATAGTTGCCGATATTCCTATTCCTGGATCCAGGCCAGGTTAAAGCGGTAGTGCACGCGGGAGCTGAGGAGGTGGATTACGCCGTCCGGAGTCTGGGTGCAGGCCAGGTAGCCTTTGGGTTCAGCGTGCGTAGCGTCCAGGGTGAAGGTTCCGGTCCAGGCCCCGCCGTCCAGTACACGCGTCTTCCCGTCTGTAAGGAGTTTTTTCACCGGCCAGTTAACGCCTTCATCGTAGCTCAGCGCCACATACAGGCCGTCCGGGCCGAAGGAGCAGAGCATCAGGGGCCCCTCCTGCAAACGCTTAAGAATCAGGCGCTGTCCGCTGCCGATAGGCGGGAATTCCGTTGCGGAATAGTCCCAGGTGTAGCCCCCGTCCCGGGAAATGCTGCAGGGCATCTGGCCGGCGATGGCATTGCCCCGGCCGAAAGCCATCAGCGAACCATCTTTCCGTTCCACGATGCCCGCGTGGATGCCGGCGATGGTACTGCCGGTATCTTCCCAGGTGAGGCCGCCGTCCCGGGAAACGTGCAGGGAAGTGCCGTCCTGTCCGCCCGGTCCGGCATCGCAGCACAGGAGGATGCGCCCGTCTTTTGTGACGATGGGTCCGGCAATTACCTGATGCCGAACCTCGTGCTCTGGTTCAATCAAGCGGGTATCCGTCCAGGTGTGTCCACCATCTGTGCTTTCACGCAGGCCCAGGGCCAGGTCTTTCCATTCCCCGGCATCGCCGATGACCAGGAAATGCAGGATCCGGTCTTCCAACGTGAGCAGCGCGCAACCTGTCATATTGCGGTCCGGAACCTTGTAGAAGAGGGAGGCGGGGAACCATCGGCCCTCGTGGAAGCGGGACTGCAGCACCACCATCTCACGTCCGGCTTCCGCATCCGTGGAGAACCAGATGGCCAGCAGGTCTCCGTCCGGCGTCCAGGTGACGGCCGGCTGGTGGTTGTGGGCATAGAAAGGCGTCACGCCATCCCCCGGCGGCAGCACATACGGCAGCGGCTCGGCGAACAGTGCTTCGGGAGCACAGGAGGGCCATTTTGCTCCCGGAACGGTTGTTTTTGCACTTCCGGGAGCCCTGGAGGCCATATTTGCTCCCGGAAGTTGTCCTTCTACCACCCGGAAGCCCAGCAGGACGGAACGGTCCTGGGGAACGGAGGCGCTGCGGTTGGCGCTGCGCAGATACCGGACCGGTGTGTTGTGGCTGCCACCGCGCACCACGCGGAATTCGGTATTGCCGTAATGATCCAGGCACCATTCCTCTACGTTGCCGTGCATGTCAAACAGCCCCCATGCATTGGGCTCGAACAGAGCCACTTGCAGGGAAACGGGCTCTTTGTAGCGGGTGTTCTTCTGCACTTTCCACTGGCTTTCCGGGAAGGTATCGCCGGTATTGTAGGCCGATTCCGTGCCGGCGCGGCACGCATACTCCCACTCGGCCTCCGTGGGCAGGCGATAATGCTTACCGGTTTGCCCGGAAAGCCATTGACAATAGGCCGTGGCTTCTTCCCAGGAAACCATTACCACCGCCTCGTCATCGGCCTTGGAAAAACCTTTGTAACCCCGCAGGGTGCGGTGCGAAGGGTCGAAGGCCTCGAACTGGGCGTTGGTGATTTCCGTGGCGCTCATCCGAAAAGCCGGGACCGATATGCAACGGGCGGGGGCTTCGTCCCAGTCTTCCATAGGCGGCTGGGCTGTTCCCATAGTAAAGGAACCGGAAGGAATCTCCACCATTTGCGGCAGAAGTACTTGAAGGAGAAGTGATAGGAGGAGAGAGCCACTCATAAAGGATTCAATTTGTACAAAATTAGGCAATATTTTCTGCAATTCTGAGAAAAAATGCCTAATTTTGTATCCCGTATTTACCACAACACATTCGCGCACATGAAATACGGGTTCGACAACGCAAAATACCTGAAAATCCAGTCGGAGCACATCAAGGAGCGCATTGCCGCCTTTGGTGACAAATTGTATATGGAATTCGGCGGCAAACTGTTCGACGACTACCACGCCAGCCGCGTGCTCCCGGGGTTTGAACCCGACAGTAAACTCCAGATGCTCATGCAGTTGAAGGACGATATGGAGATTATCATCGTTATCAGCGCCGTAGACATCGAGAAGAATAAGATCCGGGCCGATCTGGGCATCACCTACGATATGGATGTGCTGCGCCTGCGGGACGAATTCCTGGACCGGGAGCTTTGCGTGAACAGTGTGGTCATTACTCATTTCAACGGCCAGGCCAGCGCCGAAGCTTACCGCAAGCGCCTGGAAAAGATGGGCATCCATGTCTATTACCACTATACCATCGAGGGCTATCCCAACAATGTGGCCCTGATCGATTCGGACGAAGGTTTCGGCAAAAACGATTTCGTGGAAACCACCAAGTCCCTCATCGTGGTTACGGCACCCGGCCCCGGCAGCGGCAAAATGGCCGTGTGCCTGAGCCAGCTGTACCAGGAGAACCGGCGCGGCGTGAAGGCCGGCTATGCCAAATTCGAGACCTTCCCGGTGTGGAACATGCCGCTCACGCATCCCGTGAACATCGCCTACGAAGCCGCCACCGCAGATCTGGAAGACGTGAATATGATCGATCCCTTCCACCTGGACGCCTACGGGGAAACAGCCGTGAACTACAACCGCGACATCGAGATTTTCCCGGTGATGAACGCCATCTTCGAGAACATCTACGGAGAGGCTCCGTACAAGTCGCCCACCGATATGGGCGTGAATATGATCGGCTATTGCATCAGCGACGACGAAGTGTGCCGCCAGGCCTCCCTGCAGGAAATTATCCGCCGCTATTTCACCTCCCTGTGCAATTTTGCCGATGGCAAAGCCACGGAAAGCGAGGTGAACAAACTGGCCCTGCTGATGAAACGGGCCAAGCTCACCGTACAGGACCGCAAATGCGTGGTAGCCGCCCGCGAACGGCTGGAGAAGGCCCAGAAGGCCACCGCCGCCATCGAGCTGGCCGACGGCACCATCCTCACCGGCGAGACCAGCCCGCTGCTGGGCCCCAGCGCGGCACTGCTTTTGAATGCTTTGAAGTATTTGGCGGGCATCGCCCACAATGTGAAGCTCATTCCGCAGACTATGATCCAGCCCATCCAGAAACTGAAAGTGGAATACCTGCACGGCCACAATCCGCGTCTCCATACGGACGAGGTGCTGGTGGCCATCTCTATGATGGGCCGTCTGGACGAAAACTGCCGTCTGGCCCTGGAACAGCTGCCCAATCTGAACGGCGCCCAGGTCCATTCCACCGTGATGCTCAGCGAGGTGGACCGCAAGACCTTCAAGAAACTGGGCATCGGCCTCACCTGCGACCCTGTCCGCAAGATCAAGAAAGTATGAGGAAACTGCCGCTCCTGTTGTTAGCATTGCTCCTCTGTGCCTGCACACACGCGCAGGTAAAGGAGTACACGGTGAAGGTGGTACGGGAATACCCGCACCGCACCGATGCTTATACCCAGGGGCTCTTTTTCCATAACGGCACGCTGTACGAAACCACCGGCCAGTACGGCGAAAGCACCATCCGCACCGTAGACTTGGCCACAGGAGAACCCATAGCCGAAAAAAGGCTGAACAAGAAGTATTTCGGCGAAGGATCCGTCATTCTGGACAACATCCTATACGTGCTCACCTGGACCAATAAGGTGGCCTTCCGCTACGATCCCGCCACGCTAACCTACCAGTCCACCGTGTCCTATCCCCGCGAAGGCTGGGGCCTCACTACCGACGGCAAGCAGCTCATTGCCAGCGACGGAAGCGCCACGCTGTATTTCCTGGACAAGGATATGAAAGTCCAGCGCCGCCAGCCCGTAACACTGAACGGCCGCCCCGTCCGGAACCTGAACGAAATGGAATGGATAGACGGAAGAATCTGGGCCAACCTTTACACCACGGACTCCATTGTGATCATCAATCCCGATAACGGTAAGGTAGAAGGCCTCATTGACTGCAAAGGCCTCCTGCCCGCCAAACTCCGTACGGCAGACACAGATGTCCTCAATGGAATTGCCATCGACTCCGTCGGCCACATTTACCTCACCGGTAAAAACTGGCCCCGGATGTATATGATAGAATTAGTAAAAAAGTAATAACATTTTAGGGGTATCCTGAAAAGGATTGAGAGAGTCCCTTTGAACTTGATACGGTTGATACCGTCGTAAGGAAATGAAAAAGAATGTCTTATCGGCAGTGCTGTGTGCGCTGTCACTCTGTGCCGCAGCGCAGGAGAAAACGGAGCGTCTGGACTCCGTAGTGGTATCGGCCTCCCGGGCCGGCAGCAACACCCCCGTCAGTTACGAAAATGTGGGCAAGGAGGCCCTCCGGCAGGCGAATCCCATGCATTCGCTGCCCATGGCCCTGAACCTGCTGCCCTCCGTGGTTACCTACAACGAAGGCGGCACCGGACTGGGGAATTCGGCCATGACCATCCGGGGCAGCAAGGGTTCCCAGATCAATGTGACGCTAAACGGCATCACCCTCAACGATGCCGAAAGCCAGGAGGTGTTCTGGGTGAACATCCCTTCCCTGAGCAGCCTCATTTCCAGCGTGCAGGTGCAACGCGGGCTGGGTACCAGCGCCAACGGAGCCGGTGCGTTCGGGGCCAGCATCAATATGAACACTGCGTTCGTTAGCCCGGATCCTTGGGTATCGGCCGATATCAGCGGAGGCTCTTACAACACTTTCATTACCACGGTGAGCGGATCCACGGGCCGCAGCCGGAAGGGCTGGTACGGAACGGCCGCCTATTCCCACGGCAGCACCGACGGCTATATCCGCAACGCCTTCGTGCGCTCGCATTCGGCCTTTGTGACGCTGGGATGGCTGGGCCGGCGCAATTCTGTACGGTTCACCTGGCTCATGGGCACGCAGCGCAGCGGCATCACCTGGGACGGCATTGAACTGGAGCAGTACTACAAGGATCGCCGGTACAATGGCGCGGGAGAATATTACGACGAGAAAGGCAACGTCTACTATTACGACAACCAGACGGACAACTACACCCAGCACCACCTGCAGCTGAACTACACGCACGCTTTCGGGGACCGGCTCAGCTGGACTACCACGGTGAATTTCACGCCGGGAAACGGGTATGACGAGTACTACAAGCGCAATCGCAAGTTCGCGAATATGGGCTTCGGTCCGCTCCCGGAGGACACGCCGTCCCGGAGCGATATGGTGTACCGGAAGCTCTCCGAGGGCCGCCTCCTGGTGGGCCAGACCAACTTGAAATACCGCTCGGATTTGCTGGATGTTACCGGAGGCCTCTACGCTTCCGGCTATGTGGGGCGCCACTGGGGGAACGTCCTCTGGGCCAAGGAATTGGGCGAAGAATACAATTACCTCACGGTGGACTGGTACCAGAATACGGGCGTCAAACTGGACGGCAGCGCTTTTGTCCGGGCCGAATACCATCCGCTGCGCACGCTCACCGTCTATGCCGACCTCCAGTACCGCGGCATCCGCTACAGCCTGGACGGGACGGATGATGACTGGCTTGAGTATGGAGCGCGTCCGGAAGACCGCCTGGCCTACCGCCAGAACTGGCATTTCTTCAATCCGCGCGCCGGCGTCACCTATCTTTGGGGCCGGAGCAAGGTGTATGCATCGGCCGCCCTGGGGCATCGCGAACCGGGCCGAGGCGACATCAAGGAGAACGTCAAGGGCGATGGCGCGCCCATTTCACCGGAGCGGATGCTGGACGTGGAGGCGGGCTATGCCTTTCACGGGGAGCGTTTTTCGGCATCGGCCAACCTGTATCTAATGGAGTACTGGGATATGCTGCTGGAAACCGGGCGCCTGTCTTCCAGCGGTTATGCCATCAAGGAGAATGTGCCCCGGGCCTGGCGACGCGGCGTGGAACTGAGTGCCGGCTGGGAACCGCTACGCTGGCTGCGGCTGGACGGGAACGCCACTCTTTCGCTGAACCAGATTGCCGATTATACTTCCTACATCCCTTATGACGATTACTCCGCCACGCACACCGTCCATTACGGGAAAACCACTATGCTTATGTCGCCGTCGCTTATCGGTATGGCACGCCTGACGCTGTTCCCTTGGAAGAGCGGACAGGTGGTGCTGGATGCCAAATACGTGGGCAGGCAGTTCCTGGATAATTCTATGCGGCCCGAACTGGCTGTACCGGCATACTGGGTGGCCAATCTTGCCGTGGGACATACATTTGCGTGGGGCGGGAAGCAGCTGGGAATCACCGCTTATGTGAACAATCTGTTCAACCGGCTCTATTACGCCTCCGGCTGGCGTTGGGAGAGCTATGATCCTTCCACTGGGCAAGTTTATACGGGAATTGGGGTATACCCCCAGGCTCCGTGCAATTTTATGATAAAACTTTCCCTAAGTTTTTAAAATAATTTAATTAAAAAGAAAAAGTTTAAAAAATTTTGGAGGTTAAAAAACTTTGTTTATCTTTGTGTCAGAAAAACGTATCTTCTAACCAACTAATTAACCTTCTTCTTTTAAGGTAAGAATACACTACTAACTAACCAAGTAAAGCGCTCGCAGGGATGCGAGCGCTTTATTTGGCTATTAGGATATCTTACGGGTGCTGGACCCTTCGTAGTTGCTGGTCCAGGTCCTCCCGCATTTGCCGCAGTAACTCCTCCCCCGTCTGTTGGAGGGAAACTATCTGCGCCTCCAGGGAGGCCCGCAGCGTGGCCGTACGCTTGACATACCCGTGCAGCAAGGCCGATTCCGGATGGTGCTGCTGCAGGAAGTGCCGCAGGTTGTTGTAGTTCAGGCCATGCTTTTTGGCAATGGACAACAGCGACTCTGTACTGGTCTCATACTCCTCCCTAGCTTCGGCATACATTGCCTCCTGCTGCGCCAGCTGCACCGTGCGCATCTGCCCCGTCACCTGCACGCTCTCCGTCCGTCCCGTAAGCCGGTACGTGGTAATCCAGTTCCGCACCGTATCCCGCTTGATCCCCAACTCCGTAGATATGGCCTTATAGCCCTTCCCCTTCCGGGAAAGCGCTATCGCCTGCTGCCGCAAGGAATCCGGATATCGTATGCTGCCGGGCATGGTCTTGATAAACTTGCCGCCTTGACAGCGGGATCGCCGTAAAAGGCCCCTTAAAAGGATATATCTCCATGATTCCCAGCAGATTATCACCAACTTCCGCAAGGAGGTAACTTCTCTTTTAAAAACTTGAAGCACACTTCGTGCACTGTACGGCAGATTTCGTACTTCAGCGGATGGAACAAACTCTATCTCAAGCACATAACAAACCATCCAGAAACAAAACCGTGCTTTAAAAACTTAAAGCACACCTGCCTCCCCTTCCCTGCCATTTCACATGAAGAGTATAACTCGCTGAAAATCAATATAAGGTCACAATTTGTGACCTTAGAAGATGGTAGAGGCAAGTATCCAAAATATCCACCATTTGCGTTCACTCAAGAAGGTGTAGCGATGTTGTCATCCGTACTACGTAGTGATGTGGCCATCGCCGCTAACATTGCCATTATGCGCGCTTTTGTCCGCGTACGTGAATACCTTAAAGGAACTCCGCGCCCGGGTGGACCTGCTACAAATCCAACAGGAAGAGAATTTAGGTGCTATTAACGATCTCTCAGAAGACGTTCGCCGGGATATCGATTCCTTGTGCATCGCCATTAGTGAACTGGCCGATAAACTGGAAGAAAAGAAAAAATGAGCCCCGCAGAAGAATCGGTTTCCAACAAGCATCGGAAACGTAATCAGTTACGTACACGCCTACAGATCCTTCATCGCTGGCGCTCCTCAGGATGACAAAAATGCCCGACCGCAAGGGCCGGGCAGAATAGAGGGAGAAACACTTTCTCTTTACTTTTTGAACCAGCTCAGGCACTGGGTGCAGAGGGCCGAGATGGAGGCCCAGTTGCCGGAGGCGATCACGTCCTTGGGGAAGAGCTTGGAGCCCATGCCCACGGCGGTGACGCCGCTTTTGGCCCAGGCCGTGAGGTTCTCCTCGGTGGGTTCCACGGCGCCGGTGCACATGACCATGGCCCAGGGCAGCGGGCCCAGGATGTTCTTCACGAAGGAAGGACCGCCCACATTGCCGGCCGGGAACACCTTCACCAGGTCGCAGCCCAGTTCCTGTGCCTTCACAATCTCCGTCACGGTGCCGCAACCGGGGCTGTAGGGCACGCCGCGCCGGTTGGCCAGCTTCACCACTTCCTCCACCAGGCAGGGGGAAACCAGGAAATCGGCCCCCATCTGCAGATAGATGGCGGCGGTGGGCGCATCCAGGATGGTTCCGGCACCCAAGGCCATCTCCGGGCATTCGGCCCGAACGAAAGCCATCACTTCCCTGAAAACCTCGTTGGCGCCGTCGCCGCGGTTGGTGAACTCGAAGGCGCGGATGCCGCCGTCATAGCAGGCCTTCACCACTTTCTTGGTAATGTCTGCATCCTTGTTGTAGAACACCGGCACAATTCCGGTCTTCCGAATGATACCGATGGTATCGATCTTATTGAATTTTGCCATAGCTTATCTACTTACACGGCCACTGCCGCCGCCTTTGATTAAACCTTCTACTTCGGCAACCGTAACGCGGTTGTAGTCGCCCAGGATGGTGTGCTTGAGACAGGAGGCTGCCGCAGCGAATTCAATGGCTTCCTGGTCGGTTTCATAGGCCAGCAGACCGTACAGGAGGCCGCCCATGAAGGAATCGCCGCCGCCCACGCGGTCCACGATGTGGGTGATGTCATAGCGCTTGCTCTGCCAGAGGGTCTTGCCGTCGTACAGCACGCCACCCCAGGTGTTGTGGTTGGCGTTGATGGAGCCACGCAGAGTCACGGCCACCTTCTTGCAACGCGGGAATTTGGCCATAAGCTGCTCTCCCACGCTGATGAAGATGCGCTGGTCGATCTCACCGCCGGTCTTTTCGGCGTCGAAGCCTTCGGGCTTGATGCCGAACTCTTTTTCGGCATCTTCCTCGTTGCCCAGGATGAGGTCGCAGCCTTCCACCAGAGCGGGCATCACTTCGGCCGCCGTCTTGCCATATTTCCACAGTTTCTTGCGGTAATTGAGGTCGCAGGAGACCTTCACACCCATCTCATTGGCCACCTTGATGGCTTCCAGGCAGGCATCGGCCGCACCCTGGCTCAACGCGGGAGTAATGCCGGTCCAGTGGAACCAGTCGGCGCCCTCCAGCACCTTATGCCAGTCCACCATGCCGGGCTGGATTTCAGAAATGGCCGAATGGGCACGGTCGTACACCACTTTGGAGCCACGCGCCACGGCGCCGGTTTCCAGGTAATAGATGCCCACGCGGTCGCCGCCATAGACCACACCGTCCAGGTTCACGCCCAGGCCTTTGAGCTCGGCCGTGCACATATCGGCAATGTCATTTTTGGGCAGACGCGTCACGAAATGGGCGTCGATGCCATAATTGGCCAGGGAGACCGCCACATTGGCCTCGCCGCCGCCGAAAGTGGCGTCGAACTGGTGAGCCTGGGAAAAACGCTGGTATCCCGGCGTGGAGAGGCGAAGCATCACTTCGCCGAAAGTAACTACTTTTGCCATAATATATTAAAATTAATTTTGTTCATCCACCTTCGCGAACCACGCATCGGCGGTCTTGATATCACCCTTGGACCAGCAGGAGCCGAAGCGGTAGCGGAAAGGCTCGCCGGGACGTACGGTGCCTGTCACCAGGGCGTGATCCAGGTCCCAGTTGCAGCACACCTCGCAGTTGTCCTGCAGGGCCACCACAGCCACGCCGATCATCCCGTCCTCGGGCTCGATGCTCTGGTCGGAGGCGTGCTCCCAGATAGCGATACTGCCTTTGCCCTCATGGGTGCTTTCCACCGTCCCCTGGGCGCTGTGGAGCTTGATACCGGCGGCAACCGGCAGCTCTCCCAGCGATTCCGGGAAGGTATAATAATCGGCCACGTCGACGAAATAGCTGCCGGCCTCCAGGGTAACTTCCTTGCGAAGGCTCACGGGAACACCTTCCGCCACTTCCCAGGCGGGATATTCCAGGGCGAAACGCACGCGGGAGGGGGTAACTTCCAGGATCTCGCTGGAGCGGTAGTTGGTGGCAGGATAACGGAGTTCACCATCCACAAAAGGCGTAGAGGCGCCGCCACCCAGGGAGACCGCTACTTTGTAACAGTCCTTTCCACCGTGGTTATGGTGGTAGTAGTCCGGATCTTCGTTTACGGCGTGGGAATACCATTCGTCGGCAACAAGCTTGCCGGGAAGCTTTACCCAGATATCGATGCCAGGAGACGTGGGATTGCCTTCCAGGGCCTCTCCATAGAAGCGGCCGGCGATCAGATCGTTCTCAAAGACAAAGTCATCGGCACGCTCGGGAACGGCCCGGGCCATTACTTTCACTTCCTCCTTCTTGGGGCTGCAGGCCAGGACGCCCAGCAGCGCCAGGGCCATGAATACGGTCTTTTTCATATTAGCGGAGGTCTTTGGTGGCACACCAGTCCATATCGTTGTAATCGTCGTTCTCGCCGCACATTCCCCAGATGAAGGTATAGTTGCGGGTGGCGCAGGCACTGTGAATACTCCACTGCGGGGAGATGACAGCTTCTTCGTTGTGCATCCAGATGTGGCGCGTCTCCTGCGGTTCGCCCATAAAGTGGCACACAGCCGCATCTTCAGGCACTTCAAAATAGAAGTACACTTCCATACGGCGGTTGTGTGTATGGGCCGGCATAGTGTTCCAGGTGCTACCGGGGGCCAGTTCGGTCATCCCCATCTGCAACTGGCAGCAAGGAACCACTTCTTTCACCAGCAAACGGTTGATGGTCCGTTCGTTGGACTCTTCCAGGCTGCCCATATGCATCACCACGGCGTCTTTCTTGGACACCTGCTTCACGCCGGTTTCGCGATGGGCGGTGGCAGAGCAGAAATAAAAATGGGCCGGATGCTCGGGATCCACACTTTTAAAAACAACGTGGCGGTTGCCGCGTCCCACATAGAGGGCTTCCTTATAAGGGATGGTATAGGACTCCTCCCCTACTTGCACGATACCCGTGCCACCCACGTTGATGATGCCCAGTTCGCGGCGTTGGGTGAAGTAATCGCTGCGGAGAATCTCCGGGGGCGTCAGGACCAGTTCTTCCTTTACCGGCACAGCGCCGCCGGCGATGATGCGGTCGAACATAGAGTAGACCATATTAATCTCGTCCGGGACCATAATGTTCTGGACCAGATATTCTTCCCGGATGCGGGCAGTGTCGTAATGCTTGGCATCCACGTTACTGGATGCCTGACGAACAGTACAATTCACTTTTGTCATATTCTTATACAATTACTTAGGCTGTTTACCGATATAGGCCAGAATCCCTCCGTCCACATAGAGGATGTGGCCATTCACGGCGTCAGATGCCTTGGAAGCCAGGAAAACGGCGGGACCGGCGAGTTCGTCGGGCTCCAGCCAACGGCCGGCGGGCGTCTTGGCACAGATGAAACTGTCGAAGGGATGGCGGCTGCCGTCGGCCTGCCGTTCCCGCAGCGGAGCGGTTTGCGGCGTAGCGATATAACCGGGGCCGATGGCGTTGCACTGGATGTTATACTCGCCGTATTCGGAGCAGATGTTGCGCGTGAGCATCTTGAGGCCACCCTTGGCGGCGGCATAGGCGCTCACGGTCTCGCGACCCAGCTCGCTCATCATGGAGCAGATGTTGATGATCTTGCCTTCCCGGCGCTCCATCATCTCCGGGACCACGGCGGCGGCGCAGATATACGGGCCCACCAGGTCCACGTCAATCACCTGCTGGAATTCGGCCCGGGTCATCTCATGCATGGGGATGCGCTTGATGATGCCGGCATTGTTCACCAGGATATCGATCTGGCCGATTTCGGCATGGATGGTATCCACCAGTTTCTTCACGGCTACCTCGTCCGTGACGTTACACACATAGCCGTGCACGTTGGTGATGCCGGCGGCTTTGTAGGCCTCCAGGCCCTTTTCCATGGACGCCTGGTTGGACGTGTTGAAGATGATGTTCTCCACGCCGGCCTCCACGAAAGCCTTGGCAATGGCAAAGCCAATCCCATAAGCCGCACCGGTTACCCAGGCATTCTTGCCTTTTAAAGAGAAAAGATCCATATATTGATACTTAATTAATAGTCAAATCCTGTATTTCCAACCACCCGGCATCGTTCTTCCGTGCGGGCCGATTGCAATAAAACCCAAACTTGGCGCCGATCCATAATTCCGGACGGGCGATAAAACTCTGCGGAACGCGCTTCCATTTCTTGCCGCCGTCCACGCTGTAACTGAAGCGGCAAACCGGTTCCGGAACGTTACCGGCGCGTTCCTGCGGCTTCACCTTCAGGCGAACGCGAACCATAGCGCGCCTGTAAGAGGAATACTTGACCAAAGGAACATTTTTCGATTCGTGCCGATGGTCGATTTCCACGGCATCCGAAGGAACGTCGCAGAGGGGGAAAACCTCTTCCGGCGCACCCTCAGAGGCCTTTTCACAAAGGACATACTGCAGCTGGACACCTTGGGGAGTATCCTGCAGCTGCAAGGCGGCATAGCTGTTTCCGGTAACGACGAAGCCTGCGGTTTCCCCATGCCCTTCCAGTTGCGGATTGGGCATAAAGCTTAAGGTAGCCTCCACGGTAAACGCTTCGGAGGGGAACTTCTGCGAGAGCAGGTTGGGACAGTTCCAGAGTCCGCCGGCCGATTGCTCCACGCTGTACAGCCTGACCCCTCCGTCCGGCAGCGCCTGATGCCAGTAAGGACTGGGAACAGCCGGATACTGCCAGGCCAGATCCAGGCCATAAGGGCCGACAGGCTGCAACGCTTCGGGGTTGTTTTTTAAAGCAGCGGACGGCGCACGCCAGACAGCCACGGGCTGCCCCACGCCATCTCCGTCGGGGTCTTCGCCAATCAGCGGCCAGTCATCGGCCCGCCACACCATAGGTTGCAGATGGACAATCCGGCCATAGGCACCTTTGTCCTGGAAATGCAGGAACCAGTCCTCGCCGTCGGGGGTGGAAACCCATGCGCCCTGATGCGGCCCGTTGACCGTCCCCGGCGCCCAGGCCATTACCACACGTTCTTCATAGGGACCCACTATGGAATCGGCCCTTAAAACGCTTTGCCATCCAGTGGCCACACCACCGGCCGGAGCAAAGATATAGTACCACTCCCCTCTCTTGTACACCTTGGGCCCCTCAATGGTGGGTTGGGTCATATGTCCGTCATAGATGATCCGGGAAGGACCGGTCACGGCCGATGCATCGGCATTAAGCGGGGCTAGGAAGAGGACGCTCTTGAGCCCGGCCCTGGAGCCGGCACAGCCATGAACCAGCCACGCGCTGCCGTCCTGATCCCAGAAGGGACAGGGGTCGATGAAGCCCTTGGCCTCCACCACCCATACGGGCTTTGTCCAGGGGCCTAGGGGATCCCGGCTGCGCACCATAAAGATGCCCCGGTCGGGATCTCCGCAGAAAATGTAAAACCAGCCTTCGTGATAGCGGATGGACGGGGCCCAAACCCCTTTCCCGTGCGCCACGGGCTGGTCAAAGGCCGGATAATCCTGCAAGGCATAGGCAATCAAGGTCCAGTGGACCAGGTCGGTAGAGTGCAGGATAGGCAGGCCCGGCATGCAGTTGAAGGAGGAGGCTGTCATATAATAATCCTCCCCCACCCGGCACACATCCGGGTCGCTGTAGTCGGAATGCAGCACCGGATTGGTATAGCGCTGCCCTGCCGCCACCCACGAAAGGCAGCAGAACAGGACAACGCTCAAACCCATCCGCATGCGGTTCATACTAGATATCTACCGGTTTATACTTGGGAACCAAGGCCTTCATGATGGTCCAGCCGATGAGGTAGGCCAGGCCGCAGAAGCAGAACATGATGAAGTAGCCGGCCGGCTTGCCTTCGAAGCCCATGAAATGGAAGGCGGCACCCTGCCCTTCGGCATAGGTGAAGAGGTTACCGGCCACCTTCTGGATAATCATGGAGCCGATGCCGCCCGCCATGGCGCCGATACCGGTGATGGAAGCGATGGTGCTCTTGGGGAACATGTCACCCACGGTGCTGA